>Ga0256842_1000114_pt1 | contig 63503 bp, 68 predicted proteins | sample 4559240metaG_FD_185973 | JGI IMG/M metagenome (GOLD analysis project Ga0256842, IMG submission 185973) | Hydrothermal vent microbial communities from Guaymas Basin, Mexico - 4559-240 | ecosystem: Environmental > Aquatic > Marine > Hydrothermal vents | place: Mexico: Guaymas Basin | collected... | reverse complement strand
ATCTTGCGCAGCTTATTGAGATATTTGAAACGGCTAAAAAACTCAAAAAACCTGTTATTATTCATGCCCAAACGCTTAAAGGCAAGGGGTATGAGATCGCAGAAGGAAAAGAGGAAAAATGGCATGGTGTTGGACCTTTTGCTTTAGAAGATGGACATTCTCTGAAAAAAGCAGGGGCAAAAAGCGCAACACAGATTTATACAGAAGCACTACTATCTCTTTGTGAAAAAAATGACAAGATTGTTGGTGCAACGGCTGCAATGCCAAGTGGTACAGGACTTACACCTTTAATAGAAAAATATCCTGATAGATTTTGGGATGTAGCCATTGCAGAACAGCATGCGGTTACTTCCATGGCAGCTTTGGCAAAAGAGGGATTTAAGCCGTTTTGTACAATTTACTCAACTTTTTTACAGCGTGCATATGATCAGGTCATTCATGATACCTGTCTAATGGATCTACCTGTCGTTTTTGCTCTTGATCGTGCAGGAATTGTCGGAGAAGACGGAGAGACACATCAGGGTGTTTTTGATATCAGTTTTTTACGGGCTATTCCAAATATGACACTGTTTGCTCCACGTGATGAGAAGAGCTTTCATCAGGCTATGGCATTTGCAGCATCGTATGAGCATCCATGTTCTTTACGTTATCCACGGGGTGCTTTTATTGATACAAAATCACTTCCTGTGTCGCAACCTTTTGAATTGGCAAAATCACAACTCTTAAAATCAGCAGAGAGTGATATACTCTTTATTGGTTATGGAAATGGTGTTGGGCGGGCTTATCATACAGCTAAATTTTTAGATGAAGATGTAAGTATTCTTGATTTGCGTTTTGTAAAACCCTTAGATGAAGCGATGTTGCGTGAGATGGCAAAAAGACATAAAAAATGGTTTGTCTTTTCAGATACAGCAAAAATGGGCGGTGTTGCTTCAGCACTATTGGAGTTTTTAGCAAATGAAGCCATAGATGACGTGAGCGTTGAGAGTTTTGAGTATGATGATGCTTTTATTACGCATGGAAATACAAAAGCAGTGGAAGAGTCACTTGGAATACTTCCAGAACAGTTGGCCGTTAAAATTCAAAAAGATCAACAATAGAGATAGAAAATATGTTTATGAGTTTATTGAGAAGTTTCAGACGATTGTCAAGGTATTACAGGGGCGAATAGAATTTGAAGAAACACATCTATACAAGGCTCTTTTAGCAAGTTAAATCTTTTGAAATAAAAGTCCACAAAATCTTCCACAGCTACTGTTTTGACGATATGAATAGTAGTGTTTATTGCATTGTGAGCATATCTGAGATATTTCGATGTTTTTCTCTAAAATATTGGCATCTTTGAGTTGTTGGAATAGAATTTTTCGTATATCTAAATACTGTTTTTCACCTTTTTTTTCAAAAGCATACAATAAGTCTAACTTCTGTGCTTCTTTATAAATTTCATCGCCGACTTCATAACAATTTTTGCAAATTGCCGGACCAATAACAACTAAAATATCCTCTGTCTGCGAGCAAAAATCATCTTTAAAAGACTCTATTACATTGTGGATAATATTATTAAATGCTCCGGCTCGTCCTGCGTGAGCCACAGCTATGATTTTTTGTTTTGGATCATAAAAGAGAATAGGGGAACAGTCCGCAACCATTACCATTAATGGGGTATCTTTTTTATTTGTTATGAGTGCATCACAGGTAGGTGGATTTGCAAAATTGTCATTTTTATTGATTATTTTGACAATATTTGAGTGAATCTGTTTCATGTGAACAACTGTTTCTTTCTTGTAGCCACACTTTTTTGCCAACATCTCATGGTTATTTTCTACATTTTTTATCTCATCACCGATATGGAAGGCGAGATTACCATCTTCTTTGGTAGTAAAAGTATGAAATATATTTGAATAATTGTTTAATAATTTACTTTGAAAAATTTGCATATAATGATTATAACATATCAACTTTTGAGTTAGTATTGGCTCGGAGTTGTATTTTAGAGGAGAAAAAGTGTATAACTTTACTACGCAAATCTCACGTGAACATACAAATGCAGAAAAATATACTTTGCGTCAAGAACTTTTTGGTACAGAGGATGTCCTGCCGGCATGGGTGGCAGATATGGATATTAATACACCGCCCTTTGTATTAGAAGCTGTAAAAAAACGACTCAATCATCCGATAGTTGGATATGAAGAGGTTCCAAAATCTGCATTTTTAGCGCAGATAGCGTGGATGCGTGAGCAGCATGGTGTGGAATTTTTATTACAAGATATGTTTTACTCACACTCCGTAGTTGCTTCAATGGCAGTGGCCATTGAAGCTTTTAGTAAAGAGGGAGATGGTGTGATAGTGCAAACACCTGTCTATCCGCCTTTTTTTCATACTGTGAAAAAGCTTGGAAGAAAAGTAGTAAAGAACTCACTTGTTTTGCGTGAGGACGGAAGCTATGGCTTTGACATGGAAGAGTTACAGGCGAAAATTACAAAAGATACAAAACTGCTGCTACTTTGTTCTCCTCATAATCCGGTCGGACGTGTTTGGAAGCGTGAAGAGTTGGAGGCGATAGCAAAGCTTTGTTATGAAAAAGGTATTGTTGTTTTTACAGATGAGATTCACTGTGATCTAGTTTATGCACCAAACAGGCATATTCCATTTGCCTCTTTGAATGCTCAGGCACGTGATATTGCACTCACTGCCATTGGTGTCGGTAAAACATTTAATATGGCAGGCTTTGCAATGAGTAGTGTTGCCATACCTAATAAGGGGTTGCGTGAGCAGTTTAAAAAATCTTATGATAGGGTGCATTTCGCACAGGGTGCAGTGCTGAGTCATGTTGCTTTTGAAGCAGCTTATAAAGAGGCAAAAGAGTGGCTGCGTGAGTTAAAGATACATCTAAAAGGCAATTATGAGATGTTGCAAGGAGTGTTGCGTGAGCATAGTGGGTTGATAAAACTTACTCCCATTGAAGGAACTTATCTTGCATGGCTAGATTGTCGGGGTATGAGGCTTCGAGATAAAGAACTGCGTGAGTGGTTTAGCAAAGAGGCAAAGCTTGGTCTAAATGCAGGTCTTAGCTTTGGGCGTGAAGGAAGTGGTTTTATGCGCTTGAATTTTGCCGTGCCATCTGATACAATGCAAGAGATAGTTACAAGATTACAAAAGGCTTTAAAGAGATATGATAAAAATTAACTGGGATGAGTATAAAGAGCACAAAAAGTACAGTGTGCGAAAAGATAATTTTGAGATACTGCTGGAGTTTATGAAGAGCTTTTACAATATGAACTCACCTATTGATATGTTCGATGTTTTTGTAGAAGATGATATTGCTTCGATGATGCTGGAAAAACGCAATATAAAAGATGCCGAAGATCTGGAAAACTTTCTTTTTAAACTCTGATGGATACGAACTTAGAAAAAATCACCGCTTTTATTGAAGAACATCATGTTTTGACGCTTGCAACAGCACTGGAGAATGAAGTGAGTGCCTGTTCACTTTTTTATGCTTATGATGTTAAGAGTAATTCCTTTATTGTAGCTAGTAGTGAAGATACGCAGCATATGGAGTATATTCGTAAAAATTCAAAAGTAGCCGGAAATATTTTACTAGAGACCAAAGAGGTAGGAAAGATTCAGGGTTTGCAGTTTCGTGGGTTATTTACCTATGTGCAAGAGGCAAAACTCAAAGCCCTTTATTTTAGACATTTTCCTTATGCTTTAGCTCTCACACCAAAACTGTGGCAAATTAAGGTAGATTTTTTTAAATTGACAGATAATCGGCTGGGATTTGGAAAAAAGCTTATTTGGCGGGAGACTTCTCTTTAAAAAGTGCACAATCCGATCCACTGCTTTTTAAAACAACCATAGATGGAATTTGAGCTGATTTAAACCCATATGCTTTACAGCCATGAGGTTGGCGAGCCTCCCATGTCACATAGTAGTATGCACAGCGTCTGCAGTTAATTCGTTTTTTCATAGTTGAAGTTTATCATATTTAGATAAAATACAAATATATAAGAAAAAAAGGTACAAAGAATGAATAGTAAAATCTTACTTATGTTACAACTCCAAAACCAACTCAATGATGCTACAAATGGTGAAGAGTGGGTAAAAGGTATAACAAAGAACAACAAAGTTATTAATTGGAAACGTTGTATCTATATGGAGTGTGCTGAAATGATCGACAGTTTTCCATGGAAACATTGGAAAAATATAGAAGTTGAACCGGATTGGGACAATTTACAAATTGAAGTTGTTGATGTGTGGCACTTTATTATGAGTTTGGCAATTGAGAACTATTCACAAACACTCCGTGGTGGTGTTGAAGATGTGGCAAATGATATTTCAGAGTTATCATCATTTACTCAGATTGAAACGCTTGCAACAGAGTTTGCAGATCAAAACAGTGTAATAGCAAAAGTAGAAAATATTATGCGTATTGCACTTGCAAAAGAGAAGTTAGATCTAGAAGCTCTTATCTCGGAATTTTTTGATCTTGTTGTTATGAGTGGACTTAATCTCGATACCCTGTATCGTCTTTATGTCGGTAAAAATATTTTAAACCAATTCCGTCAAGACCATGGGTATAAAGATGGTTCTTATATTAAAATATGGGATGGTGAAGAAGATAATGTTGTGATGAAACGTGTTTGGGAAGAGAATGGTGAGTTGACACCTGAAAAACTCTACCATGAACTTACAAAATATTATCTGGCATTGACAAAAAAGAGCTAGCTCTTGGATAATGTATTAGAGATACAAAATCTTACTTTTGGTTATTCAAAAGAAAAGACACTCTTTAAAAATCTCTCTTTGTCTTTAAAAAAAGGTGAGTTAAAAGCGATAGTAGGAGAGAGTGGTGCTGGTAAGAGTACGATATTTGAGCTCATTCTTGGAAATCTTAAACCTCAAGAGGGAAGTATAAAAGCTTTGCGTGCTTCAGAGGTCTTTCAAGACCCTTACAGTTCATTTCATCCTAGTTATACACTTCTTAATCAGATTAGTGATGTTGCCCCTCTGGATGAGCTTAATTTCTATCTTTCTCGTCTAAATCTAGAAGAATCCCTCCTTCATAAACTTCCCCATGAACTCTCAGGAGGACAATTACAGCGTGCTTCCATACTTCGTGCAATGTTAATGCAGCCGGAACTGCTTTTACTAGATGAGCCAACCTCTGCTCTTGATAATGTGATTCAACTTGATGTGATGAAGATGTTAATGGGACATTTAAAGAGTATGGGAATGTTGCTTATTACCCATGATATGGATTTGGCACAGTGGTGTGCCGATGAGGTTATTAGGATTTAAAGAGGTTATTTACTATATAGTAACCACTTCCTGCCATAAAAACAGTACCAAAAACATTCAAAAACATATTAAGCAGTGCAAGAGTGATGCTGCCGCCTTCAAAAAGTAAAAAACTCTCAATGGCAAATGTAGAATACGTTGTTAATGCTCCAAGAATCCCCGTAGATAAGAATGATTTTACATGAACAGATAAAAAAGAGGAGTACATAAAGTAAGCAACAAGGCAGCCCATGATAAAACTACCGATTAGATTTACTCCGAGTGTTCCAAAGGGAAGCTCATGTGGAACTTTGTGTGAGATAAGACCATTTAGATAGGCTCTTGATACAGCACCTATAAAGCCGCCACTACCTATGGCCAGGATTGTTTGCCAACTCATCATCATAAACCTTTTGCATTTTTTTTCGTAGCTCGTTGAGCCAGTTTGGATCATTTTTATCAGCGATAAAACTATCCATAAATATTACTGTAATCGTTCCCGGAGAGTAGTAAAAACGTTTGATGTCGTAGTATTTTGCTGTCTGTATCAAAACAACAGGTTGCACTCGGAGTTGATACTTGTCTGCAACAACCTTTGCACCGCTTTTAAATGGCAACATCCGTCCATCACGTGAGCGTGTTCCTTCTGGAAACATTGTAATAACGCGACCTTTATTCAGTCTGTCTTTTGCATTTTTCAGCAGTTTAATAAGCGATGTTTTACTTTTTCTCTCAATAGGGATATCTTCAGGCATACTCATAGCAAGTCCAAAAAATGGAACATCAAAGAGCTCTTTTTTAGCTACCCATGCCAGATCTTTTTTTGATACGGTCTCCATAACACCAATATCTAGATCACTTTGGTGGTTAATAAGAAACATCTGCGTAGCGGGGTCCTCTTTTCCCTTAACATCTGTGGAGAAAAATGTAAGGAGTCGAACGTACCAAGCAGCGATTTTTCTTGCATAAGGACGTGGTAGAATAGGGTAAAGAATAATCATCAAAACAAGTGATGAGAAGATGATTACAGTGGCAAAAAACCAGTTAATATGAGCAAGTATCTTCATTTTTTACCCATCCTATCTTGTCATTTTGGAGTTTTACTTTTGTAAAATTGCTAACACTTCCCTCTTTTGTAAGGTGATATTCTTGAGGAGTTGTTTCAAATATAGTACCATTCTCAACCGGTAAAAGATAGATATTTGAGCCTTTTTTTATACAAACCTCTTTTTGTGGCATACTTAAATAGAGGGTATATCCAAGCGGTAAGATGATGAGAATAAGATAGATATATTTTTGTTTAAAGATGATGATAACTAGACCTATTATAGATATGGCTAGTGCAATATACATTTTAATAGTATCGTGAGATTGGTCTCGCGGTTTTAAATCACTCTGTGTGCTAACACTGTCATCATCAACAATAATTGGTACACTAACTAGCTCATAGCTGTTTTTTAAAAGATTGAAGTAAGAAAATGTAAAGTATTCAAGACGTTTATTAATAACTACATAATAGGTGATTTTAGAGGTATCATAAGAGCTCTCTGTGGACTCCACTCCCTGTTTATAGACATTTTTAAAGTGCATTGCCTGAATATCTGCATTGGTAGCAGTTGCTACGAAAACAACGATATTGTGATTTGTATCATAACTTGTTGTTTTATACTCTTGAAGTTCTAGTGAGTTTGCAATAATATTGGAGAAATTTTTCTTTGGGTTGAGTGTAATTACATTAAGCTCAGGACCTGTGAGAACCGTGGAGTTGTACTCCTGAGAGGCTATGAGTGTTGCATTGATATCGGGAAGTTTTGCTTTTGATGCAGTGACAAGCATATGAAAAGAGTCATAAAAAAACTTTCCTTTTTGCTCTCTAACAGGCGTTTCATCTAAAATCTTCAAACCAGGATGATTTGAAAAATTGTATGCAATATTATCAAACTCTTTTACTGTTGAGAGAGTTTTTAATGTTACAGTAAATATTTCACCTTTAATTACTCTTTTTGGTAGCTCTTCATAGTTTACATAAAGTACCTTATTCGCAAAAAGCGATGATATAAAAACAAGAGTAAGAAAAAGTAGTTTTAGCACGACTCTAAAAATCCTTCAAGCATTGCAATTCCATCAGCACTGCCCAATACACTCTCCATAGCACGCTCTGGGTGCGGCATAAGTCCAAATACATTTTTTTCTTTATTGCAGACACCTGCGATTGATTCTACTGAACCATTTGGATTTTTAATGTTGCCGTTTTCATCTGTATATCGAAGAAGAATCTGTCCATTTTCTTCAAGCTCTTTAAGACCTTCTTCATTGATGTAATAGTTCCCATCATGATGTGCGATAGGAATATTGACAATATCACCATTGTTGAGTTTTTTCAAAAAGATATTGTCATTGTTTTGTACTTTGAGATAATGGTGTTTTGAGATAAAGTGAAGCCCTTCATTTCTTTTTAGTGCACCTGGCAGGAGTCTTGCTTCTGTCAGTACTTGAAAACCGTTACAGATGCCTAAAACTTTCCCACCACTCTTAGCATACTCCGAAACTGCTTTCATAACAGGAGAGAATTTTGCAATAGCGCCACTGCGCAGATAATCTCCGTAAGAAAATCCACCTGCAACAACTAAAAGGTCCGTATCAGATGGAAGTGACTCTGCTTTATGCCATACTATTTCAGTCTCTGCGCCAAGCTTTTTAAATGCATACTGTGTATCATATTCACAGTTTGTACCCGGAAATTGAACAATTGAAACTTTCATTATACTAACTCTATAGTGTAATCTTCAATCACTGTGTTTGCTAAAAGCTCTTCACACATTTTAGTAACATCAGCCATCGCTTTTTCTTTGTCACTCTCATCAAGCTGTAATACGATCTGTTTACCGACACGAACATCTTTAACTTTATCAAAGTGAAGAGAATCAAGTGCGTGATGTACAGCCTTTCCTTGAGAATCTAAAACACCTGCTTTTAAAAATACATTTACGATAGCTTTCATTATAATTTGTCCTTTATCTATTTGTTTAATATACGTTCTAAAACTTGTTCATAGGCAACTTTAAGCCCACCAAGCCCTTGACGGAATCTGTCTTTATCCATCTTTTCACCACTCTCTATATCCCAAAAACGACAGTTGTCCGGAGAGATCTCATCGATAAGAATGATATTTCCATCTTTATCTTTTCCAAACTCAAGTTTAAAGTCAACAAGGTTTAAACCTTTTTCTGCAAAGTAAGGTTTTAAGATGTCATTGACTTGACGAGCCATTCTGCGAAGTTTGTCTAACTCATCTTGAAAATCAACAAGTCCTAAGATCAGTGCATGCTGGTCGTTGAGTTTTGGATCACCCAACTCATCGTTTTTATAGTCAAACTCTACAAGTGTAAATGGAAGTACTTTTCCATCTTCGATGCCTAAGTTGCGTGAAAGTGAACCTGTTGCAATGTTACGAACGATTACTTCGATAAGAATCACATCAGCTTTTTTATGTAGCATATGGTTGTCATCAAGCATTCTTACAAAGTGTGTAGGGATGCCGTTTGCATCAAGGAGTTTAAAAAGTTCTGTACTTATTTTATTGTTAAGTGCGCCTTTTCCTGCTTCACTCGACTTTTTTTCACCATTAAATGCAGTTAAATCATCTTTAAACTCTGAGATTACTAAGTTTTCATCATCTGTTGACCAGATTTTTTTTGCTTTACCTTCGTAGAGAAGTTCCCTTTTTTCCATCGACTTTCTATCCTTTTGTGATAATAAGAGCTTTGATAATATCAACACCCTCTTTAAGTTGTAAATCTTTATCCAACATTTTTGGCGTAATTATATCTTTTTTATCTTTTTTATCTTCTTTAGTTTTTGATTTTTTTCCATCAACTTTTTCAAGTTCTTTCTCTAGGTGCTGTTTCAGGTCAGCTTCTTTTATTGCGAACTCATTTTTAAATGTTTTTAATTCACCTGGAAGAACTTTAATGTCCGGTGTTACACCAACAGCTTGAATCGTTCTTCCACTTGGTAGATAGTAACGTGCGATAGTCAGTTTAATTGCTTCTGTTTTTGTGATTGGCAGGACAACCTGGACACTTCCTTTTCCAAATGTTTTTTCACCTACAAGTACAGCACGTTTGTTGTCTTGCAGTGCTCCACTGACAATTTCACTCGCACTTGCACTGCCTCCATTGATTAGGACAACCATAGGAATATCTGTAATGGTGTTACTAATATGCGCAGAATACTCTTTTGTTTCTACTTTTCTTCTTCCTTTTTGTGAAACGATAGTCCCTTTGTTTACAAACAGATCAACAGTGCCGACTGCCTGATCAAGGAGTCCGCCTGGATTGTTTCTTAAATCAAGGATAATTCCTTTTGCTACTGATTTTTTCTTTTTGATAGCTTTTTTTACATCATTGACAACTTTTTTATCAAAACTTGCAATACGAATATAGAGAATATCTTTGCCAACCATTTTTGCATGAACTGATTCTATTTTAATAGTATCTCGAACTATATGGACAGAGAGAGGTTTGCTCTCTCCCTTACGCACAATAGTCAGATCGATCGGGTCACCGACTTTTCCACGCATAAGTGAAACAGCTTCATCTATTGTCATTCCTAGTGTTGATTTATCATTGATTTTCAAGATAATATCACCGGCTTTAAGACCTGCTTTATCTGCAGGTGTACCATCAATAGGAGAGATGACAGTAAGGGCTCCCTCTTTCATACCAACCGTGATACCTAGCCCGCCAAATTCACCGTCTGTTTGTACTTGAAGACGTTTGTAGTCTTTTTGTGTAAGGTAGTTAGAGTGTGCATCAAGATTTTCCATCATTCCTTTGAGGGCTTTATCTATAAGCTCTTCAATAGTGACCTTATCCACATCATACTCTTCAACGATATTAAGTACCTTTGTGAATTTTGAGAGTGCTTCGAGTCGTGATGCTTCTGTACTCTCTTTTTTAGTCGCTGTCTCTTTTGCAAAAAGCGTAGAACTAAATACAAAACTAAGTGACAATGCTACGGAGACGAATCCCAAGGTGATGATTTTTTTATTTTTCATGGAGTAAACCTGTCTGTTGAAATTATTATATCTTTTAAAGAGGGTATTATACCTTGTGTTGTTAAACGATTTTAGAGCTCTTTGTATTTTTTGTAAAGAGTGGGTATGTCTATTGCATTTATAAATTTTCTATAGCGATTGAGTTCAGTTTCTGCAAGTTCAATTTGAGTCTGTTTTTGTAAAAGTTGTTCTTGAAAATGGTTTAATTCTATTTTGAGTTTTGAACTTTTCTCTTTAAAAGAGACACCGGCTTTATAAAATTCAAGAGCTTTGAGTGCGAGTTTTGGCATCTCATTTTCCAGACGCCAGTTATTGATTGTATCTATGGGTACATCTAAAATTCTTGCAAGTGTTTCTTTTTTAATATTAAATTCCATACAGAAGGTATCAACTACATTGTTGGCAGAGAGGTTTGCTTTTTCGTTTTCTATCGTTTTTTGTGCTTCTTTTGTTTCTTCGTCTTGGGCTTTTTTTTCACTCTCTTCATCAAGTTTTATAGTATAGTCGGTATTGTTGTTTATCCATTGGACGACTTCAATCGCTTCTATTTTCCACTCATCTTCTTTAAAGTGTTGCAGGACATTTTGTGTGTATTTATTGGAATAGATTCGAGCAACAGTAGGAGAGGCTATTGTGCTTAAAATTGCTGACGCCAAAAGGGTTGTGCCTTTTTTGGTATTGCCCCAGTCAAAATTTGCAACTGGATTAGCATAGTCATGATTATATTTTGTAATTTCGATTTCAATATTTTGGTATTTTACAGAGTTCGTACCATAATAGCCACGTGAGCCAACAAAATATTTTCCTTTAAATTTTTTAGCCATAATAGATCCGATTATCAAATTTTTATTACAAAATTGTAACATTTTTACATTAACGGCAATGAAATGGCTTTTTCTCAATACTGCTTTTACCTTATTATAATATAATACTAAAAATTTTTTTAGTAGGATATGACATTGAGCAATATAAAAGAGTACTTGACGAATGATCATAGACGATGTGATGACGTTTTTGCACAGATGGAAGAAAAGGCACATAATTCTCTCTCAGATGCAAAAGAGCTCACGCAGGAGTTTATAGCGGATATGGAGAGACATTTTCAAAGAGAAGAGCGAATTGTTTTTCCTGAATTTGAGGCTAAAACAGGTATGGTGAATGGTCCAACTGAAATGATGCGTCAAGAACATGCTCAAATGAGAAATCTAATGCAACAGTTTTTAGAGGCAATAGAAAATGATGATAAAGATAAATTTTTTGGACTCTCTGAAACTTTAATGATTTTATTGCAGCAGCATAACATGAAAGAAGAACAGATGCTCTATACTATAGTGCAACAACATTTAAGTGCAGAAGCAGGACATATTGTAGAAAAGATGAACTCTTTAATTGTAGAGTAGAGGGCTTAGATTGGATTTTAATGGCTTATCGATAGATCAAGCACCACCCATATCTGCGCCAGTTCGTTTTTTTGTAACGGCACCGATTTTTGGAATAATAGCAGGAATTTTCCTTCTTTTTAGTGACTCGGCTACATTGATGAGTCGCTACTCTATTGATGCTATTGTCATAACGCACCTTATTACAATTGGGCTTTTTGGCTTTATTATGCTTGGAGCGCTCACGCAGATGCTTCCTGTACTTGCTAGTGCAAATGTTCCTAAAATAAAGAGGGTAGCACTCTTTTCATATTTAGCACTCTTTTTTGGACTGTTGAGTATGGCTGCAGGATTAGAACTGAGTAACTCTGTATTGTTATGGAGCGCTTCTGCTTTGCTTGGTGCCGGATTTCTTGTTCTTATTGTAAGTATGCTTTATGCTCTTAAAGGTGTGAAACATTTTACAGCTAGTATTAAAGGGATGTTCACAAGTCTGATTTTTGCTTTTATGATAGTTCTTATGGGTATTTATCTCCTCTATGGTTATGCTGAAGATGATGTCACGCAACTCCATTATATTGTAGCAAATATTCACAGTGTTTGGGCTGTCTTTGGTTTTGCGGGTATTTTAATCATAGGGGTTGCTTTTCAAGTGCTTCCAATGTTCTATGTGGCACCGAGATTTAAGCAGTTTTGTAAAAAGAGAGTTGTTATACTTATAAGTATAGGACTTTTTATCTGGATGTTGTTGAGTATTTATGCTGAGCAGTATGCCCTTTATGCAAAACTTTGGATTACTACATTTTTTTGGGCATTTGCAACAACAGTATGGATAAAATTCAACAAACGTAAACGTCCTATATCTGATGTAACGGTTTGGTATTGGCGCTCTGCTAGTATATTTTTAACGCTTGGCTCTTTTCTCTGGATTTATGATGAGTTTTTCAAGCATGAGTATATTGTAATGGTGGGAATTTTGATTGGCGGTGGATTTATTCTTTCCATAATGCTTGGAATGCTCTATAAAATTGTCCCGTTTTTGGTCTGGTTTCATCTCAATGCGCTTGGGTATATGACTATTCCTACTATTAATGAGATGATAGATAAAAGATTTGCACGTGCACAATTTATTCTCTTTATTGTGGCATTGATAGGCTTTGTTTTTTCTTTTTATCTACCACAGATTTTAACTCCATCTGCACTCTTTTTTACCGTGAGTATGATTTTATTGGAGTATAATATGCTTGGAGCTGTAAGAATTTACAGAAGAACAAAAAAAACGAAACCAGATTTTGATATGAGTGCTTTTAGCACAAACTAAAGTGAGAATAATGAAAAATGTAGTACTGATTGGATTTATGGGTGTAGGCAAAGGAAGTGTTGCACGTGAAGTAGTAAAACATTCTGATTATATAGCTATTGATACAGATGATTTGATAGAGAGTATGGAAAATCGAAAGATTAAAGCTATTTTTGCACAAGAGGGTGAGAAATATTTCCGAAAATTAGAGAAAAATATTGCTAAATGGTTGGAACTAAGTGTGAAAAATACGCTTATTTCAACAGGTGGAGGCTTTTATAAACAGGAAAATTTAAAAAAAATAGGTACAATTGTGCTTTTAGATTCTCCTTTTGATGCTATCATTAAAAGAATCAAAGAACATCCAAATGCAGTCAAAAAGTTAAAAAAACGTCCACTGCTTGCGGATTTAAAGGCTGCAAAAAAACTCTATGACTTAAGACGTCCTGAGTATTTAAAAGTTGCAGATATTGTTATAGATGTAACAGATAAGAGCGCAAAAGAGTGCGCAAAAGAACTTCTTAAAAAGGTAAAAAAACATGGTTAAAAAAATTATAATAGCGATGCTCTTTGTAGTCTCTTCATTAATGGCAACAGAGTTGAACTGGGCAAAAGATTATCAAAGTGCAATTGCACAAGCAACAAAACAGCATAAACCGGTACTTCTTATTGTGTCGAGCACAAAATGTAAATATTGTCTTCTTTTAGATAGAACAACACTGCATGATGCAAAAGTTATAAAAGCACTCAATAGTGATTTTATTGCAGTTCGTGCATGGGTAGATAAGGGTGAGTATATTCCTAGAGATATAGCACAAAGCACTCCAGGATTACCGGGAATTTGGTTTTTATATCCAAATGGAGATCCAATGTATCAACCACTGCTTGGTTATGTGAAAACAGATGCTTTTGTGAATGCTTTAGGTATTGTAAAAGAAGAGTTTGATAAAAATAAAAAGAGAGTAAAATAGGTATGATATTTGTAAAATCAACTGATAATGATTTTGGTGAGAAGTTTGAGGAACTGCTTGGACGAGGGAAAATGGATATTGCCCATGTTTCAGGAATTGTCGGTGGAATAATTGATGAGATAAAAAAAGATAAAAATCAAGCTCTTTTTTCTCATATTGCAAAATTTGACAACTGGACTCCAAAAAGTGATGCCGATCTGAAAATTTCCCAAGACTCTATGAGCAAGGCGTATGATAATCTTGATGCAAAATTAAAGTCTGCTCTGCATTTAGCATATGATAGAATCAAAGTTTATCATGAAAAACAAAAACCAAAGTCATGGTTTGATACAGAATCAAATGGAACAATTCTTGGTCAGAAGGTAACGCCGGTTGATAGTGCCGGTCTTTATATTCCTGGTGGCAAAGCTGCCTATCCGTCATCACTTTTAATGAATGTGATTCCGGCGCAGGTTGCAGGCGTTGAAAATATAGTCGTCTGTACGCCTACTCCGGACAATGAACCAAATGAGCTTTTACTTGCTGCATGTCATCTCTGTGGTGTGGATCAGGTCTATAAAGTAGGTGGTGCTTCAGCAATTGCTGCTATGGCATATGGAACTGAGACTATTCCTAAGGTTGATGTAATTACAGGACCTGGAAATATCTTTGTTGCAACTGCTAAAAAGATGGTTTTTGGTGATGTTAATATTGATATGATCGCAGGTCCAAGTGAGATCGGTGTACTTGCAGATGAGAGTGCAAACCCTCATCATATGGCAATCGATCTACTTTCTCAGGCAGAACATGATGAGATGGCAAGTTCTATTTTGATAACACCATCACAAAAATTGGCTGATGCGGTAAAAGTAGAGATTGAGAATTGGTTGCAAAAACTACCACGTCAAGAGATTGCCAGAAAGTCTATTGAAGAGCGTGGAGCAATTATTGTCACGCAAGATATGGATGAAGCTGTTAAACTGATGAATGAGATAGCACCGGAACACTTAGAAGTGGCTACTATGAGCCCATTTGAATTACTTCCATACATTAAACACGCAGGTGCAATCTTTTTAGGACACAACACGCCTGAAGCAATAGGTGATTATGTAGCAGGGCCAAACCATACCCTCCCGACAGGCGGAACTGCAAAATTCTACTCACCGCTGAGTGTTGAAGACTTTATGAAGAAAAGTTCGATTATCTCTTTTAGTAACAATGCTATCAATGAAATAGGTCAAGAGTGTGCTTTAGTTGCAAATACTGAAGGATTGACTGCACATGAACAATCTGTTCGAGTTAGATTAAAAAAACAAAAATAGTAGTTATAAAACCTTAGTTTATAACTACTATAACCCCATCAAATATAAGTTTTTTAAATATACACATATGAGAAAAACTTATCATTCTTTTATCACTTTTTATATTTCCTTTAAGCTTTCTTCGTTACACTAGATACAGCAAAAAAAGCCCGAAACTCCGTGTATAAGGGCTTCTTTTAATGTTCATAAGCCATGGTTATAGTTTTAACTATACCTGCTAAAAGGAGAATATATGCAATTAGGTTTCCTAGTTGATTTACATCTTTGTATGGGATGTAAAGGTTGTGAGATCGCATGTAAAGTGGAAAATGAAGTTCCACTAAGTACATGGAGACTTCGTGTCAAGTATGTGGATGTGGGAACATTCCCTGAAACTAAGAGAACATTTACCCCTCTGAGATGTAATCACTGTGAAAATGCTCCATGTGAGAGAATCTGTCCGGTATCGGCACTTCACTATATTGAAAATGGAATTGTCAATATAGATAGAGAGCGTTGTATTGGTTGTGCCGGTTGTGTTATGGCTTGTCCTTATGGGGCAATCTACATCGATCCTGAAACACAGACTGCTGATAAGTGTACATACTGTGCGCACCGTGTAGCATCATCTATGATGCCTGCTTGTGTTGTTGCCTGTCCTGTTGAAGCGAATATTTTTGGTGACTTAGATGATCCGACTTCAAATATTTCAACCTATATTCAACAGCACCGTGATGTTCAAGTACGTAAACCTGAAAAAGGTACAAATCCTCATCACTTCTATGTTGGAGCAGGTCAAGTTAATTTGAATCCTCTTGCATCAAAAAGAGAAGAGGGATATAGCTTATTTAATAAAATAACAAAACTTCCACTAGGAGGGCAGCACTAATGGTACATGAAACAATAGCTGCAACAAATGCAGTCGTGACTTTGGATGTACCAATACCAGATATATTTTGGGGTTGGTATGTAACTATGAATATGTGGGCAAAAAGTATAGGGACAGGTCTTATCTTTATGCTGTTTTTACTCTTGAAAAAGAGTCCAAACGAGATGAATGGTTTGCGAACACCGACATTGATTCTTTCGTTTATTATGATGAATCTCTTTTTACTTTTTACATTGGCAGATTTGCATCAACCATTTAGAATGTGGCACATCTTTTTTTATCCTCACTGGACATCGGCAATTACAGTTGGTGCATGGATGGCAACAATTTTTGTTGGCTTAGAGTCTTTAATGATAGCTGTTATGCTTTTAAAGAAGAACACAGCGCTCTTTGACAAAGTTCTTTTCTGGGTAACACTGCTTGCAATTCCTGTTACACTTTATACGGCAGGTATTATGGCAGAAGCAACAGCACGTGAGTTATGGCAGATGCCGACAGAAGCTGTACAGATGATATTAGCTGCAACACTTTCTGGTTCAGCAGCTATTATCTTGCTTGCTGGGAACAAACTCAGTGATGAAACAAAACAGTTCTTTGGCAATATTCTTGGATTAAGTGCATTAATGGCATTTATTATCTATATGTCAGAGTATATCTTTGGTGCGATGAAAGCAGAAGAAGTAGCAGCAATTCTTCACTATGTAAAAGGTGACGGTGAGTATGCAACAATGTTCTGGATTGGACAGTGGGTTGCCTATATCTTACCGATGTTACTCATAGCTCTTTATAGAGTAAGTAGAAGTAACTCTATTTTAAATCTTGCGGCTATTTTAGCAATCGTAGGTCTGTGGGTAGTGAAACATGTTTGGCTTGTTATTCCACAATTATTACCACTGAGTTAAGGAGAAAATATAAATGTATTTACAAAGTAGAAGAACCTTTTTAAAAGGTGCTGCATTTAGCGTTGCGGGTGTAGCTATAGCTAAGGGTGTATTTGCAACAGATGCTGTTGCAGAGTCTATTACAGACTCTAAATTTACAAACACACCTGATTCACTTTCGTTCTATCCTAAACAGAGTGATTGGGATGACTTTAAAGAGCTGGATGGAGCTGACTGGAAGCGTGGTGGTATTGAGCGTCATGGTGTGCGAAGTGCTGAAAATCCAGATGGGATTGAAGTGAATGACTATATGATCGTTCCAACAGTTTGTTCAAACTGTGAAGCGGGTTGTGGTCTTACTGCATGGGTTAAAAAGAGTGAGTTTAAAAACGATGTACTGACTGTTCGTAAGTATATGGGTAATCCGCTTCACACAGGTTCTCGTGGAAGAAACTGTGCAAAAGGGTATGCAGTACTTTCTCAAATGTATGATCCAGATCGTATTCCTTTTCCACTAAAAAGAGCTCCCGGTTCTAAACGTGGTGAAGGGAAGTGGATTCGTACGACTTGGGATGAAGCTATGGCTGAGATTGGTAAGAAGATGCATGATACACTAAAAGTGGGTGATGAGATCTCTAGAAAATCTATTATGTACCATGTCGGTCGTCCAAATGAGAATGGTTTTGGTCACCGTGTACCACATACAATGGGTTGTGATGGCTATGATTCACATACAAATATATGTTCAGCAGGTGCGCGTCAGGGTTCTATTCAGTGGGCGAATGACGACAGAAACTCTCCTGATTGGGCAAATGCGAAGTTAATTTTCTTACAATCATCACATGCCGCTGATGCGGGACACTATTTTCAACAATCAGCAGGTTTAATTGCTGATGCACGTAAACGTGGTGCAAAAATGGTTGTTATTGATCCTCGTATGAGTAACTCTGCAGGTATGGCTGACCTTTGGATTCCTGCATGGCCGGGAACTGAGACAGCACTTTATCTTTATTTGGCAAATCGTGTCTTACATGAACATGCTACTGATGGTAAAGATTTCGTTGACCATGAATTTTTCAAAGAGTGGGTAAACTGGGATCGTCTTATGGCAAATCGTGAGTATATTGAAAAACATATGCTTGGAAACGGTTATATCTCTAAAATGCCAAAAGATGATAGTTATGAATCATTTATTGAGATGATTTCTGAACTCTATGCACCTTACACAAAAGAGTATGTTATAAAAGAGTGTAAACTTGAAGGTATGGAACATAAGCTGGATGCTCTGTGGGAAATGTATATAGATGCTGGCGATAAGATTGCAACTTATCTGTGGCGTGCAGGTCCGATTGCTCACCGTGGTGGTTGGATGATTACACGTGCAGGTTTCTTGACATTAGCACTGCGTGGAGCACTTCGTGGCGATATTGGTGGTACTTCTTGGCATCATTGGCATGAGATAAGTGTCGCAGGCAAAGGCGATAAAGCAACCGTTGCAGGAGAGAGACCTGCTAAAGTTGATGTTTGGAATGAGTTGGCATGGCCGCCTGAATATCCACTTTCATCATATGAAATGAGTCATATTTTACCGCATCTTCTTATGGATGAAGAGTGGCAGCAAAAATGGACTAAAAAAGGTCTTAACGTTCCTACAAAACTTGCGGTTTGGATGCCTCGTATGTATAACCCTGTCTGGATTAATCCAGATGGTTTTCGATGGATAGAAGCACTGAAGCGTGAAGATAAAATTGAGATGAGTTTTAACCTCTCTCCAACATGGTCTGAAACAAACTGGTATTGTGACTATATCTTACCGGTGGGACTTGCAGGAGAGAGAAACGATCAACAGTCAACACCATCAAAACCAGAACAGCGTATTGAGTTCCGTCAAGCGGTTATTCGTGTCGCAGCTGAGAAGATGGGATGGAAAGCCAAAGATCCGTCTCGTGCAACGCTTGAAGCACATATGAAATATGGTCTTGGAGAAATTTGGGAAGAGTCCGAGTTCTGGGCAAACATTATGGTTCATCATATTGATCCTGACGGAACTTTAGGTATTAGAAAATATTGGGCTTCTAAGAAAGATCCGTCTCGTGCTGTTAGCGTACCTGAATACTTTGATGCGGCTATGAGCCTTTTACCACGCCTTAAAGAGGCTGCAGAGAAGATGTATCCGGCAGAAGAGTTTCCTGTATATGCGTATATGCGAGATCATGGTGCCTGGACAGAGAAAACAGATGTCTATAAGCCACAAGAAGATGAACTTAAAGTTGATGCAGATTATGTTTATGCACATGGTAAAAAATATCCTAAACATGAAGTGAAAAAAGATAAATTTGGAGCTTTATGGATTGAACATAATGGACGTGAGCACTCTATTGGACTTGTAAAAGATGATAAAGTGCTTGCAGGATTTCATACAAGAAGTAAAAAACTTGAGTTCTTCTCTGAGTGGTTTGCTGAATGGAAATGGCCGGAGTACGCTATTCCTGTATATCCACGTAATGAGGCAGAATTGAAGAAAATGGAGCATATTGTTACACAGGTGCACCATACGATGATGAAAGGCGATAATGAATTTGCATTAAATACGGTTTTTAGACTACCGTATAATATTCATACGCGTTCAGTGAACTCAAAACACTTGATGGAGATTTCACAAAATCACAATCCGGTATGGATCTATACAAAAGATGCAGAGAAACTTGGAATTAAACGTGGAGATGCAATCCGTGTTAATGTTACAGATACCGTATCTGGTTTGGATTCTGGTTATTTTGTAGGAATGGCTATTCCAACAGAGGCAACACGCCCTGGTGTCCTTGCCTGTTCTCACCATGCCGGTCGTTGGAAACTAAAAAATGCAGTGAATATTCCTGGATTTGAGCATGAACTTGGTATTATGGGTGTTGGTGCTCCTCGTTATGATATGACAAATGACGGTAAAATAGGAACACTAAAACCAGTAGAAGGCATCCAAAAACGTCATGCAGATCATAATCTGTGGCAGTTTAAAGAGTTCAACAAAGATCTTGACAATATTTGGTGGGATGGTCTGAGTGGGGCATGGCAAAATGCTGTTGCGCCTTCTCATCCAGATCCAATTGCCGGAAATCATGCTTGGCACTTAAAAGTTGTGATTGAAAAAGCACAAGCAAGTGATAAAATCGGTGATATTTATGTTAATTATGAAAATAACTTCAAAGTTTATCAGGCGTGGAGAGATCAATTAACGCGTCCACTTGATCATACAGATACAGAGCGTCGTCCGTGGTTTATTAAACGTCCAGCGGTTCCTCTCTCTAAGAAAGCTTACGAAGTTCATATTAAAGCGTAAGTTCTTTTATTATGCTAAAGCCCACTTCAAGTGAGGCTTTACTATACTTTTACAATAAACTATCCAAAGGTAGCATTTTTATGCAAGATGAAATTTTAAGTGCACAATTAGCACGTATGAATATTTACGCACTCGTTTCGAGAATTTTAATGAATGAAGTCGATGAAGAGTTATTAGAGTTAATTTTAAATGATGAAAATATACTCTCTTTTTTTCCAAACCTACAAACGTGGGACAAACGTCAAGAGATGAGCACTAAGGATCTGATAGAGCAGTATCTTAATGTTGATTTTACTAACCTCTTTTTGCTTCATTTAGTACCCTATGAGTCCTTTTATATGCGTGAAGATCAGATGATGGAGACAGGTGGAGAGAATCCTGTGCAACAACTCTACAATGAGTTTGATTTTAGAGTCGAATTGGATCGCGCACGTGTTATGGCAGGCGATCATATTGGGGTTGAGCTTGAATTTATGTTTAAACTCTGTGAAGCTGAATATAAAGCACTTCAAGATGGTGCTTATGATGTAGCAGCAGATATTGCCAAAATAGAGTATGAATTTTTAAAAGATCATCTTGTAGAGTGGGCACCTCTATTTTTATTAAACGTAAAAAGTGAGGCAGGTACGGCACTCTATTTTGATGCTGCTGATCTGGCTTTAGAGTTTATTTTAAGTGATTTTGAATACTTAAATCAACGTAAAGAGAGTGATTTTAAACACTTAGCACCACAGGAGTCAAAATAATGGATATTAAAGATTTAAATGATTTACGAAGTGACTTTGAAGCGCTCCAAAAATCAGAGAGTGAAGCGTGCATTGAAGGGTGTGTGACAGATGAAGAGAGTTATGATGACTATCCTGATTATCTGGCTGCCATCTACACAGAAGTAATGCCACCGGTAAAAAGCGGTGTTTATTTCTCACGTTGGGATCTAAAAGCGATGGCCGCAGAGCTTGATGAGTCTTTTGCTCTTGATGTGCGTGAGCGAATGTTTAAGCGTTTTATGCAATGGGTAGGGACACCTGAAGATATGAAACTGCTTGTAGATGAGTTTAAGAAAAATATCGATATGAAGTGTGATCTTTACCGTGAATATAGTGAAAAATATCCATCAAGTAAAGCATCTTTTGATGCTAAAATCACAAAGGCACAAAATGCTAAAAAGTACCTCGATAAAGTTTATGTGGAGTTTTTTACCTAAACTCTTTTTTATTATTTGAAAAGAGAAGATTTGGCATAAATAGTCTTATAAGCTTGTCCATAAAAGTCGTAACCAAAGCCCAAATGTTGAGCTGTAACCTACCTCTCTAAAACAGAGTTTCTGCTCTTTGTCATAGATGAATGTTGTTGGATAACCGGTAATTTTAAAGCTGCGTGAGAGGGAGCCGTCTTTGTCATTTACGACTTTAAAGTGGTAGTTGTGTTCATCAAGATATTGCTTTATTTCATAATCACTTCCAGATTTTACAGCAATAGTAATTACTTGATAATATTTGCTTAAAAAGTTAATGTTAGAAGCTTCCATTTTACAAGTGGGACACCATGTAGCCCAAAAGTGTATGAGTATTGGTTTTTTCTTATCTAATGTGTAGCTATTATTATCAATCAATTTAAAAGTATTTATCTCTAATGGTGCACTGCTGAGAGACTGTGAACGGTAGAGACTCATTGCATTTGCCACAATGGTAATGGTAATAATAAAATAGAGTATCTCTTTTATATAGTGCTTGATTTTCTCTTTTGTTACTTTCATGGAGATAGCTTAACACTAATGTAATGATAATTTGATAAAATGATGGAACTATATAAATTCTAAAGGAAATTTGATGTTAAAAATCTTTCTTTTTTCATTGTCATTGCTGATAATGAGTGGTTGTCAAAATATTACACCTGCTGTAAAAATAGATAAAAAATTAAAAACTACGAAACAAGAAAAAACAAAAGATGTTTATGACACTAAAAAGGCAGATAGACCTGTAGTTCAAAAGTCAAAGCAGAAACAAATGTTTCAAACTGTTGATGTAAAAGATGCTATTTTAGTGCAAAAAGGTGAGCACAAAGAACACTGCGCTATGTGTGGAATGAATTTGATTAAGTTTTACAAAACAAGTCATGCTGCAAAATTAGAGGGTAAAAATATTCAGTACTGCTCTATTCATTGTTTGACAGCGCACATTAATGAGGGTGCAGAGCTTGAAAATCCTATGGTTGTAGATGTTTCATCTTTGAAATTTATTCCTGTTACAGAAGCTTTTTATGTTGTAGGCAGTGATGTTCCTGGGACTATGACAAAGGTAAGTAAATATGCTTTTAAAAATCTTGAGGATGCAAAAGCATTTCAGAAAAAACATGGTGGAAAAATTTTAGATTTTTATTCTGCTTGGCAAGAAGCAAAGAAAGATTTTAAAAAGTAGTTATAAATAAAAAAAGCCCTTTAACTCCGTAAGGAGTCAAGGGCTTTAGAAGAGGGGAGAGTCGAGTAGGCTTACTCGATCTCTGCGTCGATAACGTCATCGTCATCTTTTTTAGCATTTTGGTTTGCAGCGCCTGCTTCACCGCCTTGCTCTTTTTTATACATTTGCTCAGCCATTTTATGACTAGCTTCTGTAAGTGCTTTAACTTTTTCTTCAATTTGCTCTTTCGTTGCATTGTCATCTTTAAGAACTTCTTGAAGATCTTTGATAGCCGCTTCGATTTTTGCTTTTTCATCAGCGTCAAGATTATCACCCATTTCACCCATAGATTTCTCAGTTTGAGCAATGAGTGCATCTGCTTGATTTTTAAGCTCAACAAGAGCTTTTCTTGCTTCATCTTCAGCTTTATGTGCTTCAGCATCTTGGACCATTCTATTGATCTCTTCTTCACTTAATCCTGATGAACCAGAGATAGTGATTTTTTGCTCTTTACCAGTACCTTTGTCTTGTGCACTAACAGTTAAAATACCATTTGCATCAATGTCAAATGTTACTTCAATTTGTGGTACACCACGTGGTGCTGCCGGAATGTCAGTAAGTTCAAACAATCCTAGAGATTTGTTATCTTTAGCGAACTCACGCTCACCTTGTACTACGTTGATAGAAACCGCTGGTTGGTTGTCTTCTGCAGTAGAGAAGATTTGCGATTTTTTCACAGGAATCGTAGTACCTTTTTCAATTACTTTTGTAGCAACGCCACCAAGTGTTTCAATACCAAGTGAAAGTGGAGTAACGTCTAGTAAAAGAACATCTTTTACATCACCACGTAAAACACCACCTTGGATAGCAGCACCTGCAGCAACTACTTCATCTGGATTTACAGATTTGTTAAGGTCTTTACCATCGAAGTAGTCAGAAACTTTTTTCTGTACTAATGGTACACGTGTTGAACCACCAACCATGATGATCTCTTTGATGTCACCTTTGCTTAAGTCTGCATCTTTCATTGCTACTTGGATGTGATCCATAGTTTCATTTACAAGATCTTCGATCATACCTTCAAATTTAGCACGAGTTAGTTTTACAACCAAGTGTTGTGGCCCTGCTTCTGTCATCGTGATAAACGGTAAGTTGATTTCCGTTTCAGTTGCTGATGATAACTCTTTTTTTGCAGTTTCAGCTGCATCTTTTAGACGTTGTAGCGCCATTTTATCGTTTTTAAGATCGATACCGTGGCTGCTTTTGAATTCTGCTGCTAACCAGTCAACGATTTTATTATCGAAGTCATCACCACCCAAGAATGCATTCCCGTCAGTTGAAAGAACTTCAAATGTACCGTCACTGATCTCTAGTGTAGTAACATCAAATGTACCGCCACCAAGGTCATATACAAGTACATCTTCATCTGATTTACTTTCTAATCCGTAAGCAAGTGCTGATGCAGTTGGCTCATTGATGATTCTTAGTACGTTAAGACCTGCGATTGTACCTGCATCTTTTGTTGCTTTTCTCTGGCTGTCATTGAAGTAAGCCGGTACTGTAATTACAGCGTCAGTTACTTTGTCGCCTAAGTATGCTTCAGCGTCCTCTTTGAGTTTTGTAAGAATTTTTGCTGAAATCTCTTGTGGAGTATATACTTTACCTGCTACATCAACAGCTGCCATACCATCTTTGTCAACGATTTTGTATGTTACTTTGTCTTGTGCAAGTTTCGCGTTCTCCTCATTCATCATCAGACCCATAATTCTCTTAACTGAAGAGATTGTTTTCTCAGGGTTTGTAATTGCTTGACGTTTTGCAGGATCACCTACAAGAACTTCACCTTTATCTGTAAATGCTACTACTGAAGGTGTTGTGTTTTTACCTTCTGCATTTGGGATGATTTTTGCTTCACCACCTTCATAAACTGCCACACATGAATTTGTTGTTCCTAAATCTATACCTATTACTTTACTCATTTTATTATCCTTTTTTTCAATATTAAATTTTATTTTTTATTTCTGATGAAATTGTATGATAATTTCAAAATATCTTTTGCAACCTAAGTTGCATTGCTGCGAATTAGTTCGCAACAACTACCATTGCCTCACGCAATGGTCTCTCTTTATATTTGTATCCTGTTTGGAAAGTCTCAACGATTTGACCGCTTTCAACTTCAGGATGATCAACGCTTTGAACTGCGTTGTGAATGTTTGGATCAAACGGTTCATCGTGAGATACCATTTTTACACCGTGTTTCTCTAAAGCAGTAATGAACTGTTTTAAAGTAAGTTCAATTCCCTCTTTTAGTTTTTCAATTAACTCCTCCGGTGCTGCATCTGTTTCTGCCGATTTAAGCGCCATTTGGAGTGAATCCACTACTGGAATCATATCTTTTGCAAATTTTTCATTTGCATATTCAACTGCTGTGTATTTTTCACGCTCTAATCTTTTTTTGATATTGTCAAAATCTGCGTGAACACGTGCATATTTGTCTTTCAGTTCTTTTAATTCATTTTGTAAAAGATCAAATTCATTCTCTACCGCTTCTGCTTCTGCCTCAGCTTCAGAGATGTTTTCATCATTTTCAATTATGTTTTCATTCTCTTTATTATTTTCATTAGCCATAATAATTGTTAACTCCTTTTTTAAAAAGATAGTGTAATTATACACATTGAGCGTAAGAATGTCAAGTATAAGTTGAATTCTATTGTTTAATAAAGTTGAGTCAAACTATATCAAGTATAAAATATTAAAAAATAAAGTGCTATTATATATAATAGTGTATCATTAGGAAAGAGAAAAGTATGGAGTTGTTATTATGAAAATTATTGGATGGTTATTAGGAATTATTGTATTGCTTGTTGGTGTTGTTTATACAATGCTTTTTACCTCACTGGGTAATGGTGTTATGAAACCCTTAATAGAGACAGAGATACAAAAGCAGATACATCTGCCAAGTAGGTTAGAGCGCTTTTCTATGGGGATGAGTGGATTGGACATCTTACTTGAGCTTACTCCAAAAAATACTATTGCATTAAAGGGAACATACTCTCTTTTTACACAAACTTTTGATGTTGATTATGATGTTTCTCTGCGTGAGCTCTCAAGTTTAAAATCATTAACAAAAAAAGAGCTCAATGACTCTTTTTATACAGATGGAAATGTAAAAGGAGATATGAAATTTGTCAAAGTCATCGGAAAAAGTGATGTTGCAAAAAGTAACACTACATATAAAGTAGAGTTGCATGATTTCAATCCAACTTCTATTATTGCAAAAGTTTCAAATCTTGATTTGGCATCACTCCTACATATTTTAGGTGAAAAAAAATATGCAGATGCCGCAGTTAATTTAAATGTGAATTTTAAAAATATTACACCGCATAAACTTGATGGAGATATTTTACTGCTTACGAAAGAGGGACGTATAAATAGAGCAGTAATGAAAAAAGATTTTAATATTGCACTTCCTAGAACACTTTTTTCTATGAATCTTGATGCAAAACTTCAAGGGGATGATGTAGATTACAAATACCTTCTTAAATCAAATCTTGCAAAAATTTCATCAAGCGGAAAAGTAAAACCTGAACCGCTTCATGTTGCTATAAAGTATGGACTAGATGTTGCACAACTTGCTGTACTTAAACCAATTACAGGTGCAGATATTCGAGGGAATCTGCGTTTGAGTGGAACAGTAAACGGTTCAAAAGAAAAAATGACAGTAGATGGTCGTAGTGATATAGCAGATTCAAAAACTACATTTACAGCAGTGCTCAAAGATTTTCAGCCAAAAAGTGTGCAGGCAAACATAAAAGATCTTAAACTTCAAAAGCTGCTCTATATGATAAAACAGCCTCATTATGCGGATGCACTCTTTGATCTTGATGTTGCCATCAGTAATGCAGATGTAAAAAATTTACAAGGAACAGTAAAGAGCCGCATAAAAAATGGTCTGCTTGACAGTAAGTACTTGAGTAAAGCATATGAGTTTAAAACACTTATGCCTCGCAGTACTTTCCATGCCACAACGACAACAACACTGCATAAAAACAACATAGATACAAAAGCAGATATTTTCTCAACACTTGCAGACCTCTATGTAAAAAAAGCACACTTTGATATGAAAGATGCTTCACTCAAAAGTGACTACAAAGTTAAAGTACATAATCTTAATAATCTCTTTTTTGCAACCCAACGACACCTTAAAGGTAATTTTATTGGTACTGGAGAGATCAAAAAAGCAAAAGATTTGGACTTAACACTGCATAGTGATATTGCAGGAGGAAAAGTGGATGCAAAACTGCATAATGATGATTTTCATGCAGATATTAATAAGCTTCGTACGCTTGAAATCTTAGATATGCTTATCTATCCAAAAATCTTCAAATCAGATATTGATGCAGAGCTCAATTATAATTTAGTAGCACAAAAAGGTAATCTCAAAGGCTTCCTCTCCAATGGAACATTTACACGAAATCAAGTGCTTGATCTTACAAAGCAGTATGCGCATATAGATCTTTATAAACAGTTATTTAAGGGAGATGTAAGTGCCAATATAAACAAAGAAAATATCTTGGCATCCCTTGATCTCAAATCAAACACATCTTCAATTACGACAAAAGATACTTATCTCAACTCAAAAACGAAACGTATTAAATCTGTCATTGACATTAATGCAAACGGTAATCCGCTTGTTGTAAAACTTAGTGGTAATGTAGAAAAACCAAAAGTTCAAGTAGATGCAAGTAAAATACTTAAAAAAGAGGCAACAAAAGCGGTCACAAAAGAGCTTAAGAAGCATCTTGGTAAAGATGTTGGCAATCTTTTAAAAGGGCTCTTTTAGGCTTTACTTTTTGCTGACATCACTCAGTGTCAGACAAAACAGTATCTCTTTTCCTTCCTGCGTGAGCTTATTTGTAGCTTCACGCAGAGTAGTTCCTGTTGTAATAATATCATCAACAACAATGACTTCCTTTTCTTTAAAACTCTGTAGTGTGAAATTTCTTGGATTGGCTTGGCGAAAAGCTCGTGATTTTCCTGAGTAGGAGAGGGTGTTTTGTGCTCGAAGTTTGTTAAAGAGGGGTTTGATATTTTTACTTTTGAGGGCTTTATTTAAAAGTGCCGTATGTGAATAACCGCTTTTAATATTGTCATCAATAGCAATAGAGGTGACTCTGTTCTCCCAAGAAAACTCCTGTGCAAATTCAGTAAAGCTCAGTTTTGCTAAAAGTCTGTAGATATGAAAACCAATATCGGTATGTTTGGTAAAAAGAAGCGACTTGATATCTTTATATCTATAAAACGAGAAGACCTCAATGCCATTTTCAAGTTTTCGTTTGTAGAGTGAAGGGCGCAAAAACTGCTCTTGACATCTTTTGCAGATATGCTGCGTGAGAGAGTAGTTCTCACAAAGAAGACACTTCACAATCTCTCTCCTTTTGGGATGATATAGATGTATTATAGCTGAGAACTTTAACAAATAAGATATAATAAAAGATATTTCTAAGAGGGTTGCGTGATGGAAGATAAAAAACAGATTCCATAAACATAATTATGATATAATTATGTGAAATAAAAATAAGGAGTCAAAATATGCAAGTCTCTCTGATTGATATTGGTACAAGCAAAGGTATTAGACTTCCTGCAAGTGTTTTGAAAATGTTTGATTCTTTGAGCGGATTTGAGTTAAAGGTAGAGAAAAATAGAATTATTTTAGATACTATTGAAAAGCCGAGAAAAGGTTGGAGTGAAAAGTTTAAAAATAGTTCTAATGAGCTACTTATAGATGATAGCTTGGATACAGAGGATTGGGATGATTTATAAACAGTATGAAGTAGTCTTGGTAGATTTAAATCCTACAGTAGGAAGTGAAATACAAAAAAGACGACCGTGTCTAGTTATCTCACCAAATGAGATGAATTATGATAATATCATCGTTGCACCCATGACTTCGACAAAAAAAGATTACCCAACGAGAGTAAAAGTAGAAGAAAAAAGTTATATTGTTCTTGATCAGATACGAACAATTTCAACGAAAAGAGTTGTAAAAAAGCTAGATATAAAACTCTCGCATCGAGTTATTAAAGAGGTGAAATCTATTATTAAAGTGATGTTGGTAGACTAAAGTCTTTAAAGACTCTAATCCATTTTAAGAACAGACATAAAAGCCTCTTGCGGGAGTTGTACTTTTCCGATGGCTTTCATACGTTTTTTCCCTGCTTTTTGTTTCTCTAGGAGTTTACGTTTACGGGTAATATCTCCACCGTAACATTTTGCAGTAACGTTTTTCCCCATCGATTTTACAGTTTCTCTGGCGATGACCTGATTACCAAGTGATGCCTGAACAGCTACCTCAAAGAGCTGACGAGGGATGATCTCTTTCATATTTTTAACAAGTGCACGACCTCGGCTGACTGCAGAAGTTCTCGGTACAATGATACTGAGTGCATCAACAACTTCTCCTGCAACTTTAACGTCAAGTTTAACAAGATCCCCCTGTTTGAACTCACTTGGCTCATAATCAAATGAAGCATACCCTTTAGAGATAGATTTGAGCTTGTCATAAAAATCCACTACTATCTCATTCATAGGGAGTTCATACTCAAGCATAACTCTCTCTTCATTAAGGTAGGTCATCTTATTTTGAATACCACGCTTTGCAACTAAAAGATTCATAATATTTCCAAGAAATTCACTTGGAGTAATGACGGTTGCTTTTACATAGGGCTCTTCGATTCTATCTATTTTTTGAATCTCGGGAAGTTCGCTCGGGTTTTGTACTTCAACTTTTGTACCGTCTGTGAGATAGACATGATAGACAACCGATGGTGCAGTAGCAATGAGGTCAAGTCCAAATTCACGCTCTAGTCTCTCTTTTACTACTTCCATATGCAGCATTCCCAAGAATCCTACACGAAAACCAAAACCAAGTGCTACTGAAGTCTCTGGCTCATAAGAGAGGGCTGAGTCATTAAGTTTGAGTTTATCAAGCGCATCACGCAGGTCCTCAAACTTGTCTGTATCTATCGGGTAAAGTCCTGCAAATACAAATGGTTTTGCAGGCTCATACTCCCCAACAGGCTCATCGCAAGGATTTTTTGCATCAGTAACGGTATCCCCGACACTGACAACACTAACCTCTTTGAGACCAAGAACAACGATGCCAATCTCTCCGCTTTTAATAGCAGGAGTTTTTATCTTCTTGATAGGGTGTGGATACATTAAGTCAAGTACCTGATGCTCTTCACCATTGCTCATAAGTTTAATTGTCTGGTTTTTCTTTATCTCTCCATCAAATACACGAACAAGTGCTAAAGCTCCAAGATACTGGTCAAACCAAGAGTCATAAATGATGGCTTTTGTCGGTCCATCAGGATTACCCTGTGGTGCCGGAACTCTCTCTACGATTGCATCAATAAGCTCACGAATTCCGACACCTGTTTTAGCACTTACAAGTACTGCATCTGTTGCATCAATGCCTATGGATGTCTCTATCTCTTCGGCTACTCTGTCTGGATCAGCTGCCGGGAGGTCTATTTTGTTAATAACGGGAATAAGTTCAAGGTCATTGTCAAGTGCTAAGTAAACATTGGCAATGGTTTGTGCTTCAACCCCTTGTGCTGCATCAACAATTAAGAGAGCCCCGTCAGAAGAGGCAAGAGATTTACTTACCTCATAAGAGAAATCAACGTGGCCCGGAGTGTCAATAAGATTCAAGATGTAGTGTTCACCATCTTTTACATAGTCCAATCGTACTGATTGTGCTTTAATGGTAATACCACGCTCTTGTTCGATATCCATTGTGTCCATCATTTGAGAGCTTAATTCTCTTTCACTTACTGCACCACACTCTTGAATGATTCTATCTGCAAGAGTGGATTTTCCGTGGTCAATATGGGCAATAATAGAAAAGTTTCGTATATTTTTCAAGTTTTTCCTCTGATTTATGCAAAAAGTGAATTAACACTCTCATTATGATAAACTCTGCGGATTACTTCTGCAAAGAGTGGTGCAACAGTAAGAACTTTTATCTTTTTGTGTGCTTTAGACTCCAGAGTGTTTGTGATGATAAGTTCATCAAGTTCTCCTTTGTCGAGATTTTCGTATGCTTTTCCACTTAAAACACCATGTGTAGCACATGCCATTACGGAAGTTGCACCTTTGTTTTTCAGAGCAGTTGCAGCTTTTACCATAGTTCCGGCAGTGTCCACCATATCATCAATCATAATGACATCTTTACCTTCAACATCACCGATAATGTTCATTACTTCACTCTCATTTGCTTTTTCACGGCGTTTATCAACGATAACCATCTCTAAGCCCATTCTTTTTGCAAAGTATCTTGCCCGTGCAACACCACCGATATCTGGAGATGCAATAATTGGATTTTTGAGATTTTTGCTTTTGATGTAGTGTTCGAAAGTGATTGAACCATAAAGATTATCAACCGGAATATCAAAGAAACCTTGAATCTGTCCTGCATGAAGATCAATTGTGACAACTCTGTCAATACCTGCAGTTTGGAACATGTCCGCTACAAGTTTAGCTGTAATTGGAACACGAGGAGCCGCTTTTCTATCTTGTCGTGCATAGCCATAGTAAGGAACAACAGCTGTAATACTCTGTGCAGATGAACGTCTAAGCGCATCTGTCATAATTAAAAGTTCCATCAAGTTGTCATTTGAGGGTGCACCAGTAGATTGAACTATGAAAACATCACGACCACGAACAGACTCTGCAATTTGAACAGAGATCTCTCCATCACTAAACTTTTTAATATCAGCTTTTGCTAAAGGAACATTTAAAATTGAGCAAATTTCTTTTGCAAAATCAACACTAGCAGAACCAGCAAAAATCTTATAACCACGCATTGGTATTTCCTTCTAGGGGTAAATTATTACGCGATTATACACTAAAAGTGCTGAGGATAGTTTGAAGAGTAGTTTGCTTTATTGGCAGTTTTTACAAAGACCAGAGAAAACAAGGTCTGCTTTTTTTATTTCAAAGTTTGTTTCGTGTGTTGCAAACTCACTAATACTACTAAGGTCAAGTGTAATATCTTCTACCATACCGCATTTGTCGCATACAAGGTGAGAATGTGCCTCTTTTGTAAGTTCATAGACTGATTTTTGATGTGGAATTTTTACCTCTTGAATGAAGGCATTCTCTATCATTATATTGATATTTTTATAAATTGTAGCAAGTGAAATGGAGTTGAATTTTTTTAACATCGTTTCATAGAGATGTTCTATGTTTACATGTCCATGTTTGTACAGTGTATTTGCAATCTCCAATCTTTGTGGAGTTGCTTTTAAATGGTGTGCTCTTAAAGTTTCTGTAAAATTATTCATGTTGCAATTATACAGAAAAAAGTTTAAACAATAGCAGTTATTGATATTGGTTAAGTATTTTTAAAGTATTTTTTGCAGTTTTATAAGGGTAGAGAATAATATGGCACTTTTATCAATATGGGCACTCTTCATTTTTAGCTCACTATCAAGCAGAAGTTCATGCAGTTTATAATAGGTAGCAGGTTTAATTTTTATAGCAAGTGATGCTTTTTGTTCGACAACGAATTTGGGAGCAGGGTAGCCTAAAATTTCAAGTGCATTGGGCGCACCATTGACGCGGATATAGATATTAAACATATAAAGTTGCGTGAGATAGGATGTGAGTGCCGTAAGTATGCGTATCTCATCTTCTCCATGTTCTAAAATGTTTTGAATATCTTCTTTAAAATCTTTTTTATCAAGAAGTTTTTTTATAAAATCGTCAAGATTGATCTCACCAAGTCCATAGACCAATGCATCGACATCTTTGGTTGTGACTTCTCTCTCAAAGATGCGAAATTTTTCTATCTCATTGGCTGCAAGTGCTACATCTCCACTATGGATTTTGAGGAGGTGGGAGAGTGTATATTTATCAATCTTTACCTCTTTTTCTTGAGCAATTTGAAGCAAAATATTTTGTGCTTCAAACTCTTTTGGATGAAAAAAACGAACATTCATTGTCTTTGTTTTACTAAAGCTCTTTGCATTATTATAAGATTTATGATCGCTTCCGTAGTATGCGTAGATAAAGATATTGTCAGGGTTTTTACTTGTCAGTTCCAGAAGTATATCAAGCTCTTTTTTTGGAACTTTTTTTTCACTTTTGATGATTAAAATATTTCTATCTCCAAAGAGTGATCCTTGCGAAAGATGTGCTTTTGCCGAGTTGAAATCATACTCATCATGATAATAGTTTAGAATGTTGGCATCTTCTACATTAGAGAGCATTTTTGTGTACATATCTATAAGAAAATGACTCTCTCCGAAAAAGACAAAAGAGTTACTTATAGATTTGTTGCGAATATGATTGTCAAATTCGTTCTTATACATCGTTTGCTTTTCCTACGACTGCACCATAAATTTTAGCACGGGGAATATCTACTTTGTCAATGCGAATAATGACATTTTCAAAAAGGACAACATCACTTGCAGCAGTAATGTTGATACGTGCACCAATGATCTCATCATGCAGATCGGCTTTTACTTCAGGATCTGTTCCGACAATACGGGCTTTAAACTCTTTGCCAATACGCTCTTTTGCCCAACGTGCATATTTACGAGCTTTATACTCTACTTCAATGGTACTGGCTTCGCGTTCTTTTTCACTTATCATCATAGCCAAAGTTTCTATATTTCTCAGCACATAGGACTCTTCTTTTGTATCGCCTTTTTTTATGGACTTTATAAGTCTGTGAACTATAAGGTCGGAGTAACGACGGATAGGAGAAGTAAAGTGTGTGTATTCATCAAATCCAAGCCCGAAGTGTCCGGAGTTCAGTGGTGCATAGCGTGCCTGCATCTGAGAGCGGATGATGAGTGTATCGACATCTGCTTCTATTCCCATCTCATGTGCCTGCTGTTGAATTGCTTCGATGGTCTCTTTTATAGTGCTTTTAATCTCAATGTTCATACCGATTGCAGAGAGTTCCTGGTAGAGTGTTTGGAGTTTACTCTGGCTTGGAGGTTCGTGAATCCTAAATATTCCTCTCTCATACATCTTGGCAGCTTCTTTGTTGGCAAGCAGCATACAGTCTTCAATGAGTGCGTGAGAAGGTGTCTCTTGGGACTCTCTTGTCGCAACAAGATTTGTCTCATCATCAAGCTCCATAGAGATCTCAACAGAGTGGAAATCAAAACCGATTTTCAGACGTTTTTCTTTGAGTCTATCTGTAATAGTGCGAAGTTTTGTTAAAGCTGTAAAGATAGTCTCTTCTTCTTTTGTTGTAGCTTTGAGTTTTCCGTCAAAAAAGTCGTCTATCTCTTCATAGTTAAAGCGTCTGTCTGAGTGCATAATGGCTTCATAAACATCAGAATAAACAACTTCCAGATTCTCAATGTCAAGCTTTATCTCAAAGACATAGGCAAGTCGGTCAATGTGTGGCTGAAGTGAACAGAGTGTCTCACTGAGCTGACGCGGCAGCATTGGAATAGAACGGTGTGGCAGATAGATAGAAAAACCTCGATACATTGCTTCATTATCAAGTGCACCAAAAGGTTTGACATATTCACTCACATCTGCAATGGCAACATAGAGTGTATGATTTGCATCATCCCAATAGATAGCATCATCAAAATCTTTTGCAGTAACAGGATCAATGGTGCAAAAAGGAAGCTCACGCAGGTCTCTTCTTTTTGGATATTTTTTTGCATCTACAGGAGGGAATGAACGGGCTATCTTTAAAACCTCTTCATCAAACTCATCATGTTTGTTGTATTGTGCAAGAACAATCTTCTCATCAACTTTTGGGTCATCCATAGCCCCAAGCTTTTCCATAACTTTGTGCTCTTGATGGTCGATTTTAAATACATCGCCAAGCTGATAGTCCTCTAGCTCTTCTTGCGTGAGTTCAGCTCCTACAGGGTGGTCTGTTTTGATGTCCACTAAAGATTTGTGCCCATATTTCTCTATAATGTAAGCAACGCCATAACTCTCTTCACGCCCCACGATTTCGGCTATTTTTGCACTTGCTTTACCACGTTTTGCGAGAAGTCTTTTGGCGATGATAAGATCACCTTCCGTGGCACTGCCAATTTCATCAATATAAAGATCTTTGACATTATCACCGATAACATGGAGGTAAGCTGTACCTTTTTGAACAAGTCCCAAAACACCGGCTCGGTATTTTGAGTTGAACTTATAAGTACTGTTTTTAAAAGTTAGATATTTTTTTGCAAGCCACTCTTTGACAAGCAGGAGTTCATCCTCACAGAGGTCTTGTTCGCTCACGCCATGCGTGAGCTTTATGAGTAAAGATTTTAAAACGTGCAATTTATTTAAAAGCCTCTATTGCATTATCAAAGCTTTCCATATCAAGTTCATACTCTTCAATAAGCTCTTTTGCTTTGTTAATGCTCTCCTCTGTTACAACACCATTGATAGGTACAGCAACTCGGACAACATTTAAGATCTGCGCCGGACGTCTGTCTTCTTCTTCAGCTTTATCAGGATTTTGACAGTTTCTAATAACATCAACAAGACCCTCTTCAAATTTCCATTGTGCAAAGATTGTAGCACTCACTTCTGGGGTATCTGTCTCTACAATTTCTCTCTCTGCTGCTTCAACATCCTGAAGTTCCAGGAGCGCATCTTGAAACTCTTCTTCTTTTTTATCTGCTATAACCTGTTGCGCAATCAATACTTTTCCTATCTCAACAAGAAAAGCTGCCGGAGAGAGCACACCTAGTAGTCTGTTCTCTTTTCTTAAACACCATGAAGTCATAAGTGCATGTTGTTTTTTTGAAAGCTCTGAGAACATCTCATTGCTGATACCGTATGGAGAGAGATCGAGTTTAAAACTTTTTTTAACAATTGATGCAAGGGCAAAACCACGAACTGTTCCCATTCCAAAAAGTCCAACTGCTTGGCTGATTGCATTAATCTCACGGCTAAAACCATAAAGCGGAGAGTTTGCAGCTTTAAGAATATCTGCTGTTAAGAGAGGATCTTTTTCTAATATTTTAACCATATCGTTAAAAGTAGAATTAGGATCTTGATAAACTGCTTCTATCTGCATTGCAGATTCCGGAAGCGGCGGGAGTTGTTTGATTTTTTTAAGTATTTCTTCTGTCATTGTCTGCTCACTTTGAAATAATGTGTATAAACATCGTATTATGTCCATAATTATAGTATCAATAGATAAATTCATACTGAATATTTACAAAAAACTGATATTATTTTTTTAAGAATATAAAAAAGGATAAAATAGATGGACGCAGAAGCGATTTTAACGCAACTAGGTTATGTGCCAAATGATGCACTACTTAAGCAATTAAAAGATATACAAGAAAACACACCAGAGTATGAAAAAATTGAAAAACATATTATGGATTTAAATGAACATTTAAAAGTAAATAACGCTTATGTAGCCCTCTCAAATACGAAAAACTATTTAAAAATCAAAGTAGATTCTCCAACACCGGAACTTGCTCAAGAAGCACACGAAAAGATAAAGCATTTTAGTGAGAGATATAAAGTAGATATTGAGAAACTTCCAAACAAAGAGACTTACTATATTCTCGGTTTTCATAATTAGGAGAGTGACTTGCGTGAGCCTATGAGTATTGAAGGGTATGACGCTTTAGTAGAGGAGTTTAAATATCTGCTAGAGATTGAAAAACCAAAAACGGCTCATGAAAAACTTGTAGCTGCAGCTTTGGGAGACAGAAGTGAAAATGCTGACTACCAAGCAGCAAAAGAAAAACTTCGTTTTATAGATAAACGTCTCTTTTATCTCAATAAAATGATCCAAAACGCACAGGTTATTGATCCTGCACTGCATAATCATGAAAAAGTCTCTTTTGGCAGTAGTGTCATACTGCTCGATTTAGATACGGATGAGGAGCAGCTTTTTACAATTTGTGGTGTTTTAGAGAGTGAACCAGAAAACGGACTTATCTCTGTGCACTCTCCACTTGCTCGTGCGATGCTTGGTAAAGCAGTTGGCGATGATTTTAAAATTAAGCTTCCAAATGGTGAAAAAGAGTACGAAATAGAGCATATAGAATATAAAAATATCTACTCTCTCAAAAAAAATATTCGCTCAAAAAGTGATTATGCTTTTCATTAAAAGTCACCCTTAAAATAATTTTTACCCACATTTAGATATAATCCGCTTTTAAAAACCAATTTTTAGGACAACACCAAATGAGCCAACAATTACCAGACATAGATACGCAGTTAGCAAACCATAAACTAAGCCAAGAGGATTACACGCATATTAAGCAGATTTTAGGACGTGAGCCAAATCTTGTAGAACTTGGAATTTTCTCTGCAATGTGGAGTGAGCACTGCTCATATAAATCTTCTAAGATTCATTTGAAAGGTTTTCCAACATCAGCGCCATGGGTTATTCAAGGACCGGGTGAGAATGCGGGTGTAATTGATATCGGTGATGGTATGGCAGCAGTCTTTAAAATGGAGTCTCACAATCATCCATCTTTCATTGAACCGTATCAAGGTGCGGCAACTGGTGTAGGTGGCATTATGCGTGATGTCTTTACTATGGGGGCTCGTCCCGTAGCAAACCTCAATGCACTGCGTTTTGGAAATATACTCAATAAAGATGATATCTCTAAGCATCAACGTTTCTTGGTTCGTGGTGTTACTGAGGGAATCGGCGGTTATGGTAACTGTATGGGAGTGCCTACTATTGGTGGCGAGACAAGTTTTGATGAGTGTTATAATGGAAATATTCTTGTCAATGCATTTACTCTTGGTCTTGCAAAGAGTGATGAGATTTTCTATGGTAAAGCAGAAGGTATTGGTAATCCTGTGCTTTATGTTGGTGCAAAAACAGGTCGTGATGGTCTTGGTGGAGCTGTTATGAGCTCTGACTCTTTTACAGAGGAGTCAAAATCACTGCGTCCTACAGTTCAGGTAGGGGATCCTTTTACGGAAAAACTGCTGCTTGAAGCTTGTTTGGAACTTTTTAAAACTGATCATGTTATTGGTATTCAAGATATGGGTGCAGCCGGTCTTACATCATCAGCTTTTGAGATGGCAGGGCGTAGCGGCAGTGGAATGATTATGCATTTAGATAAAGTTCCTGCACGTGAAGAGAATATGACTCCGTATGACTTTATGCTCTCAGAGTCTCAAGAGAGAATGCTGCTTTGTGCAAAAAAAGGGAGCGAAGCAGAGATTATTAAAATCTTTGAAAAATGGGATCTTGATGCGGCAGTTATTGGTGAAGTAACAGCAACTGGAAATATGGAACTTTTCTGGCATGGTGAGAAAGTGGCAGAAGTACCGGTTGATCCGGTTTCTGAAGAAGCACCTGAATTGAATCGTCCAATGAAGCGCCCTCAGTATCTTGATCTTATAAAAGAGACTACTATCAATGACTTCCCAAAAGTAGAGAACCAAGAGGCATTTGAGAAGCTTACAAAATCGATGGAAGTCGTGGATAAGTCATGGATATATACTCAGTATGACTCTATGGTACAGACAAATACAGTGAAAAAAGGCGGGGAGCTTGATGCTTCTGTTGTTCGCGTAAAAGAGAATGGAAAAGCACTGGCAATGAGTGCCGATTGTAATGTTCGTTACTGCTATATTGATCCAAAAGGCGGTGGAGCTGCTGCTGTTGTTGAATCTGGTCGTAATGTTGCTATGAGTGGAGCACGTCCGCTTGCAATTACGGATTGTTTAAATTATGGTAATCCTGAAAATCCTGAAGTTATGTGGCAGTTTGGAGAGGGGTGTCTTGGTATTAAAGAGGCCTGTGCCGAGCTTACTACACCGGTTATTGGTGGAAATGTATCACTCTATAATGAAACAAACGGTGTCTCAGTATTCCCAACACCATCAATTGCTACTGTTGGTGTGAATGATGACCAAGACAATGTATTAATGTCAAATTTTCAACAAGAGGGTAATCACATCTATCTTGTAGGCGAGAGTAAAAGTGAGTTTGGCGGCTCTTTATATATGAAAGAGATTTGCGGTGTAGTTGCAGGAAAAATGCCAGAGATAGATTATGCAAAAGAGCTTGCACTTTGGGATCTGGTTATTGAAGCAAATAAAAAACATCTTTTAGAGTGTGCCAAAGATGCCAGTAGTGGTGGTGTAGCAATTGCACTTGCTAAGATGGCAGCAACAAGTGGACTTGGATGCGATGTAAGTATAAGCGTGAATGATGAGAGAGATATTTTTGCTGAATCACAAAGTCGTGCAATCATTGAAGTGAAACCAGAAAATGTTGATGCTTTTGAAGCGATGTTAAATGGTCTTGCTTGCGAGAAGATAGGTATTGTTGGTGGCGATACAATTAAGATAAACAATGTAAGTATGAGTATGGAAAGATTGCAAGATAATTACTTCAATACTTTTAAGCGTGTAATAGAGCAGGATTTATAGAAAAAGCATTATAATTATTATAAGAAAATGTAATTTAAAAACTCAATTTAATTTTATATTAATAACTGTATAATCTTACAAAAGTTAGATAAAGGAAATTAAATGAGAAGAAGTTTATTAACTGCGCTTTTAGCAGTGAGTTTTACATTTTTTGCAAGTGGATGTTCTACAATGCATATGGGATGGACGGCAGTAACCGGTCAGCATAAATTAGATGATGGTGCTATGAAAGCATTTGATGAGATGTTTACATCTGTTGTAGAAAATGGTGATCCGGCACGTGCTATGATGAAAGAGTATAAGATTGAAGAAGATGTATCTAATGAAGATGTAATTGAATCAATCAAAGCACTTGCAGAAGAGTACAATATGAGAATTGTAGGTGATACAAAAATGTTTACTATTCCTGATGCAAAGCCGGATGAAGTAAAATTTGTTGAGAATGTTTCTCTCTGTAGCCTTTATATCGCTAAAAAATTCTTAAACCACTCAAGATATTTCGGTGGATTTATGCCGTGTAGAATTATGCTTGTTGAGTATGGAAATGGCGATAGATATTTAATTACTATGGACTTGACACTTGCAATTCATGGTGGATATCCACTTCCTCCAGAAATGTTAGAACTTGCTACACAAGTTAAAAAAGCAATGGAAGAGATTCCAGCTCGTGCAGCAAAAGGTGATTTTTAGAACGCTTCTAGTTTTATCACTTCATAGGCCACCTCTTCATAGGGGTGTGCTTCTTTTAAAGCCTCTATAGCTTTTTTTATAAGAGCATCTTCACAAATCATCTCAACCTTATATTCTTTGACATATTCTATTTTATCTATTGTTCCAATGTATGGATTTGCACCATTTAGTGCTCGAAACTGTCCTGTGCCTTCACTCTCAAAACAACAGCAGTCATAGTTGTTGAATTTACCGGCACCTGCATAAAAGAGTGCTTCTTTTGTCTTCTCCTTTGCCTCTTTGGGAACAAAGTAGCTGAGTTTATACATTTTGCATCTCTTTAAGGCTTTTGAGTAGTTCACTATCTAGTTTGTAGCTTTGTTTTGCAACTTCATCAATACTTTTATAAGAAAATCCATCTTCATTAAAACAGACAACGGAATCTGTTTGATTATTTAAAAGTGCATCTATTGCGTGAGAGACAAATTTGTAAGCCATCAGTCTGTCATAGACTGTCGGATTGCCACCTCTTTGAATATGCCCTAAAATAGAGATGCGTGACTCTATGCCGATTTTTTCTTCAAACCATTGGGCAATTTTTTGAGACTCATCTGCAATCCCTTCTGCAATAACAGCGATAAAGTAGCGACGGCCGTTTTGTATCTGCTCTTGAAAATTGTTTTCATAATTTTGCAACTTATAAGGTACTTCGGGAATAAGACAGAGTTCAGCACCTGAGGTGAGTGCAGAGACAAGTGCCAAATACCCACACTCTCTTCCCATGGTCTCTATAACAAAGGCTCTGCCAAAAGAGGATGCAGTATCACGAATGGAGTCTATGGCATTGCGAATAACATTAAGTGCCGTATCGACACCAAGACAGTAAGATGTTCCTGCTATATCATTATCTATTGTAGAAGGAATGCCACAAAATTTAATACCATGCTCTTTGTAAAATACTTCCATACCGCGAAATGATCCATCTCCACCCAAAACTACTAGCATATCTATGTTGTGTTTATCAAGATTTGCTTTTGCCTGTGCTCTGTACTCTTTTTGCATAAAACGTTTGGAGCGTGAGGAGAAGATCTTTGTACCACCTTTGTTAATAATGCCTGCAACATCTTCATAATTTGCCTGCATAATTTTATTGTCTATCAATCCCTCATATCCATCATAGACAAAAAAAGGCGTGAGTCCTTTTTTTATAGAGTATTCCACAAAGTGTTTAAGTGCCGGATTCATTCCAGATACATCACCGCCAGAACAGAGAATTGCTATATTTTTCATACGCTCTCCAAAAAAGTTTTTCGTAAGGTTTTCTATAAGTTTACCATCTTCTAAACTCAATTTAGATAAAATTGCGACAATATTTTAAATCAAGGTTCAAGATGAAAAAAAGAGCATTAGTCAGTGTCAGTGACAAAACAGGTGTTGTAGATTTTTGTAAATCTTTAGTAAAAAACGATTATGAGATTATCTCGACAGGCGGAACATACAAACTCTTGCGTGAGAGTGGTGTGGAGGCTGTTGAGATTGATGAGGTAACAAAGTTTCCTGAGTGTTTTGAAGGGCGTGTAAAAACGCTTAATCCATATGTTCACGGTGGAATTTTGCATCGTCGTGACAAGCAAAGTCACTTAGATCAGGCAAAAGAGCTTGGTGTTGAGGCTATTGACCTTGTTTGTGTCAATCTTTACCCGTTTAAAGCAACAATCGAAAAAACAGATGATTTTGATGAGATCATTGAAAACATCGACATCGGCGGACCTGCAATGGTTCGTTCAGCTGCAAAGAACTTTGATGCTGTCATTATTGTTACGAATGTTGAAGATTATGCAGAGGTAATTGATGCTATTGAAAACGAAAAAAATACAAAAGAGTTTCGTCGTGCTTATATGGTAAAAGCATTTGAGCATACGGCTGCATATGACTCTATGATAGCAAACTATATGAATGAGCGTTTTAATGAGGGCTTTGGTGAAAAACAATTTATTGTCGGTGAGAAAGTTATGAATACTCGCTATGGTGAAAACCCACATCAAAAAGGTGCATTGTATGAGTTTGACAAGCACTTTAGTAATAATTTTAAAACACTCAAGGGTGAAGCAAGTTTTAACAACTTAAATGATCTCAATGGTGCGATTAAAATTGCATCTGCTTTTGGTGATGACAATGCTGTTTGTATCTCTAAACATGGAAATCCATGTGGTTTTGCAATAAAAGAGACACTTTTAGAGGCTTATACTGAAGCACTTAAGTGTGATCCTGTTTCTGCTTTTGGCGGTGTTGTAGCGGTAAATGGTACAGTTGATAAAGAACTTGCCCAAAAAATGAATGAGATTTTCATTGAAGTCATTATTGCAGGTCGTATTACAGAAGAAGCGCAAGAGGTTTTTGCCGCGAAAAAACGTATTAAACTTTTTGAGATGGGTAGTGATAAGCTTGTATTGGCAAATGATAAAAAAGATTTTAAACATATTGATGGTGGATTTATTTTTCAAGATGCAGACAAAGTTAAAGATGATGAAGTTAAAAATGCAAAACTTATGAGTAAAAATGCTGCAACAGCTGAAGAGATGAAAGATCTTGAGATCGCTTACAAAGTAGCAAGTCTTACAAAGTCAAACTGTGTTGTCTATGTGAAAAATGCGGCAATGGTAGCTGTTGGTATGGGTATGACAAGCCGTGTTGATGCTGCACAGTGTGCACTGAAAAAAGCAAAAGAGATGGGGCTTGATGTAACAGGAGCTGCGCTTGCGTCAGAGGCATTTTTCCCATTTAGAGACTCTATTGACGCTGCAGCAGCAGCAGGTGTAAAAAATGTGATTGAGCCTGGTGGTTCTATTCGTGATGATGAGATAATAGAGGCTGCAGATGAATTTGGTATGAGCTTGTACTTTTCAGAAGTTCGCCACTTTTTACATTAAAACTTTAACTAGCTACTTATAAGAAGAGTTTAGGCTCTTCTTGTAAAGCTTTTTTTACAAATGGGGTCATAGCTCAGCTGGGAGAGCGATACGCTGGCAGCGTATAGGTCAGGGGTTCGATCCCCCTTGACTCCACCAATCTTTTTTTTCTTCTAAAGTATTCTACCTTGATTGACATACACTCAACTCTTATGATATAATTCCACTAATTAAAAATTAACAATTATTTTAAGGAAGTTATTATGGCAAAATCATTATATGAAACATTAGAAGTATCAGAAAATGCAAGTGAATCTGAAATTAAAAAAGCGTATAGAAAATTAGCGAGAAAGTATCATCCTGATATCTGTAAAGAAGCAGATTGTGAGGAAAAATTTAAAGAGATTAATGCTGCATATGAAATATTAGGTGACAAAGAGAAAAAAGCACAGTATGATCAGTATGGCGACAGTATGTTTGGTGGTCAAAATTTTCATGACTTTTCTCGTGCTCAAGGTGGCAATGTCGATCTTGACGAGATATTACGTCAAATGTTCTCTGGTGGCGGAGGCTTTGGCGGTTTTAGTAGCGGCAGCGGTCGTCAATCGTACAGTAGCGGAGGTTTTGGTGGCTTTGGTGGAACAGGTGGTTTTCAACAAGAACCAAATCTTGATATTGAAGCAAAAGTTACAATTCCGTTTAATGTAGCCATTCTCGGTGGAACACATTCTGTCTCAGTAAACGGTGAGCGTTTTGATATTAAGATACCAGCAGGTGTAAAAACCGGAGAGAAACTTCGTGTAAGAGGAAAAGGGCATGCCCAAAATGGCAGAGCAGGAGATCTGTTCCTTAAAATTACGGTAGCACCATCACCGGATTATGAGCGTGAGGGAGATGATCTGGTTAAAACCATAGATGTCCCTCTCTATGCGGCACTCTTTGGAGATAAAATTGCAGTACAAACTCTAGAAAAAGAGATAAAGCTCAAAATCCCGCAAAATACAAAGAACGGACAACGCTTTCGTGTAAAAGGAATGGGTGCCATGAATAGAAAAACAAAACAAAGAGGTGATTTGTACCTCAAAGCAAATATTGTCAATCCAAAGGTAGAAGAGTTGGATGACGATTTGGTAGAATTAATGAAAGAAAAACTACCAAAGACAATTTAAGAGGAGGTAAATGATGCATCATTATGACGAACCGGTTTATTTAATTAGTATTGTTTCAAAGATACTTGATATTCATCCACAGACTTTACGTCAGTATGAGAGAGAGAATCTCATTACACCTTCTCGCTCAAACGGACGTATTCGGCTCTATTCGCAGCGTGATATTGACAGGATTAAACTTATTTTGCGTCTGACACGAGAGCTTGGCGTTAATCTAGCGGGGGTAGATATTATTTTACGTCTTAAAGAGAATGTTGATAAGATGGAACGAGAGATTGCAGAACTTCGCCATGAGGTAGAAGCTGCTAAAAATGCACGCTCTGTCTCTCCTGATAAAGCGCTAGTAACAAAGAAAAGCATCTATGAAATGATTATATTTGAGGGAGACTAGAGTCCCTCTTTTAGTCGTTTGACTTTAACTCCGACATTTTTAAGTTTTGTCTCTAGGGAATCATATCCACGATCAAGATGATAAATACGATGAATGTTTGTATCTCCTTTGGCAATGAGTGCTGCAAGTACCAAAGCGCTTGAAGCTCTCAGATCAGTTGCCATAACATCAGTAGCACTTAGATCAGATTTTCCGTTAATTGTTGCTGTATGACCATTGAGTGAAATATCTGCACCCATACGTTGTAGTTCGCTAACGTGCATAAATCTGTTCTCAAAAAGACGCTCCTCGATGATAGATACGCCGTTTGCCTGTGTTGCAAGCGCCATAAACTGTGCCTGCATATCTGTTGGAAAGGCAGGGTACTCTTGAGTGATGATTTTTACAGGTTTGATCTCTTTACTTGGATAGATGGTAATTGTATCTTTTGTAATGTCGAGTTTAAATCCCATCTCTTCAAATTTTGCAATGACTGCACCAAGATGATCCGGTTCTACATTTGTAAGCGTCAGTTTTGAAGCTGTAATTGCTCCTGCACAGAGATATGTTCCGGCTTCGATTCTATCTGGAATAACACGAAATTCTTTGATCTCTAGCAGTTTTTTATTGCTTCCTTGGATTTTTAGGACTGCTGTTCCAATTCCCTCTACCTTTACACCGCTTGCATTGATAACTTCACAAAGTTGAACTACTTCAGGCTCACGTGCAGCATTGATGATTGTAGTTTCTCCCTCTGCAAGTGCTGCTGCCATAACGATGTTTGCAGTGCCTGTGACGGTAATTTTGTCAAAGATAATTTCACATCCTTTAAGCCCTTGTGGTGCTCTGGCTTCAATATATCCGGCATTGATGGTGATCTCTGCTCCCATCTGTTCAAGTGCTTTTAAGTGCAGATCGATTGGACGCTGCCCTATAGCACACCCTCCAGGAAGTGATACTTCACAATGCCCAAAACGTGCTAGAATTGGACCGAGCACAAGAATGGAAGCGCGCATTGTTTTTACTATGTCATAGGTTGCTTTTGTCTCTTTGAGTGTCGATGTATCTACAACAACCCTATCATCATAAAAATCACATGATGCACCGAGATTTGTAAGGAGCTTTAAAAGTGTTTTAATATCTGCAACATTAGGCAGGTTTTTGATAGTAACGCTCTCTTTTGCAAGAATAGTCATTGCAATAAGCGGTAGTGACGCATTTTTTGCACCAGAGATTTTTATTGTTCCATTGAGGGCAGATTTGCCTTTGATTTTTAAGTAGTCCATATTTCTCTTTATTTTTGATTCTCTAAAAAATTGCGTTATTATATCTTAAATTTGATATACTACTGTTAAGGGCATACCTAAAAACTCTAGTTATCCTCAGCTTTTGAGAGGAGTTTACAATCAAGGCAGCCTTTTGAAGCCCTAGCCTTAGCTAAGGAAAAAAAGGATAACGTAGAGTGTAGGCTCCTCTCTTAAGCCCAAAGGGAGGGATAAAAAGAGCGATATTTTACAAAATTTTTCATCATCATAGCTATGGCTATGACTCAAAAAAAGTTTTACAAAATTTCATCTCTTTTTCTTCCCTCTGAGAATGACTAGAGTTTTTAGGTATACCCTATATAATTAAGTAGGAAATAAGATGGGTTCGGCACTTGAGAGGCTAAAAAATTTAACAAATAAAATATCTTCATATGAGCTGGCAAGAAAAGAGAATATCAATCAGTTACAATTACTTTACAAAGAGATAGGTATTGATAAAAAAGTAGAGAATTTTGAAAATCTTTTTGATTTTAAAGCGATTAATCTCTCTGGTGTTTCTCTCCAAGATGAGAATCTTGGTGCGATAAAAGAGGGGAAGTATCTGCAGATTTTGGCAATTTCATATGATAAAGATGCAGTTGTAAAGAGTAAAAATATCTCTTTGGCATATTTTGGAAGAGTAGAGAGTGTTGATGAGGCACTAAAAGAGAAGGTTGTAGAGTTTGTCATTCGTTACCGTTTTGAGAAGAGCTTTATAAATCTGGAGCATTATCACGCTATGCTTGGGAATTTTAAAGATAAAGATGCCTAGATTTTATTTTTTACTGTGGGCTTCATGGACAATACGAGTGGTGTTGTGCAGTCTTTTTTTAGCGGTGCTTTTTGCACTCTTTTTGACACTTTTTATCTATGTGAAACAGGGGTTGCCTTCTTTAGATGAAAAGATATTAGATGCACTTTTGGCTGTATGGAGGTTTTGGTTTGCCATCTCTTTAAATATAGCAGTACTTATTGCACTTTTTAGAAGTGTGAAGTATCTGTTTAATCATCCTCACGCAGGCTATGTTTTAAAGCTAAAAAAGTGTTTCAAAGAAGATTCTCATGAATACCTGGAAGTAATTGGTTATGGAGATTTGGTCAAAGTTTGGAGAAAGTGGTTTATGTTACTTATCTGGTTAGTGGGTAGTTTGATGGTACTTGCGCTGCTTTTTACCTCTATTTTTAGCTCCTATGAGACTCTTTTTAATTGGTTTAGTGTTTATATGCTCTATGTATTTATTTTGTTTGCAGGGTACCTCTCATTTATATTTTTGTCAAATCGTTGTAAAAGTGTCAGGATAGTAAAGTGTTGATATTTTTAGATATAGAAACAACAGGATATGAAAAAAACGACAAGATATGTTCCATAGGCTTACTCTCTTTTGAAAATGAATCTTGTGTAAAGAGTATCTATGCGCTTGTCAATGAAGGTAAGAAAATACCTCCAAAGGCTTCGGCTTTGCATAATATTACAAATGAGATGATTCAAAAAAAGCCTTCGTTGCGTGAGAGTGAAATCTATAAGTATCTTGAAGAAAACAATCAAGAAGAAAATAGACTCATTGTACATAATGCAGCTTTTGTTTTGCCCTATTTGCAAGCTGGGGGTTTACCATGGCATGGTAAAATTATAGATACACAAAAAGTTGTGAAGCATCATATTTTAGAGTGTGAATTTTTTAGTTTGGAGTTTCTGCGCTATGAGTTAAAACTCTATAAAAGAGAAGAAAAACTAAAACGATTATGTGGAATTAAAGATGCTTTGATTGCACATCATGCACTAAGTGATGCTCTGCTTATAAAGTTACTTTTTGATTATCTTTTAGAAGAGTTGTCACCAGAGGCAATGGAAGAACTTACTTTTAAAAATGTACTGCTTGAGAAGTTCCCATTTGGAAAATATGCAGGTAGATACATTGAAGAGATAGCTATGAGTGAGAGAAGTTATCTGCTGTGGATGCTCTCTTTGGAGAGTTTGGATGATGATTTAGCGTACTCTTTGGAGTACTACTTACAAGGATAGAGATGAGAGTTGCCGTAGAGTGTCAATCACCATTATTACAAAAATCGTTAGAGCTTTTTTTGGCAAAATATTTGAGTTCTTCAAAGAAGTGTGACATTGTTGTCAGAGATGAAGAGTGTTTGGGGGATAGTCGTTGTTTTTATATAGGCAGTGATGCAAATGCCGATCTTCTTAAGCCATTTTCAAAGTCACAGTTGATTTTGGCTCTTGAAAAACGATATGAAGAGCTGTATAAAAGCAGTGAAAAAACAGAGGATGATGCAATAAAAGAGGAGTATTTTGAAGAGGATGACTCTATGGACTTCTCAATCTTGCAAAAACGCATAGAGTTTCTCACGCAGGAGTATCAAGAAAATATCTTACGGGCGGTCAAAGCATTTTATGAAAAATAGTAAACAACTGACAAAAAAGATAATTGCCGGAAAATATAAAGGCAAAACACTAAAACTTCCTTCAAAAACAACAACACGGAGTTCTAAAGCGATTGTTTTAGAGTCATTTTTTAATACTTTACAGTTCGATATAATTGATGCTACATTTGTTGAGGTCTTCTCAGGTTCTGGTTCTATTGGGCTTGAAGCACTCTCCCGTGGTGCAAAACAGATCTATTTTATGGAGCAAGATAGAGCTGCTCTAAAAACGCTCAAAGAAAATATAGCCCAAACTGATCCCTCAGCCTGTGAAGTATTTGGAGGAGACAGTTTTGCCAATATTGACGCAGTTGTAGCAAGACTTAAAAAAGCAAAGACAAAAGCCTACTTCTATATTGATCCTCCCTTTAGCATACGTGAGGGGATGGAAGATATTTATGATAAAACCATAGATTTGATAGTTTCACTGCCGTTAGAGTCTGTAAAGATGATTATTATAGAACATATGAGTGGACTTGAAATTCCTCAAAAGATAGGCAATTTTAGTATTAAAAAATCTAAAAAATTTGGAAATACGACACTTACTTACCTAACAGATGAAAATATGGAATAAAACTTGCTAAATTTCTTGCATAATGTAAGGATTTAGTCAATGAAATATTTTTTAGCTTTACTGCTACTTTTCTCATCACTCTATGCAACGAAGATTACTGATGTGTCAAATATTGTTGGTGTTCGAGAGAATCAGATTATTGGTTACTCTTTGGTAGTTGGTCTTAAAAAGACAGGGGATGGTACAACTTCAAAATTTACACTCCAATCGATTTCAAATATGTTAAAAGCTATGAATATCGATATGAATCCTATTGATATCAAATCAAAAAATGTTGCAGCAGTTGTGGTTACAGCAACGCTTAAACCTTTTGCACGTCAAGGGGATAAATTTGATGTAACAGTATCTTCCATCGGTGATGCAAAATCACTCGAGGGTGGAACACTTTTAATGACACCGCTTAAAGGGGTAGATGGAAAGATCTACGCATTGGCGCAAGGGCCGCTGAGTATCGGTGGGTTGAATCAAAGAGGTGCAGGCGCAGAGACGCATCCGACAACGGGAATTGTCTTTAATGGCGGTTTTGTTGAGCGTGAGATAAATATTGACCTTTTTCACCAGCAGTATGCAACACTCTCTTTAAAAGAGTCAGGTTTTGAAAATGCAGTTGCTGTACAAAAGGCGATCAATGATTACTACAACACACAAGTTGCCGTAGCAATGGACTCACGCAGTATTAAGCTAAAACGTCCGAAAAATCGTTCGATGATTGAGTTTTTAGCAGAGATACAAAACATTGATATGAATTATAAACCAAAAAATAAAATCATTATCAATGAAAAAACTGGAACTATCGTTGCTGGAGTAGATATACAACTCAAACCAATTATTCTCACGCATGGGGATATTACGATTAAAGTAGTTGAAGAGGATACACCATCAAAACCGGAAGGCTCGATGGAAGTAGATAAAAATCTGGTAATTGGAATGAATGAGAACGAGATTTATACGAAAAAGGGAACAACAACTGTTGCCAATCTTGTTCGCTCTTTACAAAAGCTAGGGGCAACGCCAAAAGATATCATTTCTATTTTAGAGGCGATGAAGAGTGCAGGAAGTATCTCTGCTGAGTTGAAGGTTATATAATGGGTTATGGATTAAATGCTTTACGTGCGCAAGCACAGTTAGTTACACAGAACAAAGATATACCAAAAATCAATCCTCACGCAGAAGATAAAGCCCTGCGTGAGCAGACGGATGCTTTTGAAGCAGTTATTATAAAAATGATGATGGATAATGCGATGAAAGATGAAAAGAATCTCTTCTCATCTCAAAATGATCCTGGGGATAAAATATACAAATCAATGTATAGAGAAGAACTCTCAAAAGCAAGTGCGGGGAGTTTTGGTTTTTCACAGATGCTCTATGACTATTTAAGTCAAAGAAATTCGTGAAATATGTTTATAAAATCATAATTTTGTCGATATGTCAGTATAGAGAAATTTCGCAAGAGATATGAAGGATAGAATATGATTTCAGGTATAAATAGTTCGGCTGTTCGTAGTGCATTTGCAAACAGTATGAACGAAAACAAAGAGTTAAAACCAAATGCTAAGTTGACTGCATCGCAAGATGGCAGTAAAAACAGAATAGAAAAACTCAAAGAGGCCATAGAGTCGGGTGAGTACAAAGTAGATTTATCTGCACTATCTCAGAAGATGGCGGACGAATTACTTTAGTAAAATAAATAATTATGGGGGTTTGCGATGCTTTCTCATCACTTACAAAATGCTTTAGAAGATTTAAGAGATCTCATTACAATTACTGAGTCAGACATAGAAGATATAAAAAAAGCAGAGCATAACCCACAATTTGACAGACTCTCTCTCAAAGAAGAGAAACTCAAAGCTTTTGAGACAAAAAAAGCAATGATAGATCACGAAATTTCAAATCTTATGACATCAAGTCCAGATATAGCACTTCCAGACCTTTTAACTTCAGAGCAACATCAGTTATTGGATGATCTAAAAGTAGAACTATCCCGTCTGCATGAAGTCAATAAAAAATATGCAAAGCTTGTTTTGGTTGTGAGTAACCTTTATAATGATTTTTTGGAGAGGTTGGTTCCTACAGAGATGCAAGGATACCAAAAAGTAGCCTCAAAAGATTCTGCAATTATGGAAGTGAGAGTATAAATGGCATCAATTTTTAACACTCTAAATATTGGATACAGTGGATTAAATGCTGCTCAGGTCGGCATAAATACAACGGGGCATAATATCTCAAATGCTGAAGTAGAGGGATATACAAGACAGCGTGTTGTTACGTCTGCAGCTACACCTCTTTCAAGTAGGTCAGGAAATATTGGTAATGGAACAGAAATTCAAGATATAAAACGTGTTTTTGATAACTTCGTTTTTGATCGATACAGTAATATATCGTCTGATAAAGAGTACAGTGACTTTGAGAAACAAACATTAGAAGAACTCTCAAGCTATTTTCCTGAGATTGATGGTGTAGGTATTAAAGCTGATTTGGCAGAGTATTATAATATGTGGCAGACATTTTCTGATAATCCAGATAATGATGCTATAAAAGTTGCGCTTGCAAAACAGACAGAGACACTCTCATCTCATATAACACAGACACAAGATCAGGTTTTAGGTCTTCAAATGCAGATCAATGATCAACTAGCTGTAAATATTGAAGAGGTTAATTCTCTTGCAAAACAGCTGGCTGATCTTAATGGAAGTATTGATACTGCTGAAGCAGGTGATATGTACAGTGCAAATGATTTGCGAGATAAAAGAAATGTAATTGAGCGAAGTCTTTCAAGACTCATTGGTGCTGATGTGAAACAGGGGCAGTTAGAATCTAATATTCAGATTGACAGTAATTCAAATACAAGAACAGGGAGTTACACTCTGAGTATTAATGGCTTTAATATTGTTGATGGACACTCTTATCATCCATTGAAATTGACAAAAGATGATAATGAGTATGGTTTTTACAGCCTCTATTATGAGAGACAAGATGGTGTTCTTATCCCTTTTGAAGAAAAAGTGACAAATGGAAGAGTTGGTGCTATTTTTGATCTTCGTGGAGGAGCTATTGATACAACAAGTGGTATGCCGACAGATGGAATAGTACAAAAAACTGTAACAGACTTGGATGCATTTGCACAAGGACTTATTGAGGCTACAAATAATCTTTATGCTCAGAGTGCTACAACAAAAATGGAGTCAAATATTGTAACAATTGATGATGATACACCTTTGCTCAATTCAAACTTAAAGATTAATACGGGTGCATTTGATATTATTGTGTATGACATTGATGGGAATGAAGTCGCTAGAAGAGATATAAATGTAGATAATAGTACAACAATGAATAATGGGACTGATTCTTCTGTTATAGGGCAAATAAATGCCGATGTAGATGATAATGATGATTTAAATGCTACGAATGATATTGATGACTATCTTATTGCTAATTTCCAAACAGCTGCCAATGGTGAACGTAGATTAGAACTTATGATTAATCCTGACGCTGAGTCTATGGGCTACACATTTGCTATAGCAGATAAACTTAAAACTGATGATTTTTCATCAGGTACGAACTTTGCAGGAGCATTAGGTCTTGGTCGCTATTTGGATGGGCATAATGCGCGTGATATATCTTTAAATAATAGGTTTGAAGACAATCCAACAAAGATAAGTGCAGGATACTCTTCTACCGCTGGTGATAATCGTTTGGCATTAGACATGGTGCAGCAACAGTTTGAATCTTATAAGTTTCAGGTAGGTAATCAAGAGTATGATACTACCACTTACGGAATGTTTGATATTACTGCAACCTATGTCGGTACTGCAACAAATGCGGCAATTACAAGAAATGATACAGTTACAGCACAGTTTAACTCTACTGAGATGGAATACAATTCTGTTTCAAAAGTAAGTATTGATGAAGAGATGACAAATCTTATAAAATATCAAACATCATATGGTGCAGCGGCAAAGGTTATTACAACTGTGGATCAGATGATGCAGACACTTCTTGGAATCAAACAGTAAAGTGTTTCCAAGAGTCAGTGTTATTCTTCTTTTTAGTATCTTTTTCTTTGCCTTTTTTGGCTCTTTTTTCTATACGGTCAGTCCCTATACATTAGATAGTCATGCTATTTTGCTTGCACCTTCATCAGGGCATATTTTTGGAACAGACAGATTGGGACGTGATATACTCGCACGTTTGATGGAAGGGGGTAAAGTCTCTTTAATCATAGGTGTTGGAAGTGCACTCATAGCTTCTTTTATTGGGCTGATATTAGGCTCGATCGCCGGTTATTATAGAGGCTTTGTAGATAAGTCTTTTATTGTTATTGTAGATCTCTTTTTAACATTTCCGACTTTCTTTTTACTTTTGGCACTGGTCTCGTATGTGAATGCTTCATCATTTGTATTGATTATTATCATCTCTATTACAGGATGGATGACAACAGCTCGTTTGATTCGTTCTGAAAGTTTTAAGATTACTTCCCAGCCCTATATAAAGATACTCAACATCGCTAAAGTGAAAAAAAGTAAGATACTTCTGAAATACTATGCACCGATTTTAGCACCTATCTTCTTTGTCAGTTTTACTTTTGGTGTCGGGGGTGCTATACTTGCAGAATCGGGTCTGAGCTTTTTAGGACTTGGCATTGTTGCACCGCAGATGAGTTGGGGAACAATTTTAAGTGGTGGAAAAGATGTTATAGAGATCGCTTGGTGGGTGAGCTTTTTTCCTGGTCTTTTAATATTTTTGGTGACATTTTCACTCATAAATATTTCAAATTATCTGCAACAATTAACAAATAAAAAAGAGATAGGTTTGTAAAGTATAGAATTCAGCAGATTTGGCACTTCTCTATTTGAGAACAAAAGTAAAGAGAGATTACTTCTGTCGTCTTCTTTTACTGTTTGTTGCAGGTATATAAAATTCTAAAGCCCCAAGTTTTTTGGTAATAATTTCCCCATTATCCAAGAGTTTTTGCAATCTTTGTTTGCTTGCATCATCAAAAAGCAGCTCAATATCTTCTTGCGTGAGAGGGCGTTTATCGAGAGTGTTGCGTATCTCATCATTGTTATAGTTTGTATTATTTGCTTCAGCATGTTGGCGTGAGGCTATATGTATGGGCAGAGAGTTGTTAAAGAGTTGTGCAAGTTCATGAAGCTCTTTGTAACTAATTCCAATAACAGGGTATGCCGGTGGTCTGTCTATCGTACCGAGGTCTATTCGTGTTGCATTGATGGACAAGAGCACTTCATTGAGTTTTGCTACCTCTTCTTGTGTATCGTTAAGTCCATGAACAAAGAGTATCTCTATGAAGAGTTTGCCGCTGTACTCTTTTGAAAAAGCTTGTACTTTTTGTATGATATCTTCAATTTTAATGCTTGTATGAGGTCTGTCTATCTTTTTAAATACCTCAGGTGTAACAGCATCTAAAGAGAGTTTCACCTGATCGAGTTTTAAAAGTGATTTGTAAACTTTTTCATCAACAAGCGTTGCAGAGTTTGTCAGTATCAGTGTTTTGGTATTGCCTTTTATCGCATTTATGGCATCAATGAGTTCATCAAGATAAGGATAGAGTGTTGGTTCACCATTTGCTGTGAGCGTAATAACGTCTATATTTTCATCGAGATGTTTTTGAAGTTCATTGATAATTTCATGCACACTTATTGTCTCTTTTTGGTTTGCAACTGTTGCAGCAGGGGCTAGTTCACAGTAGAGACAGTCAAAGTTACACTGTTTGCGTGAGGGAGAGAGATCAATCCCCAGACTCATACCAAAACGGCGTGAGTTTATGGGACCGAAGATTATATTATTTTTTTCCACTGACTCTATGACACTCATCAATGAAATGTTTTGCATTTTCTACTGGTACATCAGGAAGTATTCCATGTCCCAGGTTAAATATATGGCGCTTGCCCTGCATAGTCTCTTGAATAACCTCTACACATTTTGTAGTAGCCTCTTTTGAGTATAAGCGACATGGCTCCATATTTCCTTGAAGAACATACTTTTCACCCAGTTTCTCTTTTGCAAAGCTCATAGGTGTGGACCAATCTACGCCAAATACATCAAAGTTACCATAAATCTTATCTAAAAATGCAGGAATTCCTTTAGGGAAGATAATAACAGGTACGTGAGGATATTTCTCTTTGAGGTACTCTGCAATTTCTACCATATATTTCCAAGAGAATTCATCATATTTTCCAGGCTCAATAGCAGATGCCCATGAGTCAAAGATTTGAACAACATCAATGCCTGCCTGAATCTGTTTTTCCATATAGAGTTTGACTACATCAGTGACTTTTCTAAGGATTTTATGAAGAAGTTCTGGGTTTGAGTACATCATCTTTTTACAAATATTATATGTTTTTGTTCCTTGTCCTTCTATCATATACGTTGCAAGTGTCCAAGGTGCACCAGTAAATCCTATGAGTGCCTTGTCTTCAGCGAGTTTTTCTTTAATAAGCTTGATTGTATCATAAACATACGTGAGTCGGCTAGCTGCATCTTCACCACTACGGAGTCTTTCTAAATCAGTTTCATCTTTGATGGGATCGGAAAACTTTGGACCTTCACCCTTCACAAAAGAGAGATCCATTCCCATCTCATCCGGAATAACAAGGATATCACTAAATAAAATTGCTGCATCAACATCCAAGATATCTACAGGCTGAAGTGTTACCTCACAAGCCATTTCAGGATTATGACAAAGATTTAAAAAGTTGCCTGCTTTGGCACGAACTTCCATATATTCCGGCAGGTAGCGACCTGCTTGTCTCATCATCCATACCGGAGTGTACGGAGTCTCTTTACCAAAACATGCATCTACAAATATTTTTCCCATTATTTTCCCTTAATGTTTGTGTCCAACTTTACTTAAAAAGTATAAACCGACAGCAACTGCTGTAATAGAGAGTGCCAGATAGAGCAACTCGAGTGGAGTATGGTAACTAGCAAGCCCGACTTTTTTGAAAAACCCAACAACTAAAACCATAACAATTACTTTTGAGATTTTGTCCTTGAGTTGGTCTAGAGAATGGATAGAGAGAATCTTGTTTTCTCTCTCTTCATCTTCACGTGCAGCATCAATATCTGAGATAAATAGTTCATATAAACCAAAAGAAAAAAGAAGCATAACAACACCAATAAGGTATAAATCAACTGCACCAATAATACCACCTACTACCAGTTCATGGAAGTGTTCAGGGTGATGATGATTAACATAAGTGTTTATAACAAGATTTGCTGTATCATATATATCAAATGAAGCTACTATAAAAAGAAGTATTGCTCCAATCAGACCAAAAATAACGGCCATAAGAACCATAAAGCGTGAGCCCCACAATCCTCCTTCAAATAGTCTTTCTAACATTTCAGCCTTCCATCTCAACCCATTTTTGGGCAATTCTTACTGCATTGGTTGCAGCACCGACTCTTAAGTTGTCAGCAACTACAAATATATGTAAAATATTGTTTGCATAAACATCTTCACGAATACGTCCTACAAAAGTTTCATTTTGATCGACACAATCTTTTGGCATAGGGTAGAGTGCTTGTGATGGATCATCGACGACTACAATATTTGGAGCTTTGCTTAAAATCTCACGTGCTTCATTTGCGCTTACTTCAGAGTCAAATGTAAGTGTCAGTGCTTCAGAGTGCCCACGAAGTACAGGTACACGTACACAAGTAGCTGATAGGGCTATCTCTTTATTCATAATCTTTGTTGTTTCATTGACCATTTTCATCTCTTCTTTTGTAAAACCATTGTCTGTAAAAACATCGATTTGAGGGATGACATTAAGTGCGATTTGCTGGTTAAATGCTTTGATTTCTGCTTCATCAAGTTTAAATGCAAAAAATGCCTGCATTTGATCAACTAACTCTTTCATGGCAGATTTGCCTGCACCACTTGTAGCTTGGTAAGTTGCTACATCAACACGGACCAAATCATAGGCATCATCAAGAGGTTTGAGTGCTTGAACCATCTGAATTGTTGAACAGTTAGGGTTTGCAATAATTCCTGTTTCACGCCATTTTGCAATATCTTGGGGATTTACTTCAGGAACAACGAGGGGTACATCTTCTTGCATTCTAAAGTGTGAAGTATTGTCAATAACAACAGCTCCTGCTTTTACAGCAGCAGGTGCAAACTCTGCACTGACACTGCCACCTGCAGAGAAGATTGCAATCTCTACATCTTCTTGTGCAAATACCTCATTTGTAAGTTCAAGAATAGTTAACTCTTCTTCGTTAAAGTCCACTTTTTTTCCGGCACTGCGTGAAGAAGCTAGAGGAATTAGCTTGTTTAAAGGAAAGTCTATCTCTTCTAAAACTCTAAGAACCTCTTCTCCTACCGCTCCATTTGCACCAACAACTGCTACATTATATTTTTTCAATTTTTTCTCCTGGTTTTATTTTCTACTATCTAAAAAGAGCTCGTCTTTTTGGATCTCTTGGGCTTCACTTAAAATCACAGCACGTTCAACTACCGAGATAAGCTCTCGTATGTTTCCCGGCCAATTATAATCTAGTAGCTCACTTTGTGCTGCTTTTGAAAAACTTTTCTCTTCAAAGCCATACTTTTTACAACTTTCTTTACATATAGCTTCTGCAATAGGCAGTATCTCATCACGTCTCTCACGCAAAGGTGGAATAGAGAGTGGAATGGTGTTGAGTCTATAGTAAAGGTCTTCTCTAAACTCGCCATTTTTTATCTTTTCATGTAAATTTGCATTTGTTGCTGAAATTACACGAATATCTATTTTGACAGATTTACTTGAGCCAAGCCGACGAATCTCTTTTTCTTGCAGTGCTCGTAAAAGCTTTGCTTGAACACCGTAAGGCATTTCGCCTATCTCATCTAAAAAAAGTGTTCCGCCATTTGCAAGTTCAAACTGTCCGGCTTTTGCTTCTGTTGCATCGGTAAAGGCACCCTTTTCAAAACCAAAAAGTTCACTCTCTATCAGGTTGTCAGGGAGTGCTGCCATATTGATAGCGACAAAAGGTTTTTTTACACGTGGAGAGTTTTTGTGGATGTAAGAAGCAAATACCTCTTTTCCTACACCACTCTCTCCAAGAAGTAAAATACTTGCATCTGTTTTACTTGCTTTTTGTGCAATATTGAGCGCTTTTTGGAGTGCCTCTGATGAACCTAGGAATTCATTACTACTCTTATTGTTTTGCTTCTTTGTACTCTTTTTTACTTTTTGTACTTTTGCCTCTCTTTGAATGGCAGAGACAAGAGCATCAATATCAAAAGGCTTGAGTAAAAAGTCTTTAACCCCGAGTTGAATAGATTCAATTGCACGGGTAAGGGTTGCATTCCCTGTCATAATGATAACTTCAAAACGTCCGTTGAGCTCCTTGACAAACTCTATACCGTCCATTTTTGGCATATTAATGTCTGTAATGACTAAATCAAAACTATCATCAAGTTTTTTCAGAGCATCTACGGCATTTTTAAAAGTGACAACCTCAAACTCTTTATAATCGCCCATAGCAATCTCAAGAGATTTACGCATATTAATATCATCTTCGACTATGGCAATTTTCACAAAAAGTCCTATTTGTACACTTATTTTAAAGGTGCAATTTTAACAAAATTATCATTAAAATCGACTTTGAAACATTTTGATGGCAGTGTAAGTGTTGTAGATGACTCATTTACACCATTAAGACTCTTTTCTTGATGTTTGACACTTAAACCGATTTTATAAAGAAATTCAATAAATTCCTCTTGATTGGCAAGTAGAATCTCTTTGAGGTTTTCTGATTTTTGAGGGTTCAATATAAGAGGATTATAGGGTTTGCCTTTACATTTTTTCATAGCTTTTGAAACATAGAGTGTTTCATTGTAAAGTGTGGCATTTTTAACAGAGTATCTATAAGAGATAATGTATTCATCTGCAAAAAGTGCAGATGAATAGAGAAGCAAAAAGATTATTGAGGAAATTGTGCGCGTGAAAGATTGATCTCCATCTCTACTTCGCATAAGCCCTCTTTAAAAGTAGTCTCAACAATATTTGCATTTCTTACCATTGCTTGTACAGATGTTCTGACAGTTGAACGTTTTACCATCATATTTTTAATGAGATCTTGACCATCAATACGAACACCTTTTACTTTTTCAGCTATGAGTCTGTATGCGTCAGCTACAGCTGCACGTTTTGCAAGAGCATAGGCTTGAGCCGGTGAAGAAGTATTTACCGGTGCAACACCTTGACCTACAACACTGATAAGAAGGTTATGCTGTGCATCTAAAACATCATCTTGTGGTTTTGGAGCAGGCTTTTTCTCTACCTTTGGTTTTGAAATTTCAACAGGGTTGATAACTTCTACTTTTTGTACCTCTGCAGGTTTTGTGCAACTTCCTGTTGGACAGACTACCGTTATATGCGAAGGTGCCGGTTCAACTTGTGTTGTTGCAGTATCTGTCTTTTGTGCTGCAAATGATGCAACACTGAGAAGTGTTGCCAATACTAAAGAGTATTTCATTGAATATCCTTGGTTGGAGTAGAGCACTCCTTTTTTATTGTTAGATTTTAAGCAACTACTATTCCAACTCTAGCGTTGATGATGCATCTGCTGTCTCATCTTCTTCTTTTTCCTCTTTTGGGCAGCGTGAGATAGAGACAACTTCATCGCCTTTAACTATATAAACACCTGATGTATTACGGCTTGATTTTGAGATAGTCTGCATATCTACACGAATCATTTTTCCGCCTTTTGTAAGTGCCATCATATCCATTGTCTCATCAACCATTAAGCATCCTACAATATGTTTACCTGTTTTTGGTGTCATTTTCATAGCAATAACACCAGAGCCACCACGGTTTGTTAAACGATACTCTCCGGCATCAGTACGTTTACCGATTCCTTTTTGGGCTACAATGAGTATCTCTTGTTCATCATTTGCAATGATATTTGCATCAACAACTTCATCACCTTCATGTTTAAACTTAATACCACGAACACCACGAGTCGAACGACCTTGCTCACGAGTTTTTTCTATCTCAAATTTAATACATTGTGCAAGTTTTGTCACAATAAAGAGATACTTGATCTCTTGGTCTGCAATTTTTGCAGTAATGAGTTCATCATTTTCATCAAGTACAATTGCTCTTACTCCATTACTTCTTATATTGCTAAATTCACTGAGGTTAGTACGTTTGACAACACCATTTTTTGTAAAGAATACAAGAGATTTTTCTTCACTAAAGTCAGTAGTTGGAATGATAGATTGGATCTTCTCATCAGCTACAAGGTTAATGAGATTAACAACTGCTTTACCTTTTGCTGTTCTGCTTCCTTCTGGAATTTTATAAACTTTTAACCAGTGAAGTTGTCCACGATCTGTTACAAAAAGAAGCGTATCGTGCGTATTACAAGTAAAGAAGTTCTCTATAAAATCATCTTCATATGTCGTAACGGCAGTTTTACCTTTACCACCACGTTTTTGTTTCTCATAAGAGGCTAATGGGACACGTTTGATATAACCACGATGTGTAATAGTCACAACCATTGGCTCATTTGGAATTAAATCTTCAATGTCAATATCATCATAATCATCTTCGATATCTGTTTTTCTTGGAGTAGTGTAAGTATTAAGGATCTCATCAAACTCTTCACCGATAATTCCGTGAAGAACCTCTTCACTTCTAAGAATTGACTCTAGGTAGTCGATAAGTTTCATTAGTTCGGCAAGTTCATTTTCGATTTTTTCAATCTCTAAACCTGTTAAGCGCCCAAGTCTCATAGCAACGATACTTGCTGCTTGAATATCAGAAAAATCAAATTCTGTGACAAGGTTTTCTTTAGCGTCATCTTCATTTGTTGAAGCACGAATAACACGAATGACATCATCAATAATATCGATAGCTTTTTTGAGACCTTCTAAGATGTGTGCACGTGCTTTTGCTTTTTCAAGGTCAAAGATAGTACGACGGATAATGATTGTTTTACGGTGATTGATAAAGTGTTTTAAAATATCAATAAGACCAAAGATTCTTGGCTCTTGGTTTAATATAGAGAGCATAATGATACCAAAAGTAACTTGCATAGCCGTTTGTTTAAAGAGATTGTTAAGGACTATTTCACTCATAGCGTCACGTTTGAGTTCGATAACTACACGCATACCATCGCGGTCAGATTCATCACGAATCTCACTGACACCTTCAATAAGTTTGTCTTTTACAAGGTTTGCAACATTTTCGATTAAGCGAGCTTTGTTTACCTGGTAAGGAAGTTCATCAATAACGATAACCTCTTTTTTTGCCTTTTGTTCGATGTGTGTTTTTGCACGTACTTTAATGCGTCCACGTCCGGTTTCATAGGCATCTATAATACCTTTTTTACCGAAGATGATACCACCTGTTGGAAAGTCGGGTGCTTTGATATGCTCCATAAGTTCTGGAAGCTCTATATTAGGGTTTGCAAGAAGAGCTTTTAGACCGTTCATAATCTCCGTAGGGTTATGCGGAGGAATATTTGTAGCCATACCAACAGCAATACCGCTAGAGCCGTTGATGAGAAGATTTGGAACACGTGTTGGCATCACATCGGGTTCTTTTGTTGTAGCATCATAGTTGTCAATCATATTGACAGTATTTTTCTCTAAGTCTTTTAAGAGCTCACCTGCATATTTTGTCATACGTGCTTCTGTATAACGCATAGCTGCGGCGCTGTCACCATCAACGGAACCAAAGTTTCCCTGTCCGTCAACAAGTTCCATTCTCATAGAGAAATCCTGCGCCATACGAACAAGTGCATCATAAACTGCAGTATCACCGTGAGGGTGGTACTGACCAATTACATCACCAACTATACGTGCAGATTTTTTATACTTCGCACCGTGAGAGAGATTGAGTTTATCCATTGCGTAGAGGATTCTTCTGTGAACAGGTTTAAGTCCATCTCTAACATCAGGTAGTGCACGTCCAACAATAACACTCATTGAGTAGTCAAGATAAGAGTTCTGAAGTGTCTCTTCTATATTAATAGTCTGTATATCGTCGTTATTTAGCAAATTGCTCATTAAAACACCCTAGTATTTAAAAATAAAATTTATGCATAATATCTTATTAAGCCTTAAGAAAATGTTTAAATGCATATTTTGAGAATATTATACAGAATAGTTATAAATATAACAAGAATGCGTATTGATTTTGTAGTAAAATATGGTTACAATAAAAACAATAGACTTCTTGCAAAACTCCTATAAGCCTCAAAGGACTAAAAAGTGGTAAGATAGTGCAAAATAAATTTTTATGCCTAGCCATAGCTAAGGATAAAATATTTTTTTGTGCTAGATTGCTACTTTTTAGTCCTCCCTTTGGGCACATTATAGAGAGCTTTACTCTGCGTTAGATAACCAAAACCGTAGCTTTGGCTACGCCTTTGAACATCTGCCTTGATTAAAACTCTCTATAATGTGTTGAGACATATAGGAGTTTTGCAAGAAGTCTAATAATAAAATTTTCGGAGTAACAATAATGAAAAAAATAGAAGCGGTTATTAAACCATTTAAACTAGAAGATGTAAAAGATGCACTTGCAGAGATTGGAATTGACGGTATGACCGTGAGTGAGGTAAAAGGATATGGTCGTCAAAAAGGGCATAGTGAACTTTACCGTGGTGCGGAGTATGTAGTTGATTTTTTACCAAAAATTAAGATGGAGATGGTTGTTGCAGAAGATATGGTTGAACAGGTTACTGCTACGATTGTTGAAGCTGCAAGAACTGGAAAAATAGGTGATGGTAAGATTTTTGTCAGTGATATTGAAAAAATCATCAGAATTCGTACAGGTGAAACTGACGAAGAAGCTATCTAATTGATTAAAATTTAATCAAAAATTCTTTTATAAAGCATTTTTTTTTGTTAGTATATTTGTAATATTTTATTCTTTACAAGGAATCTCAATGGCTGAAGCCGATTTTAAATACATAATAGATACTTTTTTTGCTCTTTTTTCAGTGGTGCTTATTGTTTTTATGGTACCTGGCTTTGCTATGCTTGAAGCCGGTTTGGTGCGAACCAAAAATGTCTCTTCTGTTTTAACAGTTAATACGCTCATTTATGCTGTTGCTTCGATAGTATTTTTACTTGTAGGTTACTCACTTGCATTTGGTTCATGGGAGAGTTCATCTATGAGTATTTGGGCTGCATTTTTGTTTCAGATGGCATTTGTCGGTAAAACCATCAACATAATGAGTGGTGGTATGAGTGAGCGTGTAAAAGTTATTCCTCTTATGATCTTTACTGTTATTATGGCTGGAGTGATTTATCCTTTAGTAGTAAATGTCTCTTGGGGTGCAGATATGATTTTAGGGACTGTTTTTGATATTGATATGTATGACCTTGCAGGTTCAACAGTTATTCACTCAACCGGAGGTTGGGCACTTTTGGCTGCTGTACTTATTATCGGTCCACGTAAAGATCGTTATAAAAACGGCAAAATAAGAGTAATTCCCGCATCCAATATTCCACTGGTGGTTCTTGGTGCATTTCTTTTGTGGATAGGCTGGTTTGGATTTAACGGTGGCAGTGTAGGCTCGATTTCTAGTGTTGAAAATGCTGATGCAGTGGCAAAAACCATTATGAATACAAATACAGCAGGGTTGGCAGGTGCTATTATAGCCGCTGTTATTATGTATGTGAAGTATAGACTGCTTGATATTACTATGATTTTAAATGGAGCACTTGGTGGGCTTGTGGCTGTTACAGCCGGGCCTGATTTATATGATATATATACACCTATTTTCATTGGTGTCGTTGGTGGTGCTTTGGTTGTATTTGCTGTTCCAATGTTTGACAAGTTGCAACTTGATGATCCAGTCGGTGCACTTTCTGTTCACCTTGTAAATGGCATATGGGGAACATTGGCAGTTGGTATCTTTGCCAAAG
>Ga0256842_1000113_pt1 | contig 63552 bp, 62 predicted proteins | sample 4559240metaG_FD_185973 | JGI IMG/M metagenome (GOLD analysis project Ga0256842, IMG submission 185973) | Hydrothermal vent microbial communities from Guaymas Basin, Mexico - 4559-240 | ecosystem: Environmental > Aquatic > Marine > Hydrothermal vents | place: Mexico: Guaymas Basin | collected... | reverse complement strand
AGAGTTGAATCTTTCGAAATAGAACGAAAATTTTTATAAATAAAAAACATAAACATTGATTCAAGAGAATAAGTTCTATCACGACCCATTGTTTTGTAATAAAGATTATAAAATGAGTCAGGAATAATATCAGTAAAAGAGATAAAATTTTTGAATAATTCAAAGTAATTACTTGAATTATCAGTAAGAAATTTACGAGTTTCTTTGTTGATATCAAAAAAAGAAAGTTGATAAAAGTTTGACATAGTTTTCTCCTTTCATGGGAATTTGTTTGTTATTTGTTGATATATAGATACCCATATTGGAGGAAACTATTCAAAATAAATGAAAGAAAGTTACTAATTGCAATGAGTTATATAGTTTTGCAATTAGTTATAAAATTAACTAAAAGGAGAAAATTATGAGTTATAATAGTGTTTTACTCTCAAAAAAAGACAAAGTTGGTACGATTACTTTAAACAGACCAAAACAGAATAATACTTTTAATATTTCCCTCGCTTCTGAACTTAATAAAGCGTTATATGAATTTGAAGATGATATTGATGTAAATGTAATTGTGATTAATGCAAACGGTAAAAATTTTTGCACAGGAATTGATGTGAATTTTTTAGGTGATAAAACAAATCTTGAATATTTAAAATGGGTTGAATTAATGGAAAAAATGAACACTACTATATCTTCTATAGGGAAACCTGTAATAGCATCAGTTCATAATTATGCCGTTGCAAATGGTATAGGAATAGTAGCTGCATCAGATTTAGCAATTGTTGCTGATAATGCGAAATTTGGAGCTACTGCTATAAATGTAGGTCTTTTTTGTATGGGACCTGCAGTTCCGTTATTAAGAAGTTTGGGTCGTAAAAAAACTCTTGAGCTAATTCTAACCGGAGATATTATTGATGCAAATGAAGCTTATAGAATAGGGTTAGTCAATAAAGTTGTTCCGTATGATGATTTAGAAATAGAAACTATAAAATTTGCTGAAAAATTAGCTAAAAAAAGTCCATTAGCACTTCAACTTGGTAAAAAGTCTTTTTATAAAATGGAAGATTTAAGTTATGAAAAAGCTCTTGATTTATCAAATAATCATTTTGCAACTCTTTGTACTACAGATGATGCAATTGAAGGGGTAAATGCTTTTATTAATAAACAACAACCTAAATGGAAAATGAAATAATAGAAAGCGTTTTCCATATAAATATGCTATTAGATTTCTCTTTATTGTGGTATGATTATTATATTAAGTATCTGTAACATAAAAAGAGGAGGAAATATGAAAAATATTTTATTTGTATCAGCAGAAGTAGCACCTTTTATTAAAACAGGTGGATTGGCTGACGTTGTAGGTGCTTTACCTCAAGAATTACTTAAGTATAATAATAACGTAGACGTAATTCTTCCAAAGTATTCTACAATTAGCCAAGAGAATAATGAAGGAATGGAGTTTATAACTGATTTTGAAGTGAAAGTTGGTTGGAGAAACGCATTTGTTGGATTATGGAAAAAAACAATTGGCAATATTAATTATTATTTTATTGAAAATGAATATTATTTTAATCGAAGTATAATTTATGGGAATCATGATGAAGGTGAGAAATTCTCTTATTTCAACAAAGCTGTACTTGAAAGTTTAAAATATATTGAAAGAAATTATGATATACTTCATTTGAATGATTGGCATACTGGAATGATTAGTTTACTTATGAAAGAACATTATGCTAATGATGAAAGATATAAAAATATAAAAACTGTATATACCATTCATAATTTGAAATATCAAGGAATATATGATCCTATATTATTAGATCAAATATTAGGATTAGATATGGAACATTTTTATAATGGTTCTGTTGAATTTTTTGGAAATATCAATTTTATGAAAGCGGGTATTACTTTTTCTGATATAGTTACAACAGTAAGTAAAACATATGCTGATGAAATAAAAGATGAATATTATGGTGAAGGTTTACATGGATTATTTTCTTCTACTGACAATAAACTTGTCGGTGTTGTAAATGGGATTGACACAAGTCATTACAATCCCAAAACTGATACTGATATTTCATATAATTATGATTTAAGAGGATATAAAAAGAAAAGAAAAAATAAAGCTATTTTACAAGAAAAACTTGGACTTGATGTAAATAAAGATATCCCAATGATTGGAATAGTTACGAGACTTGTAGAAGCAAAAGGTATAGATTTAATTTTGCATATTTTAAAAGAAATTTTAGAACTCGATGTGCAAGTTGTTTTATTAGGAACAGGTGACACTAAATTTGAAAATGATTTCAAATGGTTTGATCATAATTATGAAAATTTTTCTGGTAATATATATTTTGACGCTAAAATGGCAAAAAATATTTATGCTTCAGCAGACATTTTCTTGATGCCATCAAGATATGAACCATGTGGTTTAGGTCAATTAATAGCACAAAGATATGGTAATGCACCTATAGTTAGAAAAACAGGTGGATTAGCAGACACGGTTCAAAATTATAATCCTGAAACAAAAGAAGGTAATGGTTTTGTATTTGATAATTACAATGCTCATAGCTTATTATTTAAAATAAAAGAAGCTCTTAATTTATATCGTGATAATACTGAATGGAATCAATTATTTAAGAATTGTATTAAATCTGATAATAGCTGGGCAAAATCAGCTGATAAATATAATGAAATATATAAAGAACTATTAAAGTAAACTAAAAGGAAATCTTATAAAGATTTCCTTTTTTGGTTATTTGTTATATAATTATTAAGGTTGATTATACAAGGAGGATAAAATGGAAAAATTTTCAGAATATAAGTACAAAAAAGTAGATATAGAAAAATTTAAATCAGACTTTAAAAAACTTATTAATGACTTTAATAATGCAGAATCTTTTAAAGAACAAGATTTAATAATGTACAAAATTAACAAAAAAAGAAATGAATTCGAAACAACTCATGAAATTGTTAGAGTTAGAAATTCAATTGATACAACGGATGAATTTTATGAAAAAGAAAATGAATTCATGGATGAAATTTCACCAGTATATCAAGGTTTAGTTATTGAATATTATAATACAGTTAAAAATTCAAAATACAGAGATGAATTAGAAGAAAAATGGGGAAAGCAACTTTTCAATATAATTGAATTAGAATTAAAAACATTTAACGATGATGTATTAGAAGATTTAAAAAAAGAAAATAAGTTAAACACGAAATACAGAAAATTAAGAGCGTCGGCTAAAATAATGTTTAATGGAGAAGAAAGAAATCTATCTCAGATGACTCCTTTTATCGAATCTGAAGATCGAAATATTAGAATTGAAGCACAAAAAGCTGTAACTAATTTTTTTGAGGAAAATGAAAACGGATTTGATATGATATATGATGAACTTGTTCATTTAAGAGATAATATTGCAAAAAAATTAGGTTATGAGAATTTTATTAAGTTAGGTTATGATAGACTTTTGAGAAGTGATTATGATTCAAAAATGGTATCTAATTATAGAAAGCAAGTTTATGATGAAATTGTTCCTATTGCTAATGAATTAAGAACAAGTCAAATGAAAAGATTAAAACTAGATTCATTAAAATACTATGATGAACCATTAAATTTTCTGTCTGGAAATGCTACTCCAAAAGGAAATCCAAATTGGATTCTAGAAAACGGCAAAAAAATGTATAACGAATTATCCAAGGAAACTGATGAATTTTTTAAATTTATGACAGATCATGAATTAATGGATTTAGAATCCAAAAAAGGAAAAGCAGGTGGAGGCTATTGTACTTTTATTAGTGAGAAAAAAGCACCATTTATTTTTTCGAATTTTAACGGAACTTCAGGCGACGTAGATGTTTTAACACATGAAGCAGGACATGCTTTCCAAGTATATATGAGTAGAAATTATGAAATTCCAGAGTATAATTGGCCAACACTTGAAGCATGTGAAATTCATTCAATGAGTATGGAATTTTTAACATGGCCATGGATGGAAAATTTCTTTAAAGAGGATGTTGATAAATATAAATATGCTCATTTATCAGGTGCACTTTTATTTATTCCTTATGGAGTAACAGTCGATGAATTTCAACATTTTGTATATGAATTTCCTAATGCAACTCCGAAAGAAAGAAAATTAAAATGGCGAGAGATAGAAAAAAAATATTTACCAAATAAAGATTATGAGGATAATGATTTTTTAAATAATGGTGGATATTGGTTTAGGCAAGGTCATATATTTACCGATCCTTTTTACTATATTGATTATACATTAGCTCAAGTATGTGCTTTTGAATTTTTCAATAAAGCTAATATTGATAGAGAAAACGCATGGAGTGATTATTTAAGACTTTGTAAAGCTGGTGGAAGTATGTCATTTACAAATTTAATAAAACTTGCGAATTTAAATAATCCATTTGAGGATGGAACAATAAGAAAAATTATTAAACCTATTTCAAAATGGATTAAAGAAAACGAATATACGAAATAATAATAAAAAAAGCGAAGATAGTATTGTACAATACATGTTTTCGCTTTTTAATGGATAATGATAAAATATCCTATAATTACAATTGATAAATCGGCAAACATATGAGGAATGTATGAGTTATAAATATCATCTGTAATTGACACTAAGTAGTTAAATATCATACCGGCAATAACTAAACTGATAATTGGTAATATTAATAAAAGCTTATTATCAAACCAATTTTGAAAATTTGAAATATGATATATTGAAAATGTAATTGAAGAAAGGATATTTCCTATTTTTCTATTTTTATAATTTAGAAATATAAAACCTCTAAAAAAATATTCTTCTATAAACGAATTAATAATAACTAAATAAAATGATGCAATAAAAAATTTGTATCCAGTTAATTTATACTTATTTATGAATTCGCTTTTTAAAATATCTAAATCCATAAAGTTGTTTATTATAAAAAAACCAATAAATATGATACTAAATGTTAAAATTGATAATATTATTCCTTTTTTATAATTTTTAATTTTTTTGAATCTTAAAAAATCAAATGACATATTAAAAAAGTTTTTACCAACTAAATACGAGGTCGCTATCATAAATAGCTTAAATATTACTTTATAAAAATAACTTACCTGAAGTATTTGATCTATAAAATATAATGAAACAATAAACAAAACGGAAAATATTACTATATACTTATCTTTTTTCATACTTTACCTCCATTGATATTATAACATTTTAACAAATATATACAAAATATATGTTATAATTATTATAGAAAGGTGATTAAATGAATTATACATATATGCTAAGATGTTCTGATGGTTCGCTATATACTGGATGGACTAATAATATTGAAAAAAGAGTTAAGAATCATAATCGTGGGAAAGGTGCAAAATACACAAAAGCAAGGTTACCAGTGAAACTTGCTTATTGTGAGAAATTTAGCACAAGTTCAGAAGCAATGAAAAGAGAAAGTAAAATTAAGAAACTAAAAAAAAGCGAGAAAGAGAAATTAATTATAGATTTTGAAAGGAATGAAAATATGGAACGAATTGAAAGTTTTTCAATTAACCATTTAAAACTTTTACCGGGGTTATATGTATCAAGAAAAGATACTTTTAATGACGTAGTTATTACTACATTTGATATTAGAATAACAAGACCTAATATTGAACCAGTAATGGGAACTGCAGCGGTACATGCAATTGAGCATATAGGCGCAACATATTTAAGAAATAATTCGAAAGTCAAAGAAAATGTTGTTTATTTTGGTCCGATGGGTTGTAGAACGGGTTTTTATTTAATTTTAAACGGTGATTATGAATCAAAAGATATTGTTGAATTAATAAAAGATTTGTTTAATTTTATTTTAGAATTCAATGCTGATATTCCAGGTGCAACTGCAATTGAATGTGGAAATTACAGCGACACAAATCTTTCAATGGCAAAATATTACAGCGATAAATATTTAAATGAAGTTCTATTAAATATTAAAAAGAAACAATTGAATTATCCTAAATAAAAGGAGGATAAAATGATTACAGTAGAAGGTTTTCTATTAGGTTGTTTTTTAATAACTGCAATATATCATATGTTTTTATTTATTTTTTATAAAAAAAATTATGCAACACTATACTTTTCATTAATAGCTTTTAGTTCTTCAGCGCTAACTATTGTCAAAGTTACGGATTGGTTTTTTAAAGAAAAATTTATTTTTCTTGTTTTTATAATTGTTCCGATATTATATTTAAAATTTACACAACATATGTATAATGAAGAATTCGAAAATAAAATCAGTAAAAATATATTTAAAATTCTCTATGTGTATATGTTTATTTTATCTTTATATGTTATTTTTATACCTAAAACATTTTTATTTAGCAAAATTATTTTATTGCAACGGTTCAATATGTCAGTTAATATAATGATAATAATATACATTTTCATTCAACTTTTTAGAGCTGCATTTAAGAAAAAATCTGATGCTAAAATAATTTTACTTGGTTTTTTAATTCTATTTTCTACTGCATTATTAATTTATATTATTCCAAATAATATTTTTAAAGAAAATAATCCAATAGGTGCTTTTTCAATTATTCTTATTTATTCTTTAACTCTTTCAAAACGATATTCTAAAGCGTATTATGAATGTGAAAATATTGTTGAAGAAAGAACTATTCAATTAAGAGAATATAATGATAAATTAATAGATATTATAAATTATGATGCTCTTACAAGGGCACATTCAAGAATATATGCTTTTGATCAATTAAAAAGGATATTTGTAAATTTCAAAAGAAAAAATGAGGTATTCTCATTAATATCTCTTGATATTGATTATTTCAAAAGTATTAATGATACATATGGTCATGCTATTGGTGATGTTGTATTAACTGAAATATCAGGATTAATTGTCGATTCTCTTCAGGAAAATGAAATTTTAGGAAGAATTGGCGGTGAAGAATTTATTATTATATTACCTTATAGCTCTTTAGATTATGCTTATGAAAAAGCTGAAAATATTAGAATTCAAATTGAACATACTATTTTTGATAAAAATAATAATAAAATAAAATTAACTTGTAGTATGGGGGTTTCAACTGTTGATAAAAGTATGGAAAATTATGATTCTATTTTAATTAAATCTGATAATTTACTTTATAAAGCAAAAAAAACAGGAAGGAACAAAGTGTGTAAATAATTTTAAAAAAATAATTCAAATTCTTTTTTTAGGGTATCTATTAAATAGGTATTTTGATTAGAAAGGAGAATTTATGCAAAATAATTATTATCAGAATAGGAATGGAAAAATTCACAGCGAAGAATCTAGAAGAAACTTTTTATCAGAATCAAAAGAAGTAGAACATGAGCTAAGCAGTACGGTAGAACTTATTAAGAAAATTATGAATGAAAAATACGAGTATTATAATACTTCAACTATGGATGATAAATATAACGTTGTATTCAAGAAAAGCGGCGAAGACAAATATAAAAATTTGGAAATAATCTATGGTAGTAATTATAAGAAAATTAAAGGAATGTTTAACTAATTTTAGTTTTTATAAATGAGATTTCAATTGAAATCTCATTATTTTTATTATATAATAATTAAAATGCGAGAGTGCTGAAATCGGCAGACAGGCATGGTTGAGGGCCATGTGTTCTTCGAACGTGTGGGTTCGATTCCCATCTCTCGCACCATAGTGCAAATAGATGCACTTTTTTACTTTTTTGAGATCATTTTGTTATATAATATATTAGTAGATAAAAGGAGCTTTGATGAAAAATAAATTAGTAATAATTGTAGATGGAAATAGTTTAATTAATAGAGCATTTTATGGAGTACCAGATTTAGTAAATAAAGACGGAGTTCATACTAATGCTGTTTATGGTTTTTTCAATATGCTTTTCAAATTGATAGATGATCACAAACCAGATTATTTAAGTGTTGCATTTGATGTTAAAGCAAAAACATTTAGGCATATTCAGTACGATAAATATAAAGGGACAAGAAAAGGTATGCCAAATGAATTAGCTGAACAAATGCCAATTATTAAAAAAATTCTTGATTCGCTTGGAATTAATAGAATGGAACTACCAGGTTTTGAAGCTGACGATTTATTAGGAACAGTAAGTACTATTTGCAGTGATGCGGATATGAAAGTTTATATTATATCTGGTGATAAAGATATTCTACAATTAGTAAATGATAATATTACTGTGCTGTATACGAAAAAAGGTATTTCTAATTTAAAACATTATAAAACAGATGATGTTATTGAAGATTTTGGAGTTAAACCTGAATTTGTACCAGACTATAAAGGATTATGTGGTGATACTGCTGATAATATACCAGGTGTTCCGGGAATAGGTGATAAAACAACTAGAAAACTTCTTAAACAATTTAATACTGTTGAAGAAGTAATTCTTAATCAAGATGAAATTGAATCCGTTAGAATAAAAAATAAAATTGTTGAGCATGCCGAAACTGCTATTCTAAGTAAAAAATTAGCGACTATAGTTAAGAATGTTCCTATTGAATTTAATATTGAAAATTTAATTATTAAAAAACCTAATTTGGAAGATGTCGTTGACTTATTAAAACAATATGATTTAAAAAGTATTATAACAAGATTAAAAAACTACTCATCGGAAAATCAAGAAATAGTAAAAATAGCTTCTGAAACTATTTCATCAAAAAAACTTGCTGATATTTTAGAAAATACAACTGAGTTTGCTTTTAAAATAATATATGATAATATCGATATTAAAATGAATGATGCAATTTGTCTTTCTATAACAACAAATGAAAATAATTATTTTGTTGATTTTAGTATAAATGAAAATGATATTATTGACTTAAAAGATATTTTTGAAAATGAAAAAATAGAAAAATATGGTTATGAAATGAAACAAGATTGTTTAATTCTTTTAAGATTCGGTATTAAATTAAAATCAATAGAATTTGATTCTTATATTGCTAAATATTTAATAGAACCATCTACTAAAAAATATCTTCTTTCAAATTCTGTAATGGAATACTTTACAACATCTATCACTACTGAAGAAGAATTATTAGGCAAAGGTGCTAAACGAAAGAATTTTAAAGATATTGATATTCCTATTTTAAAAGATTATTTAACAAATTATTCTTATTTTTCATTTAAATTAAAAGAAAAACTTTCTGCAGTTCTTAAAGAAAATGAAGAATTAAAATTATTTAAAGAAATTGAAATGCCTTTAATATCAACTCTAGCTGATATTGAATATGAAGGTTTCAATGTTGATCAAGAATACTTAGAACATTTGAATGTAGTATTAACTGAAAAAGTAAATACTCTTAAAGAAGAAATTTATCAAGTTTCTGAAGAAGAATTCAATATAAATTCACCTAAACAACTAGGCGTTATTCTTTTTGAAAAACTAGGATTAACTCCAATTAAAAAAACTAAAACTGGTTATTCAACAACACATTCAATACTTGAAAAATTAAAAGATGTTCATCCTATTATCCCTTTAGTTATGGAATATAGGACATACCAAAAATTAAAATCAACATATATTGATGGATTATTTGATGTAATCAATAAAACATCTAATAGAATTCATACTTCATTAAACCAAACTGTAACTGTTACAGGAAGACTTAGTTCTTCAAATCCTAATTTGCAAAATATACCTGTTAGACTTCCGTTTGGGCGAAAAATCAGAAAAGTTTTTGTACCTTCAAAAGGAAATATTTTAATTGGTGCTGATTATTCTCAAATTGAACTTAGAGTACTTGCTCATCTGTCAAATGATGAAAAACTAGTATATGCATATAATAATGATATTGATATTCATAAATTAACTGCTTCTCAAGTGTTTAATAAAGATATTTCTACTGTTACAAATGAAGAAAGGAGTATGGCTAAAACAGTTAATTTTGGTATTGTTTATGGTATGAGCGATCATGGACTTTCAGAAGAATTAAAAATTAGTAGAAAAAAAGCTCAATTATATATTGAAAATTATCTTTCTAATTATTCAGGTGTTAAGGAATATATGGATAAAATTGTTAATGATTGTAAAACAAACCATTTTGTTACAACAATTTTAAATAGAAAGCGATATATAAACGAAATAAATGATAAAAACTTTTTCAAGCGTCAATTTGCTGAAAGAACAGCTAAAAACACACCTATTCAAGGATCAGCAGCCGATATAATAAAAATAGCAATGATTAAAACTAATAACGCTTTAAAAGAATCGAATTTGAAATCAAAATTAATTTTGCAAATTCATGATGAATTGATTATTGATGTTGTAGTTGATGAACTTGAACAAGTTAAAAAAATATTGAAGGAATCAATGGAAAATGCATATAATTTAGATGTCCCTCTAGTAGTCGATATGAAAGAAGGAAAAAGTTGGTATGAAACAAAATAAATTAAAAGTGATTGGTATCACTGGCGGAATCGCTTCAGGAAAATCTACTGTAGTTGAATTTCTATCAAATAATAAGTATTCAATTATAGATGCAGATAAAATTGCAAGACAGGTTGTTGAAATTGGAACGGTAGGAATAAGAGAAATAGAAAAATCTTTTGGTAAATCAATAATAAATAAAGATTTATCACTTAATAGAAAAGCATTAAGAAACATAGTATTTAATGATAAATTGAAATTAGAAATTTTAAATAAAATTACACATCCTTTAATAATTGAGGAAATAGAAAAACAAATTCAATATTTTAGGAAATGCGATAATGAAAAAGTTGTATTTCTAGATTGTCCTTTGTTATTTGAAATGAAACTTCAATATTTAACTGATAAAGTTTGGCTTGTTTCCACTACATTAGAAAATCAAATTGCTCGAATAATAAAGCGTGATAATGTTGAAATTTCAGAAGCTTCTAAAATAATATCGTATCAAATGCCACTAAATGAAAAAATAGAAAAATCAGATATAGTTATTGAAAACAATGAAACTAAAAAAGAATTATTAGAGAAAATAAAAAAAATACTAAAAAAGGAGAAATATTAAATGTTTAAGAGAAAAGTTAAAGTTTTAGAAATACCAATTGATGGACATTCACGATATATTTTAGATTTTAGTAGAACAAAAGTTGTAATAGAAGATGTAATAAAGGACATTACAAATAATTTTGAAAATGCAATATTATTATTCGATTCAAATATTTCAGAAACGTATAACTCAGATATTGATAAACAAATATCAAAATTGACTGAGTATTTCACTAAAAATAATATAGTATATGATATTTTAAAATATGATCAATCTATTAATAAGTCAATTACTGAAAAAATGTTTTCTAAAAGAAAGAATAAATCTGTATATGCATATAAACTTGTAGCAGTTGTTGATTTAAAACATTTTAACGATTTAATAAAATTGCATTTGGAATATAATACTAACATTAGAATTGGTCTTAATTTTAAGGGACAAAAAGAAAAAAGTGAAAGAGATTTTATTTCAAATTTAATAAATGATGACAATAGATTTGATTATTATGATATTGATTTTTTCTATAATTATGATTTAAAAAGAATCGCTTTATTTTCAAAAGAAAATAACGAAATGATTAATAGTTTAGTAAATAAATTTAAGGAGTGATTTTATGTCAAATAAAACAGTATTAATTGTTGATGATGCAATGTTTATGCGAAGAATGTTATCTGACATTTTAAAAAAAGGTGGTTACAATGTAGTAGCAGAGGGATCAGATGGAAAAGAAGCTTATAATAAATATAAAGAGTTCAAACCTGATTTAGTTACCATGGATATTACCATGGAACCTGTTAATGGAATTGATGGGGTTAAATTAATAAAAAATGATTTTCCAGAAGCAAAAATTTTAATGGTTTCAGCTATGGGACAAAAATCAATGGTTGTAGATGCAATAAAAGCTGGGGCAAAAGGCTTTATCGTTAAACCATTTGATGCAACAATAGTGTTAAAAGAATTGAGTAAATTATAATGAAAAAAATATTTAATATTAAAATTTCGATACTTATTATGATAACAATTCCTATAATATCAATAATGATTGGTTATTTTGGCGTAAAATATTATTTGCTTTCAAATAATAAATTTTCAGATGTTATCATTAAAGAGAATAGTTCAAGAGTGGAAAATGTTATTGGATCTGATAAAGTAAATGAAAAGGAATTGAAAGATAAAATTATTGTTTCGTTTGAAGAATTATCTTTTTATTCAATTCAGATGGGGTCTTTTTCTGAAGAAGAAAATGCAATTGCATTTTCTAATAAACTTTCTTCAGATAATATTTATTCGTTTTATGTAAAGGAAAATAATTATATTGTATATTCATTTGCAAGTAATAATAAAGACTCGTTAAGAGAAAACTTAGAAATATGCAAAAAAGAAATAGAAGATTCATTTATAAAAAAAATTTCTATTAAGGGTAATGATATCTCATATTATTCGGACAATGATAATAATATGACAAATATCATTGAAAATATTTCAAATCATTTTAATAATGTCTTAACTAAAGAGTATAATATTCAAATTGAAACAGAAAGGCTTAATAATATTAAAGAAGATATCAAAAATATTGTTGCAGATGCAACAGAAAATAAATCGATAGGTAATAAATTAACAAACTTTCTAAATGAATTAATTACGATAAAAGACTCATATCTAAATGCTATACCTATTAATACAGATAAATATATCGTAAATTTCATTAAATTATATATTAAATATTATGTTATTTAGTTAAATTTTCATCAATGTTTTCTATTGACATTTTATTCACATAATATAAAATGTAATAGTAAAAAGATATTGTATACAGTATCCAATAATGTAAAGGGGTGAAATAATTGGGACTTTTAACTTTTAGAGGTGGAATTCATCCACCACACGGTAAGAAATATAGTGAAAAAAAAGCTATTGAGAAAGCCGAAGAACCAAAAATCGTAAAAATTCCATTAAGTCAACATATTGGTGCACCTTGTAAACCGATTGTTGAAAAGGGAGATTTTGTAAAGGTAGGACAAAAAATAGGAGAGCCTTTGGCTTTTGTTTCTGCACCTGTTCACAGTAGTGTCTCTGGTGTTGTCAAAGCTGTTAAATCCGAAAAAATAGCTGGCGGAATGGGAAATTGCGTTGTTATTGAATCAGATGGAAAATTTGAAATTTCAGAAGAAGTTTCTTCAAAAGGTACTGTTGAAACATTATCTGGAAAAGAAATACTCGCAATAATTAAAGACGCTGGTATTGTCGGAATGGGTGGAGCAGGATTTCCAACTCATGTTAAATTATCACCGCCACCAGATAAAAAGATTGATTTGTTAATATTAAATGGTGCAGAATGCGAACCCTATTTAACAGCGGATCATCGTTTGATGCTTGAAAGAGCTGATGATATAGTTTATGGTTTAAAAGCATTAATGAAAGTTTTAGATGTTAAAAAAGGTTATATAGGAATTGAAAACAATAAACCAGACGCAATAAAAGTTATGACTGAAGCTGCAAAAGGTGAAAATATTGTTATTCAACCTTTAAAAACCAAATATCCGCAAGGTGCTGAAAAACAATTAATTAATGCAATTTCAGGAAGAGAAGTACCATCAGGTGGTTTGCCAATGGAGGCTGGAGCTGTTGTTAATAACGTTGCTACTGCATATGCTATTGCGGATGCTATTAAAACAGGTATGCCATTAATTAAAAGAATTTGTACAGTTACAGGAAGTGCTATTAAAGAACCTAAAAATTTGGAAATTCTAGTAGGTACAGATCTTACAGAAATTGTTAATCAATGTGGAGGTTTTAAAGAAGAACCTGGCAAAATTTTACTTGGTGGACCAATGATGGGTAGAGCTACTTCATCTATTGATGTACCATCCACTAAAACAACTTCAGGTATTTTAGCGTTTAATAGAAAAGAAGCTATTATAGAAGAACCATCATTATGTATAAAATGTGGTAAATGTGTTGAAGTTTGTCCAATTAATTTATTACCTGTATATATTAGTGCAAATGCAGAAAATGGAAATTTTGAAAAAGCAGAAAAACTTAATGCAATGGATTGTATTGAGTGTGGCTCTTGTTCATTTGTTTGTCCTTCAAAAAGAAGATTATTAGAAGGAATCAGATTAACAAAGAATAGAATTAGAAGTAAAAAACAGAAATAGTTAGGGGGCATATATGGAATCAAAATTAATAGTTTCATCATCACCTCATATTAGATCAAATCAAACAGTTAAATCTATTATGAGAGATGTTGTTATAGCTTTAGTACCAGCTACATTGTATAGTGTATATATTTTCAGAATGAATGCACTATTAACAATTCTTCTTGCAATTATCACAGCTGTTGCTACTGAGGCTGTTATACAAAAAATAAGAAAAAAACCAATAACTATTTCAGATTGGTCTGCAGTTATAACTGGCTTATTATTAGCTTTTAACTTACCAGCATCTGTACCTTGGTGGATACCAGTTATCGGTGCAATATTTGCAATTGCAATTGTTAAGCATGCTTTTGGTGGTTTAGGACAAAATTTTATGAATCCAGCATTAGCAGCAAGAGCTTTTTTAGTTGCATCATGGCCAGTAGAAATGACTTCTTGGATTTCACCAGGTGTTGATGCCGTTTCAACTGCTACTCCATTAACTCTTTGGGGAGATAAAATGCAACCATCTATAATGGATTTATTTATTGGAAATGTTGGCGGTTCTTTAGGCGAAACATCAGCGCTACTTTTAATAATTGGTGGTATTTATTTATTATATCGTGGTGTTATAAAAATAACTATACCAGGAATGTATATCGGAACATTTGCTATATTAACTTTTATATTTAGCGGATTCGATTTTACTTTTACTTTATATTCTTTAGTTTCAGGCGGATTAATGCTTGGTGCTATTTATATGGCAACTGATTATGTTTCTTCACCAGTAAATACTAAAGGCCAATTAATATTTGCATTTGGCTGTGGATTGATAACATTTGTAATTAGAACATATGGTGGTATGGCAGAGGGTGTATCATTCTCAATATTGTTAATGAATGTTGCAACTCCAATAATTGAAAGATATACTACACCTAAAATATTTGGGGGTGCTAAATAATGAAAGAAATTATAACATTAGGATTAAAACTTTTGCTTATTAGTTTAATTGCTGCATTAGCACTAGGTTATGCAAACGATGCTACAAAAGATAAAATATTTGAACAACGTGAAATGGCAAATAAAGAAGCAAGAATTGCTGTTATGCCAGATGCAGATGAATTTGAAAAAATTGATTTAGAACAAAAAGGTATTACAGATGATATTATTCAAGAAGGATACACAGCAATCAAATCTGATTCACTAATCGGATACGTTTTTAAAGTTATACCAAAAGGATATGGTGGAGCCGTTGAAGTAATTGTTGGTATATCAAATGATGGCAAATTAACTGGAGTTAGAATAGGAAATATGAACGAAACTCCTGGGTTAGGTGCAAAATCAAAAGACATTGAATTTTATGGCCAATATAATGGCATGAATACTACAAATGAAATTGGCGTTTCAAAGTCAGCTTCAAGTGATACTGAAATAAAAGCAATTTCTGGTGCTACAATAACATCTAAAGCAGTAACAAAAGGTGTTAATCATGCAATTGATGCATTTAAAGGATTATCAAAATAATATCGGAGGTGATTGAAATTGAGTAAAACTAAATTACAAATTTTTACAAATGGTTTATATAAAGAAAACGCAACATTTTATCAATTACTTGGAATGTGTCCAACTTTAGCTGTAACTACAAGTGCAGTAAACGGACTTGGTATGGGTCTTGCTACAACAGCAGTACTTGTACTTGCAAATATGGCAATATCTCTTTTAAGAAATTTCATTCCAAATAAAATCAGAATACCATCATTTATTGTTGTAATAGCAACTTTTGTTACTATTATAGGTATGGTAATGGAAGGATATTTACCTGCTCTGTATTCAGCACTAGGTTTATTTATTCCTTTAATTGTTGTTAACTGTATAATTTTAGGAAGAGCTGAAGCATTTGCTTATAGTAATAATGTTATTGATTCTTTTTTAGATGGTTTAGGAATGGGATTAGGATTTGCATTATCGTTGACTATCCTTGGATCAGTTAGAGAAATTTTAGGCGCTGGAAGTATTTTTGGCTTTTCATTATTTGGTGCAAGTTTTAAACCTGTATTAATTATGATTTTACCTCCTGGAGCATTTTTAGCTTTAGGTATACTAATGGCTATTAATAATAAGTATAAAAGTAGAAAGGCTTAAAAGGGGGATAATATGCAAAATGCTAGTATTTTCGTAATTCTTGTAAGTTCGATTCTTGTTAATAACTTCGTACTTTCAAGATTTTTAGGTGTATGTCCCTTTTTAGGGGTATCAAAACAAGTTGACACTTCAATAGGTATGGGAATGGCAGTTACATTTGTAATGACGATAGCTGGTGTTATTACTTATATGGTTCAATATTTTATATTGGTACCCCTTCATTTAGAATATCTTCAAATTGTTGCATTTATTCTTGTAATTGCATCATTGGTACAATTTGTTGAAATAGTACTTCAAAAAATTTCTCCAACTTTATATCAAGCGCTTGGAGTATTTTTGCCATTGATTACAACTAACTGTGCTGTACTTGGTTTAGCAATATTAAATATTGATGATAAATTAAATTTGGTTCAAACTATATTTAGATCTATGGGTGGTGCTATAGGTTTTGCACTTGCAATAGTTTTATTTGCAGGTATTAGAGAAAAAATAGAGCTTTCAGATGTTCCAGAACCGTTTAAAGGTTTCCCAATTGCACTTATAACTGCAAGTTTAATGTCAATCGCATTTTTAGGATTCCAAGGTTTAGTATAATTTTATGAAAGGAGAAATAATATGGATGTAAAAAATATATTATCTGCTGGATTAAGTTTAGCTAGCATGGGATTAGTTTTTGGAGCAGGATTAGCTTTTGCTTCACAAAAATTTGCAGTTGAGAAAGATCCAAAAGTTGAAGCTGTATATGCAGTTTTACCATCTGCTAATTGCGGTGGTTGTGGTTATGCAGGATGTATGCAATTTGCTGAAGCAGTTGTACGTGGTGATGCTAAACCTAACGGTTGCCCTGTAGGCGGAGAATCGGTCGCCGAAAAAATTGGTGATGCACTTGGTGTAGAAATTGAAGAAAGTGAAAAAATGATTGCTAGAGTACTTTGTAAAGGTGATAAAGATCATTGTGCAATCAAATATGAATATTCTGGATTAGAAAGCTGTATTTCTGCAAACATGTTAGAATCTGGACCCAAAGCATGTAGCTTTGGATGTTTAGGTAAAGGTGATTGCGTATCAGTTTGCCAATTCGATGCAATTCATATAAATGAAAAAGGTGTTGCTGAAGTTGATTATGAAAAATGTACAGCTTGTGGTGCATGTATTGAAATTTGTCCAAAGGACTTAATTGAATTAGTACCTGCTACTCAACACGTTGTAGTAGACTGTAAAAATGAGGAAAAGGGTGGATTTGTTAAGAAAAACTGTGATATTGCATGTATTGCTTGCGGTATTTGTGAACGATCTTGTCCATTTGACGCAATTCATGTTGTAAATAACATAGCATCAATTGATTATGAAAAATGTACTCAATGTATGATATGTTATGAAAAATGTCCAACTAATGCAATTAGTGCAGATGAAACAAAGAAAATGGTCGCATTTATTGAAGAAGAAAATTGTATAGGTTGCTCACTTTGTAAGAAAAGATGTCCAGTTGATGCAATTGAAGGTGAAATAAAAGGAAAACATAAAATTGATCCTGAAAAATGTATTGGATGCGGTGAGTGTATTGAAGCTTGTCCAAAAGATACAATTATAATGAAAAACATTTAATATCAAAAAACTTCACTTTAAAGAGTGGGGTTTTTTATTTGCAAGGAAATATTACAAAATAACAAAAAGCTTTAATAACTGATCAATTAATGGTAAAATGTATAATGATGTATATTTAATATTTAAGGAGTATTTATGAAAAAAGATAATATATTTATTTTTTTAATCTTTTTATTAATAGGGTTAATATTTGGTGGAATTTTAGGTGATTATTTGAGTAAATATGCAGAAATTCTTAATTATTCAAAATCAATTGGTATAAATAATTTCAACCTCGATTTGGCAATATTTAATTTAACTTTTGGATTTCAAATGAAATTAAGTCTTTCAAGTGTAATTGGAATAATTTTAGCAATAGTTATTTATAGAAAGTTGTAGGTATTATGGAATTTATTTTAGCTTCAAAGTCACCTAGAAGAAAAGAAATATTAAATATGTTGAATATAAAGTTCATGCAGACTGTGAAAGAAACTGCTGAAGAAATAGATGTTTCTATAAATCCCCAAAACAATGCAATGTCTATTGCTTATCAAAAAGCATATGAAATTGCAAAAGAGTATCCTGATAAAACAATAATTGCTGCAGATACAATTGTAGTTATTGATGGTAATATTCTTGGAAAACCAAGAGATTCTGAAGAGGCTTTAAATATGTTAAAATCACTAAATAATAGAGAGCATTTTGTATATTCTGGATTGGCACTTATAAATTTAGAAATGAATATTAAAATAGTTGATTATGAAAAAACAAGTGTAATATTTAAAAATAATTCTAATAATATTTTAGAAAATTATATTTTAACTGGTGAACCATTCGGAAAAGCTGGAGCATATGCTATACAAGGTATAGGAACTTTACTAGTAAGTAAATTTAATGGTTGCTTCTTCAATGTAATTGGTTTACCAATAAATAGATTAAATTCAATTCTTATTAAACATTTTAATTACAACATTTTGTAGGGGGAAAAATGAAAGCTAATTATTTTATGATTAAAGAAATGCCTATTTTGGAAAGACCAAGAGAAAAAATGATTAATCAAGGTACTAATAGATTATCAAATGCTGAATTAATTGCAATATTAATTCACACTGGTAATAGAAATCAAAATGCAATTGAATTGAGTAATGAAATGATAAATACTTTTGGTGGTTTATCTGGATTAACAGATATAACTTTCGAAGAACTAATAACTATTAAAGGAATTGGTGAGGCTAAAGCTTGTAATATATTGGCAGCCCTTGAACTTAATAAAAGAATTTCTGCATTTTCTAAAAAAAAGAAAATGAAAATAACATCTCCTAATGATGTTTGTAATATATTTATGGATGAATTAAGATATGAAAAAAAAGAACAATTTATTACTGTTCTTTTAAATACTAAAAGCGAATTAATTAGCACTGAAATTATTTCTATGGGAAATTTAAATTCTTCTATCGTTCATCCAAGAGAGGTGTATAAATACGCAATAAAAAAATCTGCTGCTTCGGTTTTATTTATTCACAATCATCCAAGTGGTGATCCTAAACCAAGCAAAAATGATAAAGAAATAACAAAACGACTTACTGAAGTTGGAAATATTATAGGTATTAATGTTTTAGACCATATTATAATTGGTAATAATCAACATTTCAGTTTTAAGGAAAACAATTTAATTTAGAGGTGAGAAATTTGGGCTTATTTTCAAAAGATATTGGTATAGATTTAGGAACTGCAAATACATTAGTTGCAGTTAAAGGTGAAGGTATAATAATTTCAGAACCTTCTGTTGTTGCTATTGATATAACAAACAACACAATTTTAGCAGTTGGACAAGCTGCAAAAGATATGATCGGTAAAACTCCAAGCAATATACAAGCAATTAGACCGTTGCGCGCAGGTGTTATTGCTGATTTTAATGTTACACAAAAAATGTTAGAGTATTTTATTAAAAAAGCTGTTAAGAAATCATTTTTTATAGTTAAGCCAAGAGTTGTAGTTGGTGTGCCGTCTGATGTAACAGAAGTTGAAAAAAGAGCTGTACTTGAAGCAACACTATCTGCTGGAGCTAAAAAAGCACTTTTACTTGAAGAACCAATGGCTGCAGCGATAGGCGCAGGTCTTGATGTATCTTTGCCATCTGGAAATATGGTTGTTGATATTGGTGGTGGAACAAGTGAAATAGCAGTAATTTCATTAGGTGGAATTGTAACAAGTCGTTCAATTAGAATTGCTGGTGATGATTTTGATAAATCTATTGAGTATTATATTAGAAAAAAATATTCACTGTCGATTGGATCAAGAACTAGTGAAAACATCAAAACAATAATTGGTTCTGCTTTTGACATTGAAAATAAAAAGATGGATATTACTGGAAGAAATTTAGTGAACGGTTTACCAAAAACTTTGACAGTTACTTCAAGTGAAATTAGAGAAGCAATTGCAATTCCAGTAAAAGCTATTATAGATGGAATTAAATTAACACTAGAAAATACTCCGCCTGAACTTGCATCAGATATTATGCTAAAAGGTATTATGTTAGCTGGAGGGGGAGCATTATTAAAAGGTCTTGATTTATTAATAGCTAAAGAAACAGGAATGCCAGTTTTTGTAAGTGAAGATCCTCTTGATTGTGTTGTTAAAGGTACTGAAAAAGCTTTAGAACACTATGATTTACTACAAAATGTATTTGTTTCTACAAAAACATTGAGAAAGTAGGATTGAATCATGGATAAACGATTAAGAAATTTAATAATAATTCTTTCAGGAATAGTTTTATTGGTTTCAATTGGTTATTCAAATGGTGGAAGAGTAAGCATTTCTATAATTGAAAATTTATCTTCAAATATAATTATACCAGTGCAAAAGATATTATTTGATGTCTCTGATTCAACTTCTAAAAAAATTAAAGGTATATCAGAAATATTTAACACTAAAAAAAAGATAGAATTTTTAAAGGAAGAAAATAAAAGATTGAATTCAGAATTAATTAAATTAAGTTTAACTAACTCTGAATTATTGGAGCTTTCATCATTAAAAGAAAATTTGAATTATCTATCTGAAAACCAATTTGAAAATTATGTTACTTGTAATGTAGTATCAAAAGATATGGGAAACTGGTTCGATGTTTTTTCGATAAATGCTGGCACTCAGCAAGGCGTAAAAAAATACAGTGTTGTAATATCGTCTGAAGGCCTAATTGGCAAAGTGTATGAAGTAGGAAATAATTATTCAAAAGTTATTTCGTTAATTGATAATAGAAGTAATATATCTTTTGAAACTATATCTGTTAATTCAAAATATCAAGGATTCATTAGATCTTCTGAAAATGGTTTGCTATTTGGAAATTTGTTTGATCCCAATGCTACAACTAAAATTGGTGAAAAAATAATTACTACTGGTCAAGGAATATATCCTAAAGGAATTCTTATAGGTAAAATCATTGATATATCAGATGATAAAAATGAATTTTTGAAAGAAATTACAGTTAAACCAAGTGTTGATTTTAAAAATATAAATGTTGTTACAGTAATTACAATGGATAAAGAAAAAAGTGAGTGGATTAATGAAAATTAAAATAATTTTATTTTTAAATTTAATTATATTTTTTTTGCAAAGTACTGTTATTCAACATTTCAGAATTGCTGATATTATACCAAATCTTAATTTAATTGTAATTGTAATTTTTGTTATATACTTTGACATCCGAAGTATTGTCATATATTCTGTAACTGCTGGACTTCTTCAAGATTTATTTTTAAGTCCTTATATTGGTATTAATATTTTTTTATACCTAATAGTTGCACTAACAATTACTAATTTAGAAAGTGTATTTAATAAAGTAAGTGTTATTTCACCTGCTTTTTTAATTTCAGTAGCTACAGTGATGTATAATTCAATATTTTTTATATTTTTGTCAATTATGAATTTATCATATGGTATTTATGAATTTTTTAATATTTTAATTATAGAAATTGTTTTAAATGTGATTTGGATGATTATCATCTACAAATTTGTTAAAACCAAGCTTATTGAAAGGTGATAATATGTTTAATGATATGAAAAAAAGAGAAATATTTATTTTAGTATTTTTTATTTTTTTAGTTTCAATATTTGTTTTAAGGCTTTACAATATTACAATTATTGATGGAGAAGAATATAATAATAAATCGCTTAATAATAGAATAACTAAAATAGAAACATTTGCCACTAGAGGAGAAATTAGAGATAGAAATGGAGAATTACTTGCTGGTAATAAGATAAGCTTTAATGTGAAATTTTTGGAAACAGGAATTCAAAATTTGAATATCTCTGACGTTGCAATAAAAATATTTAATATATTAAATTCATATAATGAAACGCATTTAGAATTTCCTATTAAAATAACTAATAACACTTACGAATTTGTTTATGATATTGATAGAATAAAATGGTTATTAGATAATGATTTTTCATCTACTGATACTGCAAGAGACGTTTTCAACTCTTTGCGTAAAAAATATCTTCTATCAGAGGAACTAAATGATTACGAAGCTAGTAATTTCTTACATTTACAAGGAGTCTATTTACCAATTAATATTTCAAAAATGAAATTTACATATGATGTTAAAAAAGAAAATTTTTTAGATGATTTTAATATTTCCTATGATATAACGGCTGAAAAAGCATTTGAGATTATTAAAAACAAATCTTATTACCATATTCCTAAAAACTATTCAGATGAAGACATATATAAAATTCTTACTCTGAAATATGCTATAAGTTCACAAGGTTATCAAAAATATAAACCTGTTATAATTGCAGAAAACATTTCAAGTGAAACAGCATCGAAAATTAATGAATTAAATATGGATTTATTAGGAATAACAATTGAAATCAAACCTATTAGATACTATCCTAATAATGATATCGGCTCACATATTATGGGATATATGGGACATATTTCGCAGCAAAGTGAAATTGATAAATATATTAAAGAATTAGATTATAATGAAAATCAATTAATAGGTAAAACTGGCATTGAAAATGCATTTGAAATAGATTTGAATGGTGAGAACGGTTATAAATACATTGAGGTAAATGCGTTAGGGCAATATATAAAAGATGTAGAAAATGAATACGATGGTCTTGAAAATAAAAAAGCAATTTCTGGTAATGATGTTCAATTATCAATCGATATTGATCTACAAAAAAATTTAGAAAACTATCTAAAACGAGCATTTGATGGAATATCAAATGGTACTGAATTTAGTTCAAAATGGGGTAATTATAATTATAGAGAAAAATTTGAAGGTGCACAATTAGGAGCAGGAGTAGTTGTAAATGTAAAAAATGGTGAAATTCTTGCATTGGCAAGTGTACCTACTTTTGACCTTAATTTGTTTGCAACGGGTATTTCGAATAAAGATTGGAATAGTTTAAATCCTGTTAATAAAAATAATCCTTTAGCACCAAGACCACTTTATAATAATGCTACAAGAACTGCTGTTCAACCAGGGTCTGTTTATAAAATGATTACGGGATATGCCGCTTTATCGCAAGGATTAAATCCAGCTATGAAATTATTCTCTGACGGATTTGTAAAAATCGGAAATAACTCCTATGGATGTTGGCTTTGGAATTCATATCACGCAAAACACGGATTAACTGATCTTTATAAAGCTATTGAAGTTTCATGTAATTATTATTTTTTTAACATTGGAAACGGATATGATTATTATCATGATAGAAATTTAAATTTTGAAATGGATGCTAGTAAATTGATCGAAATTTCAAAAGAATTCGGACTTGATAAAGGTAGTGGGATAGAAATTTCAGAAGTCGTAAAAGGTGTACCTGATCCTGAAAAAAAGAAAAATTTAGTAAAATATTATCTTAGAAAGAAATTAGAAGTTGTTCTTTCAAAATATTTTGATGAAAATATAGTTTCAAATTCAGATAAACTTAAAAATATAATAAATGAAATAATATCTTGGTCTGATGAAAACCCATCTCGTGGTATAATAATAAAAAGATTAGAAAAATTAGGAGCTTTAGGTGATTTTTACAAAATATCAGAACTTGCTGATATAATTAAATATGATTATTTTAATCTTATGCAGTGGTATGAAGGAGATACCTTAAACCTTTCAATTGGTCAAGGTTCACATCAATACACACCTGTTCAAATCGCTAAATATATTACTTCTATTGCAAATGGAGGAGAATTATTAGATTTATCTTTAATTAAAGATAACGGAAAAAAAGTTGTTAATGAATTAAATAATGAATATATTCAACATTTGAAACAAGGAATGTATCAAGTTAATAATTATCCTGGTGGATCTGCATATTCTACTTTTAAAAATTTTCCGATTAAAGTAGCCGGTAAAACTGGAACCGCAGAAAAAGAAGGTAATATTCCACCGATTGATGAAATAAAATATTTAACTGAAAATTTAAATTTAATTGATTCTAAATTAAACATTGCAGATGTTGAAAAGGAAACTATAAATATTCTAATCGAAAGAAACGAAGAACTTGCTAATTTAGAATTAAAAAAAAATAAATTAAAGAATAGTGAAGAACCTGATCTAGAAAAAATTCAAGAATTATCAAATGAAATACGTGTTTTAATTCAAAATGGATATCTAAATAAAAGTCATGCAATGAGAAAAGCTATTAAAAATTTATCTACAGAAGAACTTACTGATGAAATGATAAATAAATATAGAATAAGTTATTCAGATTACGCCTGGTATGTTTCTTTTGCACCATATGATGACCCTGAAATCGCTGTTGTTATTTTAATTCCACAAGGAGGTCATGGTAATTATGCTTCTCCAGTGGCAAGAGAAATAATTGGTGACTATTTCAAACTTGAACCAGTAGAAAATCAGTAAATATATCATGGAAAGGAAGTAATAATTTGAAAAATATTATTAACTTTAAAGGTGTTAGCGAGGGATTAATTTTACAAATTAAAGAAACTGCAGATTTTGATTCTATTCTAAAAAGTTTAGAAGAAAAATCAAAACAACACTCATCTTTAATTGAAAACGCAAATTTAGTTGGAATTATTGGTAAAAAGCTAAATTATTCTGAAAAAGCTTCATTAGAAAAAATTTTAATTGAAATATTTAAAATAAATGTTTTAACTTTAGAGAATTTCTCATATAATAGAGTGGTGGATAGCAATAAAATTGAATCCATTAAAAATGATACTACTTTTGTTGAACATACATTAAGATCTGGAAATGAGATAAATAGCAATGGTGATATTATAGTACTTGGTGATGTAAATCCTGGTGCTGTATTAAAAGCAAAAGGAAATATTATTGTTTTCGGTAAATTAAGAGGAGTTGCATATGCTGGTATAAATGGTGATGAAAAAGCATTTATTGCTGCTAATTTATTAGCTCCAAGCCAAATAAGAATTGGAAATTTGATTTCTAGAGCGCCAGATAATGATGGTATATCCAGAGAATTATCTCCTGAAAAAGCATATGTCAATGATAATAGAATTGAAATTAAAAAAATTTAGAAACGGAGGATATATATGAGTGAAGTTATTGTTATTACATCTGGTAAGGGTGGTGTTGGAAAAACAACTTCAACTGCTAATATAGGTACTGCATTAGCAAAGCTAGGCAATTCTGTTGTTGTTATTGATTCAGATATTGGTCTTAGAAATCTTGATGTCGTTTTAGGATTAGAAAATAGAATTGTTTTTGACATTGTTGACGTAACATCTGGGAATTGTACTGCAAAAAAAGCTTTGATTAAGGATAGAAGATTGGAAGGTCTCTATTTATTGCCTGCTGCTCAAACAAAAGACAAAGAAGCTGTTTCGCCTGAAAACATGATAGCATTAGTTGAAGAATTAGGAGATGAATTTGATTATATTTTAATTGATTGTCCAGCTGGAATTGAAAGGGGCTTTAAAAATGCAATAGCTGCTGCTAAAAGAGCAATTGTTGTTTCAACTCCTGAAGTATCTGCTGTTAGAGATGCTGATAGAATAATTGGCCTACTTGAAGCAAATGATATTAATGATATAAAATTAGTTGTAAATATGATAAAAATGCAAATGGTACAACGTGGCGACATGCTTTCGATTGATGATATAACGGATATTCTTGCTATTGATTTAATAGGTGCGGTACCTGATGATGAAGCTGTTGTTATTAGTACTAATAGAGGTGAACCTGTTGTAAAAGATGAAAGTTCATTATCTGCTAAAGCATTTATGAATATTGCTAGAAGAATTACTGGTGAAGATATTCCATTACTAGATATTAGTATTCCGACTAACTTTATGGATAAAGTTTTGAAAATTTTTAAATTGAGTAAGTAGGGGAGGATTAATTATGCTAAATATTATTAAAAAGTTTTTTTCAAATGAACCCAGTAGTAAAAATATCGCTAAAGAACGGTTACAATTAGTACTTGTTCATGATAGATCTGATTGCTCTCCTGAATTAATTGACAGAATAAAGAGCGATATTATGAGAATTTTATCTGAATATGTGGATATTAATGAAAAAGAATTTGATATAGAAATTACAAGAGATAGAAAACAAGGATCTTCAAAGTCAACTTTAGTTGCCAATATTCCGATTAATAGACTAGAAAGAATCAGATAATTCTCCCTTTTAGGGAGTTTTTATTTGTAAAAGAGGTTTTAATATGTTTATTCAATATGTAAAAAATCTAAATTATAAAGTTTTAGTATTAATTCTTTTACTTTTTATTATAAGTGCTTTTATGGTATTAAGTGCAACCGATGCAAATTTTAACCATATAAATAGATTTATAAAAGTCCAAAGTATAGCTTTTTTATTAGGATTAGTAATAATGTTTATGATGTTAATAATTGATTACAAAATGCTTGGAAATTTTGACTGGTTTTTATATGTAATTTCAATTTTGCTCTTATTAAGTGTATATATTCCTGGACTTGGAATTGTAAGAAATAATGCAAGAAGTTGGATAAACTTAGGTCCAATTGATTTGCAAACATCTGAGTTAGTAAAATTATTTTTTATTGTAGTTTTAGCAAAATATCTTTCAAAAGAAGATAGAAAACTTCAAAGTATTAAAGATTTAATTGTGCCTTCAATAATACTACTTCCGATTTTAATTCTTTTATTAAAACAACCTGATTTAGGTTCAGCACTTGTTTTTGTAGTAATATTTATTGGAATGTTATTTATGGCTGGATTAAATTTAAAAATTATATTTGGCGGTACATTGACTTTTGCTGCTTCAATACCAATTATTTACAAATTTTTAAAACCTCATCAAAAATTAAGAATAGATGCTTTTCTACATCCAAATGATTCATCATTGCCAGGTTATTATCATGTAATGCAATCAAAAATTACAATTGGATCCGGACAACTTTGGGGAAAAGGAATATTTAAAGGAATCTATCATAAATATAATTATTTACCAGTAAGAGAATCAGATTTTATTTATGCTGTTATTGGTGAAGAAACAGGGTTCGTAGGAACAAGTTTAATACTTATAATATATTTGGTATTATTAACTGAACTTTTGAAAATGGGTTCTCAATCAAAGGATAAATTTGGAGGATTAATAATTTATGGTATTATGTTTATGTTTGCATTTCAAATTTTCGAAAATATTGGAATGACAATTGGTTTGATGCCTGTTACAGGTATTACGTTACCATTTATCAGTTATGGTGGGAGTTCTATGGTTACAAATTTTATTGCAATTGGAATGGCATTTAGTGTATACGTAAGAAGAATGCGTCGCTCAGAAATGAATTAGAGGAGAATTATGGAAAAACTAGACAAATTACTTAGAAATGTTCAAAATCCATCAAGATACATTGGTGGTGAAATTAATAGTTATAATAAGGAAATTACAGAAGGAATGGTTAGATTTGTTCTTGCTTTTCCTGATATTTATGAAATTGGAATGTCGTATTTAGGATTTCAAATTTTATATAATTTAAAAAATGAAAGAGATGATATATTTTGTGAAAGGGTATTTTCTCCATGGGAAGATATGGAAAATGAGCTTCGAAAAAATGACATGGAACTTTTTACTTTGGAATCAAAGACGCCTTTAAAAGAAATGGATTTTATTGGTTTTACGTTACAATATGAATTATCATATACAAATATTTTAGGAATGCTTGATCTTTCAAATATTCCATTTAGATCAAAGGATAGAGATGATGATATGCCTATAATTCTTGCTGGTGGACCGAATGCTTATAATCCTGAACCAATAGCTGAAATTATTGATTTATTTGTAATTGGCGAAGGTGAAGAAGTTAATATTGAATTAATAGAACTTTATAAATTAATGAAAAAAGAGAATACTTATACAAAAAAAACTTATTTAAGAGAAGCTTCAAAAATTGAAGGTATTTATGTACCTTCATTATATGAAGTTTCATATAATAAAGATAAAACAATAAAAGAATTTAAACCATCTTTTGAAGATGTCCCTAAATTAATTAAAAAGAGAATTATTAGAAATTTTGATGGATATTATTATCCAAAAAAAGTTATTGTTCCTTTTCAAGATGTTATTCATGATAGAGCAATGATTGAAATATTTAGAGGCTGTACTAGAGGATGCAGATTTTGTCAAGCGGGTATGCTTTATAGACCTATTAGAGAAAGATCAAAAGAAGATATATTAGAAAAAATGGATACTTTAATTAAAAATACAGGATTTGAAGAAATTGCTCTTTCATCATTAAGTTCATTAGATCACAGTGAAGTTAAAGGGATAGTAACTGATTTTGTAGATAAGTATGAATCTAAAAAAGTTGGATTATCACTTCCTTCATTAAGGCTTGATTCTTTTGCAGTTGATATTCTAAAAGACATTCAAAAAGTAAGAAAAACTGGTTTAACATTTGCAGCAGAAGCTGGAACACAAAGATTAAGAGATGTAATAAATAAAGGTGTAACTGAAGAAAATTTAACATCAACTTTATCAGAAATATTTGAAAATGGTTGGAAAAGAGTAAAATTGTATTTTATGCTTGGGCTTCCTACTGAAACATATGAAGATATTCAAGGTATTGCTGATTTAGGAGAAAAATCTATAGAAATGTATTATAACGTTGATAAATCATTAAGAAAAGGTAAACCAACTGTTACAATATCAACAGCAAATTTTGTACCAAAACCATTTACACCATTCCAGTGGTTTGGACAAGATACTGTAGAAGAATTAAATGAAAAACATGAGTTTTTAAAAGAAAAAATTACTAATAGAAATGTGAATTATAATTATCATGGATCTTGGGAAAGTTCTTTAGAAGGAATAATTGCAAGAGGAGATAGAAAATTAAATGAAGTTATCATAAAAGCATATGAAAAAGGATGTAAATTTGACGCTTGGAGAGAATATTTCAATTATGATTTATGGCTTGAAACATTTGAATTATTAAATATTGACCCTTATTTTTATAACACAAGAACAAGAGATTATTCTGAAATTCTTCCATGGGATCATTTAGATTGTGGTGTAACTAAAGAATATTTAATTAAAGAAAATGAAAAAGCTTTAGAAGTAAAACTTACAACAGATTGCAGAAATTATTGTACTAACTGCGGAGTGAACAAACAAATTATTGGTGGTGATTGTTATCCTGAAATTAATAGTTAAATATGAAAAAATTAATTATGCTAAGTATTTAGCTCATTTAGAGCTTTCTGGTATTATTCAAAGGATACTAAGAAGGCTTGAGCTTCCTTTAGAATATTCAAGTGGATATAATCCAAAACCTCAAATTGCTTTTGCTGCACCATTATCAGTTGGAACTTCATCAAAAGGCGAATATTTTGAAGTTAGAATTACAGAAGAATTTGATTTAAGAAAAATAACAGAAATTGACCCATCGTTTTTACCGGTAGGAATTAAATTTATTGATGCTACTTTTTCAACTGCTAAAAACTCTATAATGGCAATTGTAAGTGACGCATCTTATATTCTTAAAATAACTACTGAAAGACAATATGAAGAAGATGATATTAGAGAAAAATTAAATAAATTTTTAGCTCAAGATGAAATAATTTGGGAAAAAATTAGAAGAAAGAAAAAACCAATAACAAAAAATATAGTTGAATTTATCAATAATGTTTTTTTATTGAATACAAATAACAAAGAAATGATATTCAAAATCAATGTTAAAACAGGTTCAAATGGCAATTTGCAACCGGATGTAATAGTTAAAAAGTTTATTGAATATGCAAATATTGAATTATCTGATGAGTTTATCAATATTCAAAGACAAGAAATATTTAAAAATGTGAATTCAGAACAAGTCCCAATAATTTAGGTGATTATATGGAATTATTTATTGATAAAAATATATTTTCAACAAAGGTAAAATTAAATACAGATTCCGAACTTTTCGATTTTAATTATGCTTTTAATTCAGATAAAAATTTAATTGGCAACATTTATATTGGTAAAATAATAAATATTTTACCAAATATGAAATCTATTTTTATTGATATTGGATTAAAAAAAAATGCATATTTAGATTTTAAAGATATTAAAGGTAAATTAACTTTAAAAGAAATTAGTAACAAATATAAATTAGGAAATGAAATAATTGTTCAAGTTAGTAAAAACTCAATTGATAAAAAAGGAGCGAAAATCTCTGAAGATGTTTCAATTCCGAGTAATAATGTTGTTTTACTTCCACATGGAAATAAAATTTATATTTCAAAAAAAATTACTGATAGAAATAAAGTAAGAGAATTATCTGAAAAACTTGATAAAATTAGACAAACTTATGGAATTATTGTAAGAAGCAATGCTGTAAACATTGAATCGGACAAAATTGTAGAAGAATTAAAGAATTTATTAGTAATATGGGATGAAATCAACCAAAAAAAATCTCATAGACTTAGTAATAAGATGGTCTATAATACAAATAACGAATATACTCAATTCATTATGGATTATTATTATTCAATCAAAAACATTACTGTTAATTCAATGGACATTTATGATGAATTAATAGCTATGGACAATCATTATTTTAATATTACTTACAAGGAAAATTTATCACTCTCAAAAGATTTATTTTACTTAAATACTGATACTATATATTTAGAAAATGGTATAAATTTAAAAATTGATTATACTGAAGCTTTAACTGTTATTGATGTGAATTCAGGAAAATTCATTTCAAATAATAATTTAAATGGACTTTATCAAGTAAATTCATATGCACTTAAAGAAATTGCTAAACAATTAAATATTAGAAATATTAGCGGAATAATAATTATTGATCTTATTAATTTTAAAAATGCTGCTCTTCAGAAAAAACTTATTAATGAATTTTATTATGAGCTTAATAAATATAAGAGTAAGTTTAATGTTTTTGGATTCACAAAAACAGGTTTATTAGAAATGACAAAGCAATATAAAAATAAGAGTTTAAATAATTTATTTTCAGATACAAAGTATGAAGCTGATCTTATATTTTCTAAATTATTACAAATTATACGTACTAGCAAATCAAAAAAACTTGAAGTAAATTGTAGTAAAAACTGTATTGACTTTTTAAATTCAAATCAGTCTTATAATGATTTTTTAAATAGCAACAAATTACATATAAAATATGTAATTTCAGATGTTATTAATATTATTCATAAACCATTTTAACCTATTAACATATTATTATAAATAGCGTTTGACATTAGATGTGAAATACTATATAATATTTGAGGTAACCGCACAACACGGGTTAAAAACTTTTAGTTACCTAGCTGTTGGCGAGTCTTAAATGAGGAGGTGCAATATGTACGCAGTAATTGAAACTGGTGGAAAACAATATAGAGTTCAAGAAGGTGATAAGTTATTCATTGAAAAATTAGAAGTTGAAGCAGGAGAAACTATTGATTTTGATAATGTCTTACTTGTTTCTAAAGATGGAGAATTAGCTGTTGGTAACCCTTATGTGGAATCAGCAAAAGTTAAAGCTTCTGTTATTGAAAATGGAAAAGGACCAAAAGTAATCGTTTTTAAATATAAAAACAAAGAAGGTTACAGAAAGAAACGTGGTCACAGACAACCATATACTAAGATTCAAATCGAAACAATTAGTTTATAATTATGAACGATAATCTAGTGGTTGTTATTTATAAAGCAAAAAAGGATATTGTTGGTTTCGATATTTCCGGACATGCACATTATGATGAACATGGTAAAGATATTGTTTGTGCTGGTGTTTCAGTATTAGCTCAAACAACTCTAGCTTCAATATATGAATTAACAAATCTTAAGGATTTTGATTACAAAATTGATGCTGGGCATACTTTTATCAAAGTTAATCCTAAAAATATTGATAAAGATGTTGAATTGCTTTTTAAATCGTTTTTGATCGGTGTAAAAGGAATTCAAAATTCGTATAAAAATTATATAACCATAATTAACCAGGAGGTGAATTGAATGATAAAAGGATTTAATCTTCAGTTATTTTCCAGTAAAAAAGGTGTAGGTAGTTCACGAAATGGTAGAGATAGTGAGTCTAAACGTCTTGGTGTAAAAAGAGCTGATGGACAGAGAGTATCTGCAGGTAGTATACTTGTAAGACAAAGAGGAACAAAAATACACCCTGGTACAAATGTAGGCAGAGGTGGAGACGATACTTTATTTGCTATGACAGATGGAGTAGTAAGATTTGAAAGAAAAAATAAAAAACAAAAAAAAGTAAGTATATACGAAGCATAGAAAATAGATGTCCATCCTGATTTTGATGGACATTTTTTTTGCTTTATTTAACAACTGGAAAATTTTAATAAGTTGTAATATTTATATAGCGATTAATATTACATATAAGTCCATTTTCCATTTATATGTGCTATTAAAGAGAGGTGTAATATGTTTATAGATAAAATAACAGTAAAAGTTATCGGTGGTAGAGGTGGAGACGGCTCTAAAGCTTTTAGAAGAGAAAAATATGTTCCAGATGGTGGTCCAGATGGTGGAGACGGTGGAAGAGGCGGAAGCGTAATTTTCAAAGTTAATTCCGGAATGAGAACATTAATGGATTTTAAATTCAAACATAAATTTGAAGCAGAAAGTGGTCAACACGGTCAAAAGAAAAGTTGCTATGGCAAAAGTGGTAAGGATTTAATTTTACCTGTGCCTCCTGGAACTATTGTAAAAGATGAAAATGATATTATTATTGCAGATTTAACTGAACCAGGTGAAGAAGCAGTAATTGCTAAAGGTGGACGTGGTGGACGTGGAAACAGAAAATTTGCAACTCCAACAAGAAGAACTCCAAACTTTAGTGAACCTGGATTTTCAGGTGAAGAAAAGGAAGTTACAATAGAGTTAAAACTTATTGCAGATGTAGGTCTTTTAGGTTTCCCAAATGTTGGAAAATCAACTTTTCTTTCGAATTCTACTGATGCAACACCAAAAATTGCAAATTATCATTTTACAACAATTAAACCAAATTTAGGTGTAGTGAATTCAATACCAGGAAAATCTTTTGTTATTGCAGATATACCCGGCTTAATAAATGGAGCTTCAAAAGGGATTGGACTTGGTTTTGAGTTTTTAAGACATGTTGAAAGAACTAAAATTTTAATTCATTTTGTAGATGTTTCTGGTATTGAAGGAAGGGATCCAATTAAAGATTTTGATGAAATTAATGCTGAACTTGAGCATTATAATGAACAATTAGCAAAAAGAGTTCAAATAGTTGCAGCTAATAAAATTGATCTTTTAAGTGAGGATAACGATAATTTAAAAGTTTTTACTGAAGAAATGAATAAAAGAGGGATTGAGGTTTTTCCGATTTCTGCAGCTACCGGCAAAGGAATTAATTCATTATTAAAACGAGCAACTGAATTATTAGATACTGTTGAAGTAATACCATTATTTGATGATTCTGAACTTATTGTTACTTTTGAAGAAAAAGAAGCTTCAGTAATCGACATAGAAGTAAAACGCGGTATTTATTATGTTACTGGCACTTCAATGGATAGATTAGTTTTCTCAACTGACTTTGATAATCTTGAATCTATGCGTCGATTTCATAGAGTTCTTGAGCATAAAAATGTTTTAGATCGTTTAAGAAAAATGGGAATAGAAGATGGAGATCTTGTCAATATTGAAGGTTACGAATTAGAATATATTGAATAAGGAGAAAAATATGATAAATGGAAAACAAAGAAGTTACTTAAAAAAAATGGCAAATAAGTTAAATCCACTTTTACAAATTGGAAAAGATGGCTTATCAGATAATTTCATTGAGCAATTAGATAAAACTTTGGAAGATCACGAACTAGTTAAAATTAATATTTTAAATAATAATTATATGACACCAAAGGAAGTTGCAAATGAATTAGCAGAAAAATTAAATGCTGATTTCGTTCAGGCAATTGGTAAAAAATTAGTATTATATAGACCTAATAGCGAGGAAGCGGTTATTAAGTTACCTAGAGCATAACTATGAATAATAAAGTAGGAATTTTAGGCGGTTCATTTAATCCAATACATCTTGGTCATATATTAATGTGCCAATATGCTTATGAAGAATTATATCTTGATAAAGTATATCTTTTACCTAATGAAAATCCACCACATAAAACTAGTGAAAATTTATTAAGTGGAATTGATAGATTGAAAATGTGTCAAATTTCTGCAAAAAATAATGATTTTCTTGATGTTCTTGATTATGAAATTAATAACTCTGCAACAAATTATTCGATTAATACTTTAAAAATGTTATTAAACGGTAAATTAAAGGGAAAAGAAATTTATTTTATTATTGGTGCAGATTCTTTAATGAATTTTGATACTTGGAAAGATTATACAGAAATTTTTAAATTAGTTAAACTAGTGTGTATTGAAAGAACGGAATTTAATAAAAATGAAATAGAAAATAAGATTATTGCGTTTAATGAGGAATTTGATGTAGAAATTTTAGTTGTTAAAATGCCACTAATTCAAATATCCTCTACAGATATTAGAAAAAGAATTTCGAATAACAAATCAGTGAAATATATGGTCGATAACGATGTAATAAATTACATTAATGAAATGAATTATTATAGGTAGGTGATTTATGAAAGATATTAATATGATTATTGAAGAGCTAAAAACCAATGATAAATTTAGATACAAACACTCAGTAGGTGTTATGGAAACTGCTATGGAACTTGCTAAAATTCATGGTGAAGATGTTGAAAAAATTAAAATTGCAGGTTTTTTGCATGATTATGCTAAAATGTATTCAAATGAAAAATTAAGAGAATATGTTAAAGAATATAATTTAGATTTAGATCCAATGTTAATATATACTAAAGATTTATGTCACGGGCCAGTTGGTGCTGAATTAATTAAAGAAAGATTCAATGTAACCGATGAAATAATTCTAAATTCAATTAGATATCATACTTTTGCAGATAGAAATATGTCAAAATTTGATATGATTTTATATTTAGCTGATTTAATAGAACCAAATAGAAAAGTATTTAGTGGATATTATAAAATAAAAAAACTAGCCTATACTGATGTGGAAGCAGCAATGATAGTTGCACTAGATAAATCAATTAAGTATATTTTAGAAAAAGGAGAAAAACTTTATGTAGAAAGCGTTGAACTCAGAAACAGATTATTAGATTAGGAGTTTTTTATGAATATGTATTTAGTTTATTTATTATTTGCAATTGGATTAATATTAATTATTAAAGGTGGAGATTGGTTTGTTGATGCTGCTGTATGGCTAGCAGGGATTACAGGAATTCCGCATATAATAATAGGAGCTACTATAGTTAGTTTAGGAACTACTTTACCGGAATTATTTGTGTCTGTTAATGCATCTTTAAAAGGTATCTCCGATATAGCAATAGGTAATGCCATAGGCTCTACAATATGTAATACCGGACTTGTTGCTTCACTAATTATAATTTTTGCATCAGGAGAAGTTAATAGAAATAACTATATTAAAAAAGGACTTCTATTAATTTTTTCGATTTCTAGTGTTTTCTATTTTTCAATTGATTTAGTAATTTCTAAGTATGAATCTGTTTTTTTATTTTTACTTTTATTAATTTATATTATTCTAAATATAAGATTAGCTAAAAATTCTAATACAATTATTTCTGAAGAAATTGATAAATCAACTGATTCACTTATTAAAAATGGTTTAAAATTTGTTTTTGGGCTATTATTTATCATTGTTGGCGCTAATTTTTTAGTTGACAACGGTGTTATAATTGCAAAACATTTTAATGTTCCTGAAAGTATTATTGCATTAACACTTGTTGCACTTGGTACTTCTTTACCCGAATTAATTACTGGGATTAGTTCCATTGTAAAAGGTAATCATCATATTGGACTTGGGAATATAATCGGTGCTAATATTTTAAACTATATTTTGATTATTCCAACAGCATCATTTTTTTCTGAAAATGGTTTAATCATAAATAAATATTCATTTGATATTATGGGACATAACTTTGTTGATGTTGCACAAAGCTTGAAACTAGATATTCCGGTGTCATTGCTAATGGCATTTCTATTTATTTTTCCAGTAATAATAAAAGAAAAAAATTATAAATCACAAGGCTTCGCTATTTTAGGAACATATATTGTTTACTTAGGTATTTTATTAAATATCGCAATTTAGAAGGAGATTTTATGAATATTATTAAAGGCAATGCTATAAAAGCAGCAAAATTTTTAGACGAAAAAAAAGGATACAACGTTTCGCTTGTTGATGTAACAGGAATTGTTCCTTATACTGACTATATGATTTTTACTACAGGAATTTCAAATAAACACGTCGGTGCACTTTCAAATTATTTAAGAAAAGAACTTTCTAAAAATGGAATTAAATTAAGACACTTTGAAGGAAATAATGAATCTGGATGGATATTACTTGATTTTATTGATTTTGTTGTTCATATCTTTAGCGAAGAAAAAAGAGATTATTATAATCTAGATAGAATGTGGAATGATGCGAAAAAAATTGATATTGACATTTTAGATGAAAATCTATAAAATAAATATTATAATTATATATACAATAAGAAGTAGTAAGTTTATAATTTTTTTTAGAGAGTTGATGGTAGCTGTGAATCAATATAATTATTTTCTGAATTAACCTTATAGAAATACAGGTTTGTTACCTTTAAAAACACACGAGGACATATGTCAAATTAGAGTGGTACCACGGTTTATCCGTCTCTATGTAAATAGGTGCCTTTTTTGTTTTTTGTTATGAAGGAGTGAAAAGAATGTCATATAATTTTTTAAAAATCGAAAAAAAATGGCAACAACATTGGAAAGATACAGAAGCTTTCAAAGTTGTTGAAGATGAAACGAAAGAAAAATATTATAGCTTGGAAATGTTTCCTTACCCATCAGGAAAATTACATATGGGGCATGTTAGAAATTATTCAATTGGAGATGTTATTGCAAGGTTTAAGAAAATGAATGGTAAAAACGTTCTTCATCCAATGGGATGGGATTCTTTTGGTTTACCAGCAGAGAATGCTGCAATAAAAAATGGTATTCATCCAGATATATGGACTAGAGAAAATATTTCAGAAATGATTACACAATTAAATGAACTTGGTCTTAGTTATGACTGGGATAGAGAAGTTGCTACTTCTTCTGAAGAGTATTATAAATGGACACAGTGGATATTTTTACAACTTTACAAGAAAGGTTTAGCATATAAAACTAAGTCACCTGTTAACTGGTGTCCTAGCTGTGAAACTGTACTTGCTAATGAACAAGTTGTTAATGGAGCATGTGAAAGATGTGGTAGTGAAGTCACTAAGAAAAATCTTAGTCAATGGTATTTTAAAATTACTGATTATGCTGATAGATTACTTGATGACATTAATAATTTAGATGGTTGGCCAGATAAAGTTAAATTAATGCAATCAAACTGGATAGGCAGATCATACGGTGCAGAAGTTGATTTCAAAGTGAAAAATACAGATAAAGATCTTAAAGTATTTACTACGCGTCCGGATACACTATATGGGGCCACTTTTATGGTTATGGCACCTGAACATCCATACGTAAACGAACTCGTTGCTGGAACTGAATATGAGCCAAAAGTAAATGAATTTTTAAACGAATTAAATAGATTATCTAGTATAGAAAGATCTGCTACTACTTTAGAAAAAAAAGGACTATTTATTGGAGCTTTCGCAATAAATCCTGTTAATAATAAAGAAATTCCTATCTACATTGCAAACTACGTAATGATGGGTTATGGTACTGGCGCAATTATGGCTGTTCCAGCTCATGATGATAGAGATTTTGAATTTGCTAAAAAATATGATTTAGAAATTATACCTGTAATAAAATCAAATGACGATTCAATAGATATTGAAAATTTAACTGAAGCTTTCTGTGAGCCAGGAATTATGATAAATTCTGATAAATTTAATGGCATGACTAATAAGGAAGCAATTGATAAGATTTCTATTGATTTAAAAGAAAGAGGTATTGGAAAGAAAACAGTTAATTTTAAATTAAGAGATTGGTTAATTTCAAGACAAAGATATTGGGGTGTTCCAATTCCAATTGTTTATTGTGAAGACTGTGGAGAAGTACCTATTAATGAAGAAGATCTACCTGTAAAACTTCCGAAAGATGTTAAATTCACTGGAAAAGGTGAATCACCTCTTAAAACTTCAAAAACATTTATGAATACTGTATGTCCAAAATGTGGAAAACCTGCTGTAAGAGAAGTTGATACTATGGATACTTTTGTTGATTCATCATGGTATTTTTTAAGATATACTGATAGTAAAAATGATAAAGAACTTTTTAATTTTGATAAAGCTAAATATTGGATGGGTGTTGATCAATATATTGGCGGAGTAGAACATGCTATACTTCATTTACTATACGCAAGATTCTTTACAAAAGTTCTTTTTGATTTAGGATTATCTCCAGTTGATGAACCATTTGATAATCTTTTAACTCAAGGAATGGTATTAAAAGATGGTGCTAAAATGTCAAAATCTAAAGGAAATGTTGTTACTCCTAGAGAAATAATTGACAAATACGGTGCTGATACAGCAAGATTATTTGTTTTATTTGCATCTCCGCCTGAAAAAGATCTTGAATGGAGTGATGACGGGGTTGAAGGTTCATTTAGATTTATTAATAGAGTATGGCGATTTGTTGAAGAACATAAAGATATTCTTAAAACTGGTGATATTACAATTAATAATAAATTTGACAAAGACTTAAACTATAAATTAAATGAAGTAATTAAAAATGTAACTCATGATGTTTCATTAAGATTTAATTTTAATACTGCCATTAGTTTTATAATGGAACTTGTTAATGTAATGTACAAATACACTCAAAATGCGCCTGAAATCAATAGTGAATTATTGAATAAAGCAGTAGAAAATGTTTTATTACTTCTTGCTCCATTTGGACCACATTTTACTGAAGAATTATGGATGTTAATTGGTAATGAAGGCTCAATCCATTCGCATTCTTGGCCAACTTATGATGAAGCTGCTTTAGTTAAAGATTCTTTGGAAATTGTAATTCAGGTTAATGGAAAAATGAGAGACAAAATTGAAGTAGATGCAAACATAAATAAAGATGATTTAGAAAAACTTGCACTTAATTCTAATAAAATTAAATTATTAACTGATGGAAAAACTGTTGTAAAAGTTATTGTTATTCCAAAACGTTTAGTTAATATTGTAGTGAAGTAGGGCAATATGGTTAATCCAATAATTTTAAAATTTATTCCAATGGTTACTGGTATCTCTAGAACATTTGGTAAAAATTGTGAAGTGGTATTACATGAATTTAAAGATTTAAAAAAATCAATTGTAGCAATTGAAAACGGACATGTTACTGGAAGAACAATAAACAGTCCAATGACAAAATTATCTTTAAATAAAGTTCGAGAAGGCAAAATTGATTCAGATATAATAAATTATTCAGAAAAAACTATTGATGGAAGAGTTTTAAAATCTTCAACTATGTTTATTAAAGATGATTCTGGAGAGTTTATTGGATGTCTTTGTATTAATATTGATATTACTGATTTTATTGCTGCAAGAAGTTTAATTGATGATATCATGAAGATAGGGAATAATAAAACTGAAAAAACAACTGAAAATAAAATTAACGTTGTTTTAAGTGATACTGTAAAAGCTACGATAGACAGTTTTGGCAAACCGGTTATTTATTTATCAAAAGATGAAAAAGTTATAATTGTTAATGATTTGGATAAACAAGGTGTTTTTTTAATTAAAGGTGCTATTGATTATGTTGCAGATATACTTCAGGTATCCAAATACACAATATATAATTATTTAGATGAGATTAAAGGAGGAAAATAATGAGTTTAAAAAAAGTTCACACTAACAATGCACCTGCTGCTGTAGGTCCATATTCACAAGCTATGATTGCAGGAGATTTTGTTTATGTATCAGGTCAATTACCAATTAATCCTGAAACAGGTAAAATGGTAACTACTTCAATTAAAGATCAAACTAGACAATCTTTAGAAAATGCAAAAGCAATTTTAAAAGAAGCTGGTACTACTTTAGAAAATGTTGTTAAAACAACTGTATTTTTACAAAACATGGGTGATTTCGGTGATATGAATGAAGTTTATGCTGAATTCTTTACAGATCACAAACCTGCAAGAGCTGCTTTTGAAGTTGCAAAACTTCCACTTGGCGCAGATGTTGAAATTCAAATGGTGGCATATTTAAAATAGTATTTAAATTAAAAAAATCGGAAGGTTGTATCATATCTTCCGATTTTTTTTATTATTTATTCATACAGCAGTTTTTATATTTTTTACCACTTCCACAAGGACATGGGTCATTTCTTCCGATTTTTTTATCAGAATTAACAAATATTTTTGATTCATTAAATTTTTTATGAATTTCATTTCTAGTTTCACTATCTAAAACAAGTTTCCAATCTTCTAAAGTATATAACCAATCTGCTTTTGCATCATACATATTATAAAGAAGTTTCTCAAAATCAACATTTAATTCAATTTCAGTTTCTTCTTCAATTTCTTCAAGTGATAATTCAGATGTAAGGCTTGAATTTATTCCATCAAGGAAACCTAGAAACGTTACTGAATCCATGTTGAATTTTTCAGATAGCTCTTTTATATTTCCTTTTATTTTTTCTTTAGAATTATTTAAAAGATATTCATAATTACTCTGTTCTTTTGGTATATAATCATTCCAAAATTCATTATATTCCTCTTGAGTTGCACTATTTTCTACTAATTCTTTCCATTGATTAATTAAGCTCATATTCTCTTCCTTTCAAACGACTTTTATATCCTAAATGATTGTATCATAAAATTAAAAAAATAAAAGACTTATTTAAAGTTGAATTTGACAAAATTGATATTACGTAATAAACTTATGAATTGAAAGTGATTAATATATAGAAAGGTAGAATAATGAATTCATTTAAAGAAATCAAATTAAAAGACTGTTTAATTAACGGTTTAAAAAAAGACAATATAATTGAGCCAAGGAAAATTCAATCTCAAATGATTGAAATATTTATGGAAGGAAAAGATATCATTGCACAATCTAAAACAGGTAGTGGTAAAACACTTGCATATCTTCTTCCAATTATTAATAAAATAGAACCGGAAGAAAAAAAATTACAAGCTATTATTATAACACCAACGCATGAATTAAGTGTTCAAGTAAATAATGAAATTAAAAAACTTGCTAAAAATTCAAATCTTGGTATAAGGTCATCACTCCTAATAGGTGGAGTAAATATAAAAAGACAAGTTAATGATTTAAAAACTAAACCACATATTGCTGTAGGTTCAACTGGTAGAATGCTTGAGTTAATCAAGCTTAAAAAACTAAAGCCTCATACAGTAAAGACTATTGTTATTGATGAAGCCGATAGAATGATTAACAATAATTCAATAATTCAAACTAAAGCATTAATAAAAACTACTCTTAGAGATAGACAACTTGTTATGCTTTCGGCTACTATGCCAAAAGATATTGTAAATATTGCTACAGAAATGATGAAAGAACCAGTTTTAATTTTTGTAGAAGAAAATTTAATTAATAAAAATGTAAACCATTACTATCTTGAAGTTGAAAGAAGAGATAAAATTGATATGTTGAGAAAAGTAATAAGAAGTATTAATCCAGAAAAAGCAATTGTATTCGTTAATAGAAACGAAATTATTCAAGATGTAGTTAATAAATTAAATTTCCACAAATTAAAGACTGTTGGTCTTTATGGTGCACAAGAAAAACTTGATAGACAAAAATCAATTGTTAATTTTAGAAATGGAAAATCAAATATCCTTATAGCATCAGATATTGCTGCAAGAGGTCTTGATATTAAAGGTATAACACATATTATTAATTTAGATTTACCTGAAAAAACAGATGAATATTTACATCGAATCGGCAGAACCGGAAGAGAAAAAGAAAAAGGTACTGCAATTTCTCTTGCAACTGAATATGAAGTTGGTTATTTACACCGAATTCAGCATGAATTTGGTATTGAAATCAATCTTAAAATATTATATAAAGGAAATTTAGCTAATAAAATAACAAATAAAAACACTAATAACAAATCATCAAAAAGACGTTGAAATATATAGCTTTATTTAAGATTCTATGATATAATATTTATATATAAAAGGATGTGAAATATGAATGATATTCTAGAAAACAATCTTAAAAATATTAGAGCTACTTTAGAATTCGAAGACTTAGAAGTAACCGAAACTACTATAAAACAATATTACGACATTCACTATAATCGAATATCAAGAGAAGAGGTAATTCACAGTATTTTGTTAAAATATAGGCAGTTTTTATAATATGAAAGAAGATTATGGAAGTTCTACAACTAATTCGATTTATTGTTATGCTGATTCATCTGTTCTTAAAAATAAATTAAACATAAAAGATTATGATAAACTTAAAAAAGTTGAAAAAGAACTAACTTTTATGAAAATAGATGCTCTATACGAAAGACCAATAACTGGAACTTTTAATATTACTCATCTTAAAAAAATTCATAAATACTTGTTTGAAGATATCTATGATTTTGCTGGTAATTTAAGAATAGAAGATATAGAAAAAACAGAACCAGTTTATACAAAATTTATTAATCATAATGATATTAAAAATTTTTTAATTATACTTTTTAAAAATTTAGAAAAAGAAAATTATTTAATTGATTACTCAAAAGAAGACTTTATTAAAAGATCATCTTATTATTTAGGAGAACTTAATTATATCCATCCATTTAGAGAAGGAAATGGGCGAGTAATAAGAGAGTTTTATAGAAACTTAGCTCTTTTTAATGGTTATAGAATAAATTGGTGGTTTATTTCTAAGGATAATTTAATTAATTCTTTTGTAAATGCAACTTTTAAAGAATACGATTCACTAAATACAATTTTAAATAGAATAATTTATTAAAAAAAACACATAAATTGATATGTGTTTTTTATTTACAAATATTTCTTTTTAAGTTTCAATCTAATTATCGTAATAATAGTTCGCCAAATTAAAAATGAAATTACTAATTTTAAAAATATACTTAGTAAGTTCATATAATTAAATTTTTTATTTTTTTCAATAAATACAGTTTCATCACTTAATAAAACCGAATTATCAACTGCAATATTAGATATTAAATCAAAAGTGGAAATGATTTTATCGTTATAAGTTATTTTAAAAGATCCAATTACTTCGTTCTTTTTTAATGGTAATTCTAATTTAGAAATAATAGTTTCAGTTGAAATCATACTTTGTTGATAATCCTTTTTTAATAGAACTTTTACATTCTCATTAGTTAATACATCTATTTTTGATTTTTTAAAATTATTTAACTGTAAATCCTTTATTTTTTCATTTTTTTTAAAAAATTCTTTCTCTATAAATTCATTAAATCCATAATCAATTAACTTTCTTGAATCAGTATAAATATTTCTTCCTGTTGCTTTTAATACAACTGCTATTAATTCTCTACCATCCAATTTTGCAGATGATACTAAGCAATTTTTTGCATCGTCTGTATATCCCGTTTTCATACCATTAATAATATCATATTTAGCAAATATCTTTTTCCCTCTATAATCTAATAAATATTTATTGCTTTTACTATATAAAAATTTGTTTGACGATTTCAAATATCTTGTTTCATCTACTTTATTTGTTGGCGGTATAGAATAAGTATATTTAGAAACTATTGATTTAATAATTTCATTATGATAAGCAGCATATGCAATTAAACTTAAATCATAAGCAGTTGTATAATGTTCTTTATCATTTAATCCATTTGGATTAACAAAATTTGAATTCAATGTACCTAAAGAAATAGCTTTTTCATTCATTACTTTCGCAAATTCTTCAATAGAACCTGAATAGTATATTGCAAGAGCATTTGCTACGTCATTTGCTGATTCTATTAAAAGAGCATTTAATAATTGTTCAACAGTAAATATTTCACCTTCTTGTACATATATTCTGCTTCCTGTTGTAAATGGAGATAACTTATCAATAATAACTTCTTGATCTAAATTTACATTCTCAGCAATTATTAAAGCAGTTAAAAGCTTTGTTGTACTTGCTGGATATAATTGTTCGTGAATTTTTTTCTCAAATAATATTTGTCCAGTATTAGCATCTATTAAAATTGCTGCTTCTGATTTTATATCTTCTGCATTTATATCATAACTTTCAGGTTCTTCTATAGAAAACGAAAAACTACTTATCAATAATAAAAATATAATTATAATTATAGTAATATTTTTTACATTCAATTTACCACTCCTTTGTCTCAGTATATTATAGCATAAATTTATAATAATTTTCATTGTAAAACTAAAAATAAATATGTAAAATGAATACAAGGAGGAATTAAATGAATATGAATATTAAAATTAAAAGCAAAGATACTGTAATTATACTAATTCTAGTAATTTTAGTAATATTAACAAAATTTGGAATAATTTATAAACAAAATAATATGTATATCGATGTTAATGAAAAGCAAGTTGAAATGCAAATTAATGTTCCTATAAACTATAAAGTACATATTGATGGAGAGGTTAACAATCCGGGTGTTTATGATGTTAAATCAGATGATCGACTTGATAATTTAATAACAAAAGCAGGTGGTTTAACTGAAAATGCAGATTCTAGGAGAATAAATCTTGCAAGATTATTAGAGGACGGTTTAAAAATATATATACCAAGTAAAACGGAAGCTATTAACACTAATATAAATAATAATAAATTAACATTAACTGATTTTAATCAATTATCAAAGGAAGAGTTAACTAAAATAGATGGAATCGGTGATGTTATTGCGCTAAGAATTATTGATTATAGAAATAAAAATGGCTCATTTAATAAAATAACAGATTTATTAAATGTTAATGGTATTGGTGAAAAAAAACTAAATCAAATTAAAAATATTATTTATTAATTTTAATAATATGTTATAATATTTATTTGTGGAGGTGTAATATGAATAAAGAAGTTAAATTAACTCAATATACAGAAGCATCTGGTTGAGGCGCGAAAATAGGTCCCGCGACCTTATCGCAAGTTTTGCGAAATATTCCAAAATTGAATTCAGAAAATTTATTAATAGGTTTTGATACTTCAGATGACGCAGCTGTTTATAAAGTGTCTGATGACAAAGCTATTATTCAAACATTAGATTTTTTTACTCCAGTAGTAAATAATCCTTATGATTATGGGCAAATTGCTGCTGCAAATGCTTTAAGTGATATATATGCAATGGGAGGAAAACCTATAATAGCATTAAACATTGTTGGCTTCCCAAGTTGTCTTGATAATGAAATACTTGAACAAATATTAATTGGTGGTGCAGAAAAAGTAATTGAGGCAGGAGCTGTATTAGTAGGTGGACATTCGATTGAAGATGATGAACCTAAATACGGACTATCTGTTACAGGTGAAATACACCCTAATGATATCATTAGCAATTCAAACGCTCAAACAGGTGATGTTTTAGTATTAACTAAACCATTGGGAGTAGGAATTCTTTTAACTGCATTAAAAGCTGATTTATTAGATGACGTTGAAATAAAAAATCTTGTTTTTAACACAGCTTCATTGAATAATGTTGCTGGAGATGCAATGAGAAAATTTAAAGTAAATTCTGGAACTGATGTAACAGGTTTCGGATTATTAGGACATCTTTATGAAATGATGAAGGGCAGTAATAAATCTGCCATTATAGAAACTGATAAGATTAATATTATAGATGGTGCAATAGATAATGCAGAAATCGGAATAATTCCTGCTGCAGCATACGATAACAGACATTATGTTTCAGATTTTGTTCAATTTGACAATGTTTTAGAAGTGACTAAAGATATTCTATTTGACCCTCAAACTTCTGGTGGGCTATTAATGGCAATTCCTGAAGATAGATTAGATAATCTGCTTGAATATTTAGATCAAAATCTAAAAACAGAATATAGTGTTATAGGCGAAATTGTAGAAAAAAAAGAAAAATATATTTATGTTAAATAGAAAGCATTTGCTTTCTATTTTTATTATTAAAACTATGATATAATTGTAGCGAACAAATGAGGAGGAATAATGAGTAAAAAAGAGTTATATAAAAAAATACCTAAAGTAGATGATATTTTAAATCATGATGAAACTATCAAATATTTAAAAAGCAATTCTTTACATATTTTAAAGATATCAATTAATAAAATTTTAGATAATATCAGAAATGATATAAAAGATTTAACTGATAATAATTATAGCGATTATGTAATTAATTGTGAAATTATTGTTAAGGAAATAATAAATGATGCGTTAAAATATAATAAAATGAATCTTAAAAACGTAATCAATGGTACCGGTGTTGTAATCCATACAAATCTTGGAAGATCATGTATTAATAAAGATACTGCTATGGAAGTTTATAAAATTGCTTCTGGATATTCAAATTTAGAATTTGACTTGAAAACAGGTAAAAGAGGGCATAGATATAACCATATCGAGAAATTGATATGTCAATTAACTGGCGCAGAAAGTGCAATGGTAGTAAATAATAACGCAGCAGCTGTAATGTTAGTTTTAAATACTTTATCTCAAAATGGAGAAGCTATTGTTTCTAGAGGTGAACTAGTTGAAATTGGTGGTTCTTTTAGAATACCTGATGTTATGAAGTTAAGTAATACTGATTTAGTAGAAGTAGGTACTACAAATAAAACGCATCTTAAAGATTATAGAAATGCAATTACTGATAAAACTAGTCTTTTATTAAAAGTACATACGAGCAATTATAGAATAATGGGTTTTACTGAATCTGTTACAAGAGAAGATCTTGTTAATTTAGGGAAAGCAAGTAATATTCCGGTATATGAAGATTTAGGAAGCGGACTACTTTTTGATCTTTCAGATTACTTTAAATCTACTGAGCCTACAATTAAATCTGTAGTAGATTCAGGTGTTGATGTTATTTCGTTTTCCGGTGATAAAATGCTTGGTGGACCGCAAGCTGGAATTATAATAGGTAAAAAAGAATATATAGAGCAAATGAAATATAATCAATTAACACGTGCATTTAGAGTTGATAAAATGACTTTAGCCGCACTTGAAATTACATTTCGACAATATTTAGATATTGAAACTGCAAAATTAAATATTCCTACAATTAGAAATTTAACAATTAATATTGCAGAAATTATTCATAAAGCAGAAAAATTATTAAATATTTTATGTGATATTAAAAATCTTCATATTGAAATGATTCAAGATGAATCGCAAGTTGGAGGAGGTTCTATGCCTTTAACAAGATTAAAAACATATGCTCTTAAAATTTGCATTGACAATATGAAACCTAATGTTATTGCAAAATCACTGAGAAATTGCTCATATCCTGTTGTTGGTAGAGTAAAAAACGAAACATTTTTATTAGATTTAAGAACTATTGAAGAAATTGAATTTAATAATATTAAAAAGGCATTTATTGAAATAACTGATGGAGGTAAAAATGTCTAATTTTATTATAGGTACCGCCGGACATATTGATCATGGAAAAAGCGCTCTTGTAAAAGCTCTCACTAATATTGAAACAGATAGATTTCAAGAGGAAAAAGATAGAGGAATAACAATTGATTTAGGTTTTGCATACCTTGATCTTCCTGATGGAAATAAAATTGGGATTATAGATGTACCAGGTCATGAAAAATTTATTAAAAATATGTTAGCTGGAGTTAGTGGTGTCGATCTTGTTTTATTAATAATTGCTGCTGATGAATCAATTATGCCTCAAACAAAAGAACATATCGATATTTTAAGATATTTAGATATTGAAAATGGTATTATATGCATTACTAAAAAAGATTTAGTAGAAGAAGAATTTATTGAACTAGTGAAAGAAGATATAAAAGATTATGTAAAAGGAACTATTTTTGAAAATTCACCAATTATTGAAACCTCAACTAAAACTAACGAAGGAATAAGTGAACTGAAAAATATAATTTTTGAAAAATTTAAACAAAAGAAAATTCATAATTCTAGTTCAGACTTTAGACTTCCAATTGATAGAGTTTTTTCTATTAAAGGTTTAGGTACTATTGTTACTGGTACATTAGTTGAAGGAAAGATTGAAATAAATGATGAAATTGAAATATTTCCAAGTAATAAACTTTCAAAAGCTAGAACAATTCAAGTACATAATGAAGACGTTAAAATTGCACACTCTGGACAAAGAGTTGCTATAAATTTACCTGGTATAGATAAAAAAGATATTAAAAGAGGAGATGTTATTGCTCCTAAAAACACTTATTTTGAAACAGATCTTATTGATGTAAGATTCAGTACATTAAAAACTACTGAAAGAATAATTGAAAATAATACAAGATTAAGATTATATATTGGAACAACTGAAGTAATGTGCAGAATAAGTATTCTTGATAGAGAATTGATTATGCCTGGTGATTCAGCATTCGCTCAATTAAAGCTCGAAAATAATATTGTTTGCAAATACAATGATAAATTTGTTATAAGATTTTATTCTCCACTTGAAACAATAGGCGGCGGTAAAATTTTAAAATCAAAAACTGTTTATCATAAAAGATTCAAAGAAAATATATTAAATGAATTGAAAATAATTGATAATGCTAATTATAATAAAATAATTGAATATTTTCTTTATAACAACTTTTTATCAATTAATAATATTTCAAATATCACTAAAGAAACCGGATTAACAAAAGATACAATAAATTATGAAATTCAAAATTTATTAAAAAGCAATGAGATTATAAATATTAGAGATACATATTATTCTATAAGGCATTATGTTGAATTAGAAAATAATATGATTGATTTTTTAAAAGAGTTTCATTTAAACAATTCTTTATCAAGTGGAGTAAATAAAGAAGAAATAAGAAAGAAAATTTTTAGAGACTTAGATAAAAAACATTTCGATTCACTATTAGAAATTTCTGTTAATAATTCTATAGTTAAGCTAAATGAATCTTTAGTATCTCTTTTTGATTTTAAAATATCATATAATGAAAAAGAAAAACATATATATAATGAAATCTTAAATTACTATTATAACGCAAAATTTACCCCATTAAAATTAATAGAGGTTTTCGATAAATTAAATATAAGTAAAAATTATGAAATTATTTATACAAATCTTATTAGTGAAAAGAAATTAATTAGAATCAATCAATCGATTACTCTCCATTCACATTTTATTGAATTATCAAAGAAACTATTAATTGATTATCTAATTAAAAACGAATCAATTTCATTAGGTGAATTTAGAGATTTAATTAATTCTTCAAGAAAAGTTGTTATGCCCTTATTGGAGTATTTTGATTCAATTAATATAACTGTTAGAAATGAAAATGTTAGAACATTAAAAAAAGGAGTAAATATAAATGAGTAAATTATTAATCGTAGACGATGAAGAAATATTGTTAAAAGGTTTAAAATTTAATTTAATGCAACAAGATTACGAAGTGGATACTGCAATTGATGGAGCAGAAGCATACGAAAAAATAATAAATAATAAATATGATTTAGTTCTATTAGATATTATGCTTCCTAAAATGAATGGTCTAGAAGTTTGTAAGAAAGTTAGAAAAACAACTATGGTTCCAATTATTATGTTAACAGCAAAAGGTGATGATTCATCTAAAATTCTAGGACTTGAATATGGCGCTGATGACTATATTACAAAACCTTTCAATATGCTTGAATTAAAAGCTAGAATAAAAGCAATATTAAGACGAACAACATTTAATATTTCAAGCGAACCAAATAATTCTGGCGAAATGACAATAGATGATTTTAAAATTAATATGCTAGGCAGAAAAATTCTTTTAAAAGAAACTAAAATTATTCTTACTGCAAAAGAATTTGATTTATTACTTCTTTTACTTACAAATAAAGGAACTGTTTTTTCAAGAGAAGAACTACTTGAAAAAATATGGGGATATGAATATTTTGGAGATGTTAGAACAGTAGATGTACACGTTAGAAGACTAAGAGAAAAAATAGAAGAAAATTCTTCACAACCAAAATATATTCTTACAAAGTGGGGGGTAGGATACTATTTTGCAAATTAGCTCTAAATTTTATAGTATTAAATGGAAATTATTAAGTACATACTTAACTTTACTGTTGATTATTCTTTTTATTATCAACATGTTTTTATATGTAACTTTTTTAAATAAGAATATTAATGAACGAATTGAATTTTTAAAAGTTCAATCAAATGTAATTGCAAATCAAAGTGATTCTTATATTAACACTTTGCAAGTAAATGAATATTCAAATAATTATGTTAACACTCTAATTAAAAAATATAGTATTAGCATCAACTCTAGAATTATGATATTAGATAGTTATGGATATATACTTGTTGATTCAAATGATATAGATATAAATAAGAATATAATTAGACTTAATGAAGTGAAATCAGCTTTAAATGGTATTGAAGCATCAAATATTTATAGTTTTAAAGAATCAAAATTTGCATATATTGCTTCACCAATTTTAAAAAATAATAATGTTACAGGAATATTGTTTATGTCAACAAACATTGATGATGTATATGATAATATATATTCTACAATGAGTATTATATTATTTATTTCTTTACTTTCCATTATTTTTACGGGTTTAATTAGCATTATTTTTGCAGATTTTATTAGTAAGCCAATTGTTTCTCTTAATAAGTCTGTTAAGAAAATTTATGGCCAAAATGATATTATTCAAATTAATAATATAAAAATAGATGAAATAACTCAATTAACAAATTCGTTTACTCTTTTAACAACTAAACTGCAACAAATAGAAAAAAGAAGAAAAAAATTCGTTTCTAATGTATCTCATGAATTAAGAACTCCAATTACTTCAATGATTATATTATCAGATACTATTATTAACTGCGAAAAATGTGATGAATCTTTATATAAAGAATTTATGAAAGATACCAATTCCGAACTTCATAGATTGAGTAGAATAATTGACGATCTTCTTTATCTTGTTGATATAGAAAAAGATGAAATTTCTTTTAAATATGAATTAACATCATTGAATTTTTTAATTAGAGAAGTTATTTCCTCTTTAAAACCTATTGCAGATAGTGATAATTTATATTTGAATTTCGAAGAAAATATAAAAGTCCAAACTTTTATTGATAGATCAAAATTTCAACGTGTTTTAATAAATATCATTGGAAATAGCATTAAATATACAGAAAATGGTGGAATTACTATTAGCCTAAGCTCAACGACTGAAACGATTAAAATCACTATTCAGGATACAGGTATCGGCATTCCTGAAAAAGACATACCATTCCTATTTGATAGATTTTATAGAGTTGATGAATCTAGAGCTACTAACAGAGGTTCTACAGGTTTAGGATTATCTATTGCTGGAGAAATAATCGAACTTCATAAAGGAAAAATTGAAATTAATAGCAAAATAAACTTTGGTACTCAAATAAATATAATAATACCAAATAAAAATATGGCAGGTGTATAGAATGAAAAAAGTATATAAATTATTATTTTTATTTTCTTTTTTTCTTTTACTATTTTTTTTAACTTATATTAATCTTCCACATATCGAAGAAATAGAAGAAAAGAATTATATTGATCCCTCTTTAGATATAGTTAGATTAAATACAAATCTGTATTTTGTAGGAAAGAAAGGCATTAAATCCGAAGTAAGAACTATGATAGTAAAAAATGAAGCAATTGAAACAACTATGGTTCAAAATTTAGCAATTGGAGCAAAGAATAAAAATTATAAATCTATTTTTGATTTTAATTTTTCTATTAATGATATTGAAACATTTAACAATATTTGTTATATTAATTTAGATGTAAATAAAAATGACTATTCACTTTTTAATGAAGAAGATTTCTATCTTTATATTTGGAGTTTAGTCAATACAGTAACTGAAAAAGAAGATGTTTTAAAAGTTCAAATTTTATTTAATGGTGAAAAATTTAATAAAGAATTGTTAGGCTATAATTTAAGAAATCCACTTCCAAGATTAGAATGGTTATTATATCAAAAAATTGAATTTCCAATTGATATTGTCAATATGTTTATAGATTATATATCCGTAGAAAGATATGATTTAGCATATGGGCTACTATCTGAAACATCAAAAAATAAAATAAGTTATAATGATTTTAAAATATTAACAAATGAATTCATAAATGAAATAAAAAATTATAATAAAATAATTTCATTTACTCAAAATTATAGTAATTATAGTATTGCTGTATATAAATATGAAAATTTAGAAAACGAATTTATTTATAAGAATTGGCAAATAATTTTAGAAGATGGTTTTTATAAAATTTCATTAGAAAATAGTATAAATGATAAAAAAAAGTAGAATTAATAAATTCTACTTTTTTGTTTGGCGGGAATATATGAGAATCGAACTCATCTGAGAAGCTCTAAACTCCTCAAGCTGGTGTTGAAGACCAGTGGGCACACCAGCACCCATCTACTCCCAAATCGTCAACATAGACAATTATACCATAATTAAAATCAAAGTCAAAACATATTAAATGTTTAATGAATCAAGAATATTCTTCTTCATTTCATCAATTAAAATGTTTTTATTATGAATTATTTCATCATTTTCAATTGAAATAATATTATTAGGAATTTTTGTATTAGTATAACTAGATATTTTCTTTAACAATTTATAATCATCTATTTTTTCATATATCTCTAATGATTTCGCAACACTTATAGGAAATTTATAAGGGCTAGCTGTAGATACAATTAAGGCTTTATTATTACAATTATTTTCATTTTGATATTTTTCACACACATAATACGCAACAGCTGTGTGAGGATCAATTAAATAATTATTTTCTTCAAAAACATTTTTTATAGTTTCTTTTGTATTTGACTCATTGCAATAATAACTTTTAAAATCATTTAAATTTTTCTTCATTTTATTATCAATTTCATAGATACCGTTATCTTTTAAGTTAGCCATTAATTTATTAACTTTTTTAGCATCATTATCAGCCAAATGAAATAAAAGCCTTTCTAAATTACTTGATATTAAAATATCCATAGAAGGGGATATAGTTTTAATAAATTCTCTATTTAAATCATAAACTCCAGTATTAATAAAATCCGTCAAAATATTATTTTCATTTGAAGCACAAATCAATTTATCAATCGGAAGTCCTAAATTTTTTGCATATTTTGCAGCAAGTATATTTCCAAAATTTCCTGTTGGAACTATAACATCTATTTTTTCAGAATATTTTATTTCATTTAATTTAACTAATTTAAAATATGATGATATATAATAAACAATTTGCGGAATTAATCTTCCAATATTGATAGAGTTCGCAGAAGAAAACGCATAATTGTTTTCCTTTAAAATTTTTTTGAAATTATTATCATTTAATATTTTTTTTACTGCACTTTGTGCATCATCAAAATTACCATCTACACCAAACACATGAGTATTTTCACCTTTTTGTGTTAACATCTGTCTTTTTTGAATAGGACTAACCCCATTCATAGGGAAAAAAACAATAATGTCTAAATTTTCAATATTGGCAAAGCCTTCAAGAGCTGCTTTTCCAGTGTCACCTGATGTAGCTGTAAGAATAACCGTTTTTTCATTAATATTATTTTTTGCTTTTGAAAATTTCAGTAAGTTAGGCAAAATTGATAATGCCATATCTTTAAAAGCAAGAGTTGGCCCGTGATATAATTCAACAATAAATTTTCCATTAATTTTCTTTAATGGAGCTATTTCACTATTATCAAATTTATTATCATAAGAAATATCTACAATTTTTTTTAAATCTTTATAATCAATATCATTAATAAAATTACCTATTACCTCGATTACATAATCTTTATATTCCATATTTAAAAATTTAGGGTTAGAAAAATCAATTTCATTAAATTCTTTTGGAACAAACAAACCACCATTTTCAGCTAATCCCTTTATTATGGCATTAGTATAATCTATTGAAATTTCATTATCTCTAGTAGATGTTAATAAATTCATATAAACTCCAATCTGTTTTTCACACACATACAACTGTATTTTAGAATTATAACATAATTTTTAACATTTTAAAAGAATTCACTAATTTTTATTTCAAATATATTTCGAAAATGGTACAATTAATATACTAAATGTTGAAGGAGTAATTATGTTAAAAAAATTTTTTTTAGCCATGTTAATATTTTTTTTCATGATAATATTTTCATTAATTGATTTACGATCTGATTCAGAAATAAGTTCGAATTTTGATGATTCTATTGAAAATAATAATATTAATGAAAAAAAAGAAATAGAAAATTTAAATATAAATTATAAAGTAGTAGGAAAATTTAGTGAATTACTTTCTTTAAATGCAAATGAAACAGAATTACTTGAATTCATTTCAATTTATTATCAAAATATTAATAGCAATACTTTGAGTTTATTAATTATTAAATTTATTGATTTTCAATTTAATAATTTATCAATTCATGATCAAATGATTCAAAATAATAATATTCAGAATTCACTAATTGACGAATATGGAATAAATTGTCAGATATTGGATTTAAGGAAATTAGATGATATTCAATTAAGACGTAGGTTAAATTCCCTTTATTTAAGAGGTTATATTATTTCTTTTGATAACGGAAAATTTCATTTACAAATTAATTATAATTATTTTTTGAAATATAAAGACAAATTAAATGATGAATTAATAACATTTCTTGAAATTAAAAATAATACTTATAATGCATATGAAAATATAAGGATTCAATGGGAATATGTGTATAATAATATTTATATCTCGGAATTGTTTTTAAATAAATTTAGCAATTCTATTTTATATCCAGAAATATATTCAATTTATATTAATAATGTTGATTTTTTAATTTATGGAACTGATTATGTAAATATTTTTGATGAACAAAATAAATTAATAGAAGAACTTCAAGAACAGTATAAAAAAATAGTTCTTAATGAAAAAGAAACAATTTTTTCAAGTATATTCTCAAGTTATTATAGTGAATTAATAAATAGTGAATTTACTTTAGATGTTAATATTCACGATAAAAGAGAATCACTTTTTAATATTATAAAAGAGAAATACAAAAAAAATAGAGATTAATTCTCTATTTTATTTTTTTCTCATTACCATTTAATAATCTTTTCAGATTAGTTCTATGTCTATAAATTACAAACAACGCTAAAAATACTGAAAGAAAAATAAAATTCTTTTCCATTCCAAATAAATAACTTAAAATCGGGAATGCAAATGCAGAAAGGATTGATGCTAATGATACATATCTAGTAATAAATATAATTGAAAATTCAAACGCTATTAATAATAATCCCATTAATGGATTAACAGCAATTATAATTCCTGCTGTAGTTGCTACTCCTTTGCCGCCTCTAAATTTTAAAGTGAATGGATAGCAATGACCAATTACAGCAAATAATCCAGTTAACAACCCACCATTAAGACCAAAAAGTAATCTGCCTATTATAACAGCTATAGCACCTTTAATAAAATCTCCTATAAAAGCAAGAAGCCCACCTTTAACACCTAATACTCTAAATGCATTTGTAGCACCAGCATTACCGCTACCATGTTCTCTAATGTCAATATTATTAAGTAATTTACCTACAATGTAAGAAAAAGGGATTGACCCAAGTACATATCCTATAACAATCAATAACAAATATTTTTGCATATAATCTCCTCTCATTAGTAACATTATAACAGAATATTGTTTTCTTTTTATCATTTATTTCAATATTAATTGAATTTATGGTAGAATATAGTATCAAGGAGATGATGTTATGGCAGAAAAATATTTAAAAACTAATGACAATCACACAATTTTCATTAAAATTTGGAAAACTAATAATCCAAAGGCAATTGTTCATATTTTACATGGTATGAGAGAATATATAGAAAGATACGAGGAATTTGCACTTTTTCTTGTAGAAAATGGCTACACAGTTGTTGGTCACGATCATAGAGGTCATGGTAAAAGCATGCAAAAACGTAAAACAGGTTATTTTGCTGATAAAAATGGATGGAACAAAGTTGTAAATGATGTAATGACGGTAAATGAATTTATCAAAAATGAATTTAATGACCTTGATATCTATATATTAGGACATTCAATGGGTTCATTTATTTTAAGAGATTTTATATATAATTATTCTAGTAAAGCAAAAATAAAAGGTGCAATTATTTCTGGCACAGGCAATCCTGGTAAGTTGCTTATTTCTTTAGGTTATAATATTGCAAATACTATTTTAAATATAAAAGGTCCTTTTTACGATTCAAAGTTCGTAGAAAATTTATCTTTTAATGGTTACGATAGCCACTTTAAAAATTCAGAAGTTAAAAGTTGGCTAACTAGAGATATTGATAAATTAAATGAGTTTTCTAAATATGAATTTTCATTTAAATCAATGCCTATTATTTTCTATAGAGATTTATATTCAGGAATTAGAAATATAATTAAAGATGATTATTTTAATGTTAACATTCCATTAATGATAATTTCGGGTACTGAAGATCCAGTTGGTAATTATGGTAAAGATATTAAAAAAATAATTAAATATTATTCAAAATATACAGATGTTGAAAGTCATTTATATAAAGATTATAGACATGAAACATTAAATGAAATAGGAAGAGAAATAGTTTATGGAGACATTTTAGGATGGTTAGAAAAATAGAAGGTGAAATAATGGAAAATAATTTAAATATAGGAATTGATGTCGGTTCAACAACAATAAAAATAGTCATTTTAGATAATGAATATAATATAACATACTCTACTTATAAAAGACATAATTCAGACATAAAAAACATTTTTTATGAAATGTTTTTAGAAATTAAAGATCTAATAATAGACAAAAATATTAATATTAAAGTTTCTGGTTCCGGCGGAATGCTAATATCAGAGTTTTTTAATATTGAATTTATTCAAGAAGTTATTGCATCTACAAAAGCAATTAGAAAATTCATCCCAGAAACAGATGTTGCAATTGAGCTAGGTGGAGAAGATGCAAAAATCACTTATTTTGGTTTAAATCTTGACCAAAGGATGAATGGCGCATGTGCAGGTGGTACTGGTGCATTTATTGATCAAATGGCAATACTCTTAAATACTGATGCACAAGGCCTAAATGAATTAGCTAAAGATTACGAAACAATTTATCCAGTCGCATCAAGATGTGGTGTGTTTGCAAAATCTGACGTTCAACCATTAATAAATGAAGGAATTTCTAAAAGCGATATTGCTGCTTCAATATTACAAGCTGTTGTTAATCAAACAATAAGCGGCCTTTCAGCTGGGAAAAAAATTAAAGGGAATATTGCATATCTTGGTGGACCTTTAACATATTTATCAGAATTAAGAAATTCTTTTACTAGAACTTTAAATTTAAAAGAAAATGAAGTAATCTTTCCAACTAATTCAAGATTTTATGTAGCAATTGGAGCTGCACTAAGTGCTTTTGAATCAAAACCAATAAAAAGTAATATTTTATATTTAGCGCTATCTTCATTTCTAACTGCACCAAACAATTCTATTAACACATTAAAGCCACTTTTTAATGATGAAAATGATTATAATGAGTTTCTTAAACGACACGATAAAACAAGTATAAATCATATAGATATATCTCAAGCAAAAGGAAATCTTTTTCTTGGAATAGATGCTGGATCGACTACTTCAAAATTAGTTTTACTTGATGAAAATGATACTTTAGTACATTCATTTTATTCAAATAATTTAGGACAGCCTCTTATGACAATAAAAGATGCAATAATAGATATATATGAAAAACTTCCACAAACTGCACAAATTGTGAGTTCAGCTGTAACAGGATATGGCGAACAATTATTAAAAGAATCTTTTTTAATTGATTTTTCGGAAATCGAAACAATAGCACATTATAGAGCTGGAGTTATGTATCAAAAAGATGTTGATTTTATACTTGATATTGGTGGTCAGGACATGAAAAGCCTTAAAATTAAAAATGGCGTTATTGAAAGTATTATGCTTAACGAAGCTTGCTCAAGTGGCTGTGGTTCGTTTATTGAAACTTTTTCAAAATCTTTAGATTTACCAATAGATGAATTTGTTAAGCAATCTCTTTTTGCTAAAACGCCAGTTGATTTAGGAACAAGATGTACTGTTTTTATGAATTCACGTGTAAAACAGTCACAAAAAGAAGGTGCCTCAGTTGGTGATATAGCTGCTGGAATATCATATTCAATAATTAAAAATGCGCTGTTTAAAGTTATTAGACTTAAAAACACTGCAGATTTAGGGGAAAACATTGTTGTACAAGGTGGAACTTTTTACAATGATGCTGTTTTAAGAGCACTTGAAATAATTTTAGATAAAGAAGTTATTAGACCGGATGTTGCAGGATTAATGGGAGCATTAGGCTCTGCAATAATAGCAAAAGAAAGATTTACAAAAGATTATCAAACTACTTTGTTAAGTAAGAACGAACTTAAAGAATTTACAGTTAAAAAAACTAATACAAGATGCAAATTGTGTGGAAATCAATGTCTTTTAACAATAAATACTTTTAATGATAAGCGAAAATTTATTTCTGGAAACAGGTGTGAAAGAGGAGCAGGAATAAAAAATAAATCAAATGATGTTTATAATATGTATGATTATAAATATAAAAGGCTTTTTGACTATGAACCTTTAACAGACGAAGAAGCTATTAATGGAGAAATCGGAATTCCAAGAGTTCTTAATATGTATGAAAATTATCCTTTTTGGTTTAGATTTTTCACAGACTTAAAATATAAAGTTACTTTATCTGGAAGAAGCAGTCAAAAACTATTTGAGATGGGAATGACTTCAATACCTTCAGAATCAATTTGTTATCCGGCTAAACTTGTTCATGGTCATATTGAAGATTTAGTAAAAAAAGGAGTTAAAAACATTTTTTATCCTTCAATTCCTTTTGAAATAATAGAAGATAACAATGCAGATAATCATTTTAATTGTCCTGTTGTTACTTCGTATCCAGAAACAATTAGAGCAAATTTAGACTCATTAACTGAAAATGATGTTAATTATATGAATAATTTTTATCCAATTTATGATAAAGACAAAATGCTTAAAAAAATCATAGAAATTTTTTCAAAATATGGTCATAGCAAAAATGAACTTAAAATTGCTCTTAATAATAGTTATCTTGAACTCGAAAATTATAAAAATGATATTAGAGAAAAAGGCAATGAAATAATTTCATACCTAGAAAAAAACAATTTAAAAGGTATTGTTTTGGCAGGTAGACCTTATCATATTGATCCTGAAATTAACCATGGAATAGCGAAAGTAATACAAAATTATCATATTCCTGTATTAACAGAAGACTCAATTGCACATTTAACAAAAGTTGATAGACCAATAAGAATAGTAGATCAATGGACGTATCATACAAGATTATATAATGCTGCTAAATACGTTTCAAATACAAATTCACTTGAAATGATTCAGTTAAATTCTTTTGGATGTGGATTAGATGCTGTTACCTCTGATCAAATTAAGGAAATTCTAGAAAGAAATAATAAAATTTATACAAATATTAAAATTGATGAAATAAACAATCTTGGTGCTGCTAGAATAAGAATAAGATCTTTATTAGCCGTAATGAATAAACGTAAATTATTAGTAAACAATAAACCTTTATGCAAAAAAATTGAATTTACTAAAAAAATGAAAAGCAAATATACTATTTTATCTCCACAATTAGCTCCAATGCATTTTAAATTTTTAGAAAAATCATTTCAATCTGAAGGATATAATTTGCAAATATTGAAGGAAACCACTGAAAAAACAGTCACTGAAGGTTTAAAATATGTTCATAATGATGCATGCTATCCTTCTGTTATTGTTGTTGGCCAAATTATGGAAGCTATTAATTCAAATAAATATGATACTGATAGATTAGCTGTAATTATTTCTCAAACAGGTGGTGGATGTAGAGCAACTAATTATATTGCTTTTATACGAAAAGCTCTAAAAGACGCAGGTATGAATCATATACCGGTTATATCACTTAATGCAGGAGGTCTTGAGAAAAATTCCGGATTTAAAATAAGTAAAAATTTATTAGTTAAATTAACAATGTCTTTAATTTATGGTGATTTACTTTCAAGAGTAGTATTAAAAACAAGACCTTATGAAACAATACCGGGTTCTGTAAATAAACTTTATGAAAAATGGGAAAGAATATCACTTGATTCATTAGTAAATGGAAAAATAACGAGTTTTAAAAATAATGTAAAAAACATAATTCATGATTTTGATAATATAAAGCTGAATGAAATTAAAAAACCAAAAGTTGGAATTGTTGGTGAGATATTAGTTAAATTTCATCCTGGAGCAAATAATAATCTTATTGAATATTTAGAAAGTGAGGGGGCAGAAGTTGTTGTTCCAGATTTTACTGATTTTATGCTTTATAGTGCATATAATTCTGTAATTAGAAAAGATATGTTATTTGAGTCAAATACAAAAAGTGTTATTAGTAAAATTGCAATTAAGTTTATTGAATATTTCAGAAAGGATATGAAAAAATCACTTAATGAATCTAAAAGATTTTCAGCTCCAATTTCAATTGATAAGTTAGCTGATAAAGCATCAAATATTTTATCTCTTGGACATCAGTCAGGTGAAGGATGGTTCTTAACATCTGAAATGATTGAATTAATTGAATCTGATGTTAAAAACATTGCTTGTATCCAGCCTTTTGCATGTTTACCAAATCATATTACTGGAAAAGCAATGATTAAAAAAATTACAAGTCAATTTCCAAATTCAAATATCACTCCAATTGATTATGATCCTGGATCAAGTGCCACTAACCAAATAAACAGAATTAAGTTAATGTTATCAACTGCAAAATCAAATATTTAACATTAAATATTTTAGCACCTTGACATAGTAGTAGAAAAAATATAAAATTGATGCAGAAATATGTTTAATTATATTTCTAATAGGAACAATGGAGGTGAAAAAATGAATACTTTTATTATTCCGGCTATCATTATTATCATTCCATTATTTTTTGGAATTGGATATTTTTTCCGTAAGAAAACTGCCGAAAAAATTATACTTAGTGCAGAAATAAAATCTAAGGAATTAATTTTAGAAGCAGAAAAAAACGCTGATACAATCTCTAAAGAGCTGATTGTAAATGCAAAAGAAGAAATTCATAAATTACGAGGGGAATTGGATATTGAAGCAAAAGAACGACGCCTTGAAATCAAACGTTTAGAGGATAGAAATTTAACTAAAGAAGAAAATTTAGAAATTAAAAGCAATATGTTAGGTACAAAAGAAGAAAAATTAGAACTTAAATCTAAAGAATTAAGCTCTAGACAATCTAGTTTAGATAAAAAAGAAAATGAAATATCTAAAATGTATCAAAAACAAATTGAAGAATTAGAAAGAATTTCAGAATTGACTTTAGAAGATGCAAAAAAACAAATTTTATTTGAAGTTGAAAAAGAAGTTCAACATGAAAAAATTTCTATGATAAAACGTTTAAATCACGAGGCTGAGGAAGAGGCAGATAAAAACGCAAAAAAAATCATTTCTTATGCTATACAGAAATGTTCTGCAGATTTTGTTTCCGAAAATACAGTTTCAATAATTGATTTACCAAATGATGAGATGAAAGGTCGAATAATTGGACGTGAAGGAAGAAATATTAGAGCTATTGAAAGATTAACTGGTGTTGATTTAATTATAGATGATACTCCAGAAGCTGTTATATTATCGTCTTTTGATCCAATTCGAAGAGAAATCGCAAGAATTACTTTAGAGAAATTAATAATTGACGGAAGAATTCATCCAGCAAGAATTGAAGAAATGGTTAATAAAGCCACTAGTGAATTTAATAAAAAAATCAAAGAAGTTGGAGAAAATGCTACATTCGAAGCAAATATACACAATTTACATCCGAAATTAGTTCAATTGCTTGGTAGATTAAAGTATAGAACGAGTTTTGGGCAAAATGTTTTAAAACATTCTTTAGAAGTTTCGTATTTAGCAGGCCTAATGGCTTCTGAATTAGGAGCGAATGTAAGAATTGCAAAACGTGCTGGTTTACTTCATGATATTGGTAAAGCAGTTGACCATGAAATGGAAGGAACACACGTCGAAATCGGCATGAAATTACTTAAGAAATACAATGAAAATGAAAAAGTAATTCATGCAATGAGCACACATCATGGCGATTATGAACCAGAAACAGTTGAAGCAGTTCTTGTAACTGCAGCAGACGCATTATCTGCAGCTAGACCTGGCGCTAGAAGAGAGACACTTGGTAATTATATTGAAAGATTGGAAGGTCTTGAAAATATTGCTAATAGTTATGATAAAGTAGAATCTTCATATGCTATTCAGGCAGGACGAGAAATTAGAGTTCTTGTTAAACCTGAGGATGCAAGTGATGATGATATGGTGTTAATTTGTAGAGATATTAAAAAACAAGTTGAAGAAGAGCTTGATTATCCAGGACAAATTAAAATTACAGTTATTAGAGAGACAAGAACATCAGATTATGCAAAATAATAACAATTATAAAAGTGGATTTATCCACTTTTATTTTTTTTGAAAAATGTTTTTAATTTTTATTATAGGGTATAAAGGAAATAGAATGTAGTAATATATATAATAATTGAGGAGGTAATAATGAGTACACTTAAAGTATCATCTAATTCAAGCCCTAATTCTGTTGCTGGTGCTATTGCAGGAGTAATACGAGAAAAAGGATCAGCAGAACTTCAAGCTATTGGTGCTGGAGCTATTAATCAATGCGTAAAAGCTATTGCTATTGCAAGAGGTTTTGTTTCACCTTCAGGTATTGATTTAATTACTATTCCAGCTTTTACTGATATAGTCATTGATGGAGAAGAAAGAACAGCTATCAAATTTATTGTTGAACCGCGAAGACAAAGTTAAGAATTCTCATTTGAGAATTCTTTTTTTCATTGCAGATTGATGAAATCTGACTGCACACTTTTGACTTCAGTCATGAGTTAAGTCAGAAAAAAAGTTTCTTTTTTTAAAATATTATAAAATAAAACCTTTACAAAAACCAGTTCTGAACTGGTTTTTTAAGCATATCCATGATA
>Ga0256842_1000112_pt1 | contig 63632 bp, 61 predicted proteins | sample 4559240metaG_FD_185973 | JGI IMG/M metagenome (GOLD analysis project Ga0256842, IMG submission 185973) | Hydrothermal vent microbial communities from Guaymas Basin, Mexico - 4559-240 | ecosystem: Environmental > Aquatic > Marine > Hydrothermal vents | place: Mexico: Guaymas Basin | collected... | reverse complement strand
TCTGGAAAAAACACTATCGAAATTAAAGAGAAAAAAGCTAAAAAAGCTCCTAAAAAACCAGAAGGTTATGAAGAAGTAGATTTTAGAAATGGCGCGAAAGGGATTCTTACATGGGCAGAAGTTGTTAATGGGAAAATTTCAAGACCATCATTGGAACTATTAACTCCAGCAAGACATTTAGCAGATGAACTTGGAAATGATACTAAAATTACAACTCTTCTTATAGGTAAAAATATCAAAGATTTAGCTAAAGAACTCATCATTCATGGTGCTGATGAAGTTGTGATGGTTGATGATGACAGACTAGAAGAATATAGAATACTACCTTTTGCGACAACTTTTGAACAAGTCATAAAAGAAAGAAATCCAGAAATTGCTCTTTTTGCTGCAACAACTGCTGGTCGAGAATTAGCTCCTAGAATCGGCGTAAAAACTGGTAGTGGTGTTACTGCTGATTGTACAGCTTTAGAGATTGGTGAACATATAGATAGAAAACATAAAAAAATCTTTTCACCTATTTTAGAATCAAGAAGACCTACTTATGGAGAATCCAAATTAGCAACAATCTTAGGTTTTGTATGTCCTCAAATCTCAACTGCAAGAGCTGGAACTTTTGAAGTGCCAACACCTGATGAAAACAGAGAGGGTATTACTACAGAGTTTAAACCAGAACTTCCTGAGAGTGATTTTGTAACAAAAATCATAGAAACTGTAAGAGGTGAGAGTGGATTACAAAATCTATTTGAAGCTGATATTATAGTTGCAGGTGGTAGAGGTAGTGTTAGTGATGAGATGAAACTAGTTAAAGATTTAGCTACTGCACTTAACAATCAAGGTGTAAATGCTGAATGGGCTGTAAGTCGTCCAGTAGTTGATGAAGGCTTGGCTGAATATGCAAGACAAGTTGGACAAACTGGAAAAACTGTAAGACCAAAAGTATATGTAGCTGTTGGTATTAGTGGAGCTGTTCAACATATTGCAGGTATGAAAGAGAGTGAAACCATTGTAGCAATTAATCATAATGCAAAAGAAACTATTTTTCATAATGCAGATTTTGGGATAATTGGCAATTATGAAGATATTCTACCAGAATTGATTGAGAAAGTTAATGATGGTTTTACATTTGGACTTGAGAAAAAATAAAAGTTAAAGGAAATTATATGGTAGGTAGAAAAGTAGGTATTGTTGGTGCTGGTTTTGTTGGTGCAACTGCTGCGTATAGTTTAGCTATTAAAGGCACATGCCATGAAGTTATTTTGTATGATATAAATACAGATGTAGCGATAGGGAAAGCACTTGATATTGGTCAATCAACAAGTTATGCTCCAAAAGGTACTATTGTAACTGCTGCAAAAGATGCCAGTGGATTGAAAGATTGCGATATTATTGTTATAACTGCTGGGGTACCTCGCAGAAGTGAGATGACAAGAGCTGATTTATTGATGATAAATGCAAAAATCATTAAAGATGTTGTTGGAAATATTATAAAATACTCTCCTAATGCGGTGATTTTATGTGTTTCTAACCCTCTTGATATTATGAACTATGTTGTGCATAAAATGACAGGCTGGGATAGAAACCGTATTATTGGTATGGCTGGTGCATTGGATGGTGCAAGAATGGCATATCAAATAAATCAGAAAGTTGGTTTCGGTTCTGGTCAAACAAAAGCAATGTTGATTGGGGACCATGGGCAACATATGATACCACTTCCAGAAATATCTACTGTTGGTGGTGTTCCATTAGATCAAATCATATCAAAAAAAGATATGGAAGGTATCATTGAAAGAACTAAAAATGGTGGTGCTGAAATAGTAAAACATCTTGGAACTTCTGCTTATTATGCACCTGGTCGTGCGATCTCTGTAATGGTTGAAGCCATACTAGATGATAGCAGAATAGTTATGCCATCATCTGTAATTTTAGATGGGGAATATGGTTATAAAGATATTTCAGTTGGTGTTCCTGTTGTACTAGGTGCTAAGGGTGTACATAAAATAATCGAACTTGATTTAGATGATGAGTTAAAATCTAAATTTAAAACTTCTGTTGATTCAATCCAAGAAGGAATTGACATCTTGACAAATAATGGTTTTTTCTCCAATTAACTTTCTCTACTTAACTTTCTAGAATTTCTAGAGAGTTAATTCATAAAAGTTACATTTTATTATTCAAATCTTTTTTTTACTATTCAACAAGCTTTTTTTTATTTAAATATAGATAAACTAAAACAAATATAAAGGAGACAGTTTTAATGAGAGAAATTGAATTTAATGTTGTAGTAAAGGCTATAAGAGATATTATAGTTCATTGTGGAACAGATTTACCACAAGATGCTTATGATGCACTAAAAGAAGCTATGGAAAATGAAAAATCACCTGTAAGTAAAGAGGTTATAAGACAGATTCTTGAAAATGCAGATATAGCAAAAAATGAAAAAAGACCACTTTGTCAAGATACTGGTTTAGCTGTATTTTTTGTAAAAGTTGGTGAAGATGTAAAAATAAAAGGTGGTCTTTTAAAAGATGCTATAAACAAAGGTACAGAACAAGGTTATAAAGATGCTTACCTTAGAGCAAGCACTTGTGAACCTTTTTCAAGAGCAAACTTAAAAGATACAGTTGGCTATAATTTACCAGCAATTATCCATTTTGATTTAGTAGCAGGAGATAAGATAGATATTGAATATGCTGCTAAAGGTGGTGGTAGTGAAAATGTATCTCGAGCAAGAGTGTTTCCACCTGCTGCTGGAAAAGACGGTGTAGTTGAATTTGTAAAAGAGTGTATAAGTGATGCTGGTCCAAACCCTTGTCCTCCTATTACTGTTGGTGTTGGGATTGGTGGTACTTTTGAAAAAGCTGCTATTAGTTCTAAACATGCATTATTTAGAGATATTGGCAGTGTAAATGAAGATTCAGAAATGGCAGAACTTGAAAAAAGAATGATGGTTGAGATAAATAACCTTGGAATTGGTGCTATGGGTATGGGTGGAACTAAAACAGCTTTAGCGGTTCACATAGAATCAAACCCTTGTCATATCGCATCTTTACCAGTTTCTGTAAATGTTCAGTGTCATTCTTCAAGACATACACATATAACAATATAAAAGGAGGTAGGAATATGTCAAAAACTTATACTTTAACAACACCCTTAACTGAGGAAGTTACAAGAGAGTTAAAAGCTGGGGATATAGTTTACTTAAATGGAACTATTTTTACAGCTCGTGATGCTGCACATAAAAGACTTGTTGATCTTATAGAAGCAGGGGAGGAGTTGCCTTTTGATTTAGAGGGTAGTGTTATATATTTTGTTGGACCAACGCCACCAAAACCAGGTGATCCAATAGGAAGTGCTGGACCTACTACTAGTTACAGAATGGATAGTTATTCTCCTACTATGTTAAAGCATGGCTCAAAAGGGATGATAGGAAAAGGTAAAAGAAATCAAGAGGTAAAGGATGCTTGTAAAGAGTATGGTGGTATCTATTTTGGTGCTACTGGTGGTGCTGGTGCGCTTCTTGGGAAAAAAATCACCAGTGCTGAGATTATTGCATATCCAGAACTTGGCCCTGAAGCAGTAAGAAAAATTACTGTTAAAGATTTTCCAGTAACTGTAATCAATGATACTTTTGGTAACGATTTATATCAAATGGGTAGAGAACAATACGAAGTTAAATAGTGTATTGTAAAGTTAAATAACTAAATAGATATAATGAAACGATAAATTTAAGAGGAGAACAGATGAATATACATGAATATCAAGCAAAACAGATTTTTGCTAAATATGGTGTTCCAACCCCTAAAGGCAAGATTGCTCATTCAGTAGAAGAAGCAGTTGAAAATGCAAAAGAGCTTGGTGGACCGATTTGGGTTGTAAAAGCACAAATTCATGCAGGTGGTAGAGGACTTGGTGGTGGTGTAAAACTAGCTAAAAATCTTGATGAAGTTAGGGAGCTTGCTGATGAAATTTTAGGTATGACTCTTGTTACTCACCAAACTGGACCAGAAGGAAAACTTGTTCAAAAAGTTTATATTGAAGATGGTGCAGATATTAAAGATGAACTTTACTTAAGTGTTGTTTTAGATCGTGCTGCTGAGATGCCAATCATTATGGCTTCTACTGAAGGTGGTATGGATATTGAAACAGTTGCTGCCAAAACACCAGAAAAAATTATTAAAGTAGCTGTTGATCCGACTATTGGTTTTCAAGGATTTCATGGTCGTGAATTAGTTTTTGGTCTTGGTATTACAGATAAGGCAGAGCAGGGCAAAATGATTAAATTTGCTCAAAAACTATATACACTTTATATGGAAAATGATGCAGAGATGATAGAAATAAACCCTCTAGTGAAAACTGGAAGTGGTGATTTTATCGCACTTGATGGTAAAATGGGATTTGACGATTCTGCTCTTGGAAGACATCCAGATATAGAAGCTATGAGAGATATAAGTGAAGAGGATGCAGATGAAAGAGAAGCTGCTCAATATGGTCTTTCTTACATTGCTCTTGATGGTGAGATTGGTTGTATGGTAAATGGTGCTGGTCTTGCTATGGGTACTATGGATACTATTAACTATATGGGTGGAACTCCTGCTAACTTCCTTGATGTTGGTGGTAGTGCAAATGCTGAAACTGTTGCAAAAGGTTTTGAAATTATCCTTAAAAATCCAAATGTAAAAGCAATTTTTGTAAATATTTTTGGTGGTATCGTAAGATGTGACCGTATAGCAAATGGTATTTTAGAAGCTACAAAACTTGTAGATGTTCATGTACCTGTTATAGTTCGTCTTGATGGTACAAATGCACCAGAGGCAGCAGTAATTTTAGAAAATGCTGGTATTGCAAATGTTATTTCTGCAACTGACTTAGGTGATGGTGCAGCAAAAGCAGTAGCTGCAGCGAAAGGAGAATAATTTATATGAGTATTTTAGTAAATAAAGATACAAAAGTTATCGTTCAAGGTTTTACAGGTAAAGAGGGGACTTTCCATGCTGAGCAATGTTTAGCTTATGGTACTAAAATTGTTGGTGGTGTTACACCAAACAAGGGTGGTCAAGAGCATCTAGGGCAACCAGTTTTTAACACAGTTAAAGATGCTGTTGCTTCAACTGGGGCAACTGTTAGTATGATTTTTGTTCCACCTGCATTTGTTAGTGATGCTGTTATGGAAGCTGCTGATGCTGGGATAGAACTTGCAGTAATTATTACTGAGGGTGCTCCTGTTCGTGATATGCAAGCTGCAAAAGCTTACGCTGTAAAACACAGTATGATGACTATTGGGCCAAACTGTCCAGGTATTATCACTGCTGAAGAATGTAAAATCGGTATCTTACCAGGTATGATTTTCAAAAAAGGTAATGTTGGTCTTATCTCAAAATCTGGAACTTTGACTTATGAAGGTGCAAACCAAGTTGTTAAAGAGGGATTTGGAATAACTACTGCTGTTGGTATTGGTGGTGATCCAATCATTGGTCTTTCGTATAAACAACTTCTTCCAATGTTTGAAGCAGATCCTGAGACTGAAGCTATCGTTATGATTGGTGAAATTGGTGGAGATCTTGAAATTCAGGCTGCTAAATTTATCAAAGAAAATATAACTAAACCTGTTGTTGCATTTATTGCAGGTCAAACTGCACCTAAAGGTAAAAGAATGGGTCATGCTGGAGCTATTATCAGTGGTAGTGCTGGAACAGCAAAAGAAAAAATGGATGCTCTTGAAGCTGCTGGTGTAAAAGTAGTTATTTCACCTGCTGATATTGGAAAAGCTGTAGCAGAAGTTTTAGCTAAATAGTTTTTTTTGTGCAAGCTTCGCAACACAGGGTAGTAACCTGTTGCGAAATGTTTGTAGCACACTTAAAATGGAGTTATATATACTTAGTACTCTTTGTTTATAAAGAGCAATATACAAATTTGATTTGTATTTTAATAATAGGAGAATAAATGGGAACTTTTAGAACTGAAAACCCAGGTAATCAGCCTGTATGGGTAAACACAAGTAACTGTAAAGCATGTGATATTTGTGTATCAGTATGTCCAGCAGGTGTACTTGCTATGCGTTATGAAATTTCATCAACACTTGGTTCAATGATATCTGTTGAACATCCAGAGGCATGTATAGGTTGTCAAGAGTGTGAACTTTCATGTCCAGATTTCGCTATATTCGTAGCAGATAGAAAAGAATTAAAAGAGGCTGGTTTAAGTTTCGCAAAACTTACAGATGAGTCTAAAGCTCGTCAAGAAGCTGTAAAAGCAAATAATTACTATGCAATAGAAGGGGCAAAATAATGGCGACTAGAGAAGTAATATCTAATGGTAATGAACTGGCAGCTTTAGCTGCAGTTGATGCTGGATGTATGTTTTTTGGTGGTTATCCATTAACACCATCGAGTGAAATTATGCATGTTGCCTCTGACCTTTTACCAAAAAAGGGTGGGGTAGCAATTCAAATGGAAGATGAGATAGCAGGTATCTGTTGTGTTATTGGTGCTGCAATGAGTGGTAAGAGAGCATTAACTGCTACATCAGGACCAGGTATGAGTTTGAAAGCTGAAAACTTAGGTTTAGCTCAAATGACAGAAGTACCTTTAGTATGTATCAATGTTATGCGTGGTGGTCCATCAACTGGTCTTCCAACTCGTGTTGCTCAAGGTGATATCCTTCAAGCAAAAAATCCATCTCATGGTGATTATAAATCTATCACTTTATGTGCTGGTTCTTTAGCTGAATGTTACACTGAGACAGTAAGAGCATTTAATATTGCAGACAGATTTATGCAACCTGTAATTGTTTTACTTGATGAAACTATAGGACATATGCATGGTAAGGCCGATATTCCATCTGCTGAAGATGTAGAAGCTGGAATTGTTCCTAGAAAAAGATTTGATGGAGATCCAAAAGATTATTTTCCTTATGGTGTTGAACATGATGAACCAGCAGTTCTTAATCCAATGTTTGAAGGTTATAGATATCACTTTACAGGTCTTCATCATGATAAAAATGGTTTTCCAACTGAAGAGATTGAAACTTGTCGTAAACTAATCCAAAGACTAGAAGATAAAGTTGCACTACATGAAGATGAAATTGAATCTTATGAAGAGTTTATGATGGACGATGCAGATATTATGATTATAGCTTATGGTTCGGTTTCTCTTGCAGCTAAAGAGGCTATTCGTCATTTAAGAGCAGAAGGAATTAAAGCCGGTTTATTTAGACCAATTACTATCTGGCCATCTCCTGCGAAAAAAATCAAAGAATATACTGATAAAATTGAAAAAGTTTTAGTTGCTGAACTGAATATTGGGCAATTCCATAGCGAAGTTCAAAGAGCAGCAGCTCGACTTGATATTGATGGACTGTTTAAGGTTAATGGTCGTCCACTTTCTCCACATGAGATTGTAAGTAAAGTTAAGGAGTTATAATATGGCATTTAATTATGATAAATATCTAAGATTAGAAAAAATGCCAACACTATGGTGTTGGGGTTGTGGTGATGGTGTTATACTAAAAACATTTGTTAGAGCAATCGATAAATTGGGAATAAAACAAGATGATATTTGTGTTGTTTCTGGTATAGGATGTTCAGGAAGATTTTCTTCTTATATTGATTTTAATACTGTTCACACAACTCATGGTAGAACAGTAGCTTATGCAACAGGTATAAAACTTGCAAATCCTGATAAACTTGTTGTTTGTGTTGCTGGTGATGGTGATTCACTTGCTATTGGTGGTAATCATACTATCCATGGTTGTAGAAGAAATATTGATTTAACTCTTATCATTGTAAATAACTTTATATATGGTTTAACTAACTCTCAAACATCTCCAACAACTCCACAAGGTTTTTGGACTGTTTCTCAAAAAGCTGGTAATATTGATCCAACTTTTAATGTTAGTAACTTAGCAATTGCAGCTGGTGCTTCTTTTGTGGCGCGTGAAACTATGATTGAGCCTAAAAAACTTGAAAAAACGATGATTAAAGCTATGCAACATAAAGGTTTTGCTCTTGTAGAAGTTCTTTCCAATTGTCACATTAACCTTGGTAGAAAAAATAAAATGCTTTCTGCTATGGAAAACTTAGAATGGATTGACAGTATATCTATGCCTAAGAAAAAATATGATGCATTGACTCCTGAAGAACAATTAAATATATTGCCAACTGGTGTGCTAAAACAAGACACTGAAGTTAGAGAATATTGTGAAATGTATGCAGAAATTCAAAAAGTACATCAGGGTGAAAGAAAGAAAATCACTCAAGATGATTTCACTAAAAAAATATAAGGAGAAACACAATGTCTAAAACATTAATGAGATTTACAGGTGTTGGTGGTCAAGGTGTTCTTCTGGCTGGTGAAATTTTTGCAGCTGCAAAAATAAAAACTGGTGGTTATGGACTTAAAACTGCAACATACACATCACAAGTTCGTGGTGGTCCAACTGTTGTTGATATTCAACTAGATGATAAAGAGATTTATTATCCATATGCAAATGATGGTGAGATTGGTTTTATGCTTTCAGTTGCACAAAAAAGTTATATTCTTTTTAAAGATGGTGTTCAAGAGGGTGGTGTAATTGTAATTGATCCAAATCTTGTTCATCCAACTGATGAAGATAGAAAAAAATGGAAAATCTATGAGATTCCTATTATTACAATAGCAAAAGAAGAGGTTGGTAATGTTATTACTCAATCTGTTGTAGCACTTGCTATTGCAAATACTATGACAGATGCTGTTGATAAACAAGTTCTTATCGATACAATGCTTTCAAAAGTACCAGCTAAAGTTCATGATGTAAATAAAAAAGCATATGAACTTGGCGAAAAATATGCTAAAGAAGCTATGGCTAAATAATTTCAATGAAACTTTAGTCAAACCCAGACTCTTTGTCTGGGTTTTTTTTATGCTTCAGAAGTAATATTAGATAATATTACAAGTTATATTTTTTAAGATTTTATACTTTCCCAAAAAAACTCCACATGCTTTTCAAACTGAGTTGCAAACATATCAGTAGATATATTATCAAAACGAAGTAAAGTTACTTGTAACCTTATGTAGAATAGGGTGGATAAAAATTCATATGAAATCATCATTGGATCTTGTGAACGGATAAGATTGTTTTGCATCATAATAAAAAAGCCTTCAGATAAAATCTTTATATTTTTATTATGAAAATCACTCATAAATTGCTCTCTAAGCTCTTTATTTTGCATTAGCTCTATCAAGAGTATCCTAAACATACTTTCATTGTTTTTATCAAAGGTGAGTAGCTTATATTGCATCACAAACTTATGTAAAAATTGTTTACCTTTTAATGCCAATTCTTTTATATTTTCATTGTCAATAGAGAAGGGTGATGTAAATATATCTTTAGCAACTTCTAAAAATATTTCCTCCTTGTTTTTAAAATGATTATAAATAGCACTTTCTCTAATACCTACACAAGAAGCTATTTTTCTAACACTTGCACCTTTATATCCAAGTTCTGAAAATAGTTTTTTTGACTCTTTTAAAATTTTTACCTTTGTTGCGTTCATATATATAAACCTCCTAAAGTAGGGTGGTTAAACACCCATGAACAGTTGTTAATTTAAATAGTATTATATATGAACAACTGTTAATTTAAACTTATTGCAGATGAACACTTGTTCTTGCATAAGAAAAGATAAATGAACAACCGTTCTTTTAGTAAAAATAGAAAATAAAGGAAATTTTTAGTAGAATTTTACAGGTATAACAGATAGCTACTTGAATCTCTCAAGAGGAAAGTCCGAGCTGCTATAAGACAGTGTTCCATTTAACAAATGGCCGTAGCAATACGAGGGAAAGTGCAACAGAAATATTACTTCTGTTTTTTATCCACTTAGGAGTAAAAAACAGTAAAGGTGAAAAGGTAGAGTAAGAGCCTACCAGTCTTTATGGCAACATAGAGAGCTTGAAAACCCAACATGGCAGCAAGAAACAGATGGTCAGCGTCTTACAATGCTACTGTTTCGCTAGAGGCACTATGCAAATGGTGCAGTAGATTAATACTATCTAAACAAAACTCGGCTTACAGTTATACCTAGCTAACAAAGGATTAACAATATGATAACAATTTGGCATAACACTAAATGTAGCAGAAGCAGAGACGATAAATCAATATTATCTAATATTGATAAAGATAAAGCAATTTAATTAAATAATTTTCAAGAGAATTTACATTATGTTAACCAATAAAAGGAAATATCAATGAGCAAGAGTTTACTAGCTATATTTATAACATTATTAGTAACTACTGGTGTATATGCAAATGAATATAGTTTTAGAAAATATCACCATGTTAAAGAATTTTATAAAGAAACAACACAAAAAGCCATAGATGTATGTCTGAAAAATAATTTACCACCTGCAGCTGTTTTGGCTATCTCTGGTTTAGAGTCTGGATATGGTCGTGGATATGTAGCTCAGATCACTGGAAACATATTGAGCCTAGGTGCTTTTAAAGGTGACAAAGAGTTACCAAGACTCTATTTACCCTACTCTAAATCCAAACAAAAGATACTTTTTGATCCAAAAGAGATTAAGTCAGTTACAAAAAAAGATGATTTATCTTGGAAAAAAAGAGCAAAAAGCTATAAAAGAGATTATAGACCAAACCCATATGCTGGAACTACAAAAAATCTTGATTTACTGATATGCAATAAAAATTTAAAATCTAATGCTCATATCGCTTGTTTTAAGGATTTTGCTACTAGATGGATAGATAAAGAATCTAAAATTAAATCTTTTAAAGATACAAGAGCATGGCTGGATAACCTTGTTAAAAGAAAAGGTAAAAGTATATTGTTTAATATCAATACAAATATGGAGTTCATAGAAAGAATTGGTGGACATTCAAACTCATTTAACTACAGGAAAACATGGCCGAAAAAAGCTAAAGTAGTTATGAAAAAAGTTGGTTTAGTGAAGTTAGTTGATGACATTTATAACAAAAAAATGAATTTTAAAGAGGCTTGGGCAGATAACAAATGAATAAAAAAGAAAAATTAATACAAGATATACAGAACCTTTTAAATAGTTATGACAATATAACCAAAACATCAATAAATCCTGATTTACTGGCTTTTATGGATGAAGAAACTTTAATTAGCATTATAGATTCTCTATTGGTTCAAAAAGAAAATGCTAAAAAAACAGATATTGAGTGGTTAGAAAAATTTAAAAAACCAATTAATTGATTATTTTGGTTGAGTACTTTTTATTCTTTTTTAAGGATAAAATATATATAATTTCGGCTCAGTTTGAAAGAACTAAAAATGGCCCCGTCGTCTAGCGGTTAGGATCCATGGTTTTCATCCATGTTACAGGAGTTCAATTCTCCTCGGGGTCACCACTTACTTTCTATAAACAAATCATAAAATAGTTTTACAATCAACAACTTATTAGTAATATTCTGTTAAAATTCCGTAAATAATTTATAGGATTTTTAATGTTAAGATTTTCAGCTAGTCCAACTAGTGATATGCATATTGGTGACTTGAGGGTTGCACTATTTAATTATATTGTTTCAAAGCAAAATAATGAAAATTTACTTGTTCGTATAGAAGATAGTGATAAAGAAAAAAACACAGAGGGAAAAGACCAAGAAATTTTAGATTTATTAGAGCTTTTTGGTATAAAATATTCTCAAGTCATCTATCAAAGTCAAAATGTTCGTTTTTATACGGCTATGGCATTACAACTAATGCATGAAAAAAAAGCTTTTAGCTGTTTTTGTTCTAAAGCGTGGCTTGATAAAAAAAAACAAGAAGCCAAAGAAGCTAAAAAACCATATAAATATGATGATGCTTGTGAAAATCTACCGGATGAGCTTGTAATAGATAATCCAAACCCTTTTACTATCAGAATTAAAAAGCCTACAGATAACATCTCTAAGGATATTGATAGTTTTGTGATTTTAAAGCAAGATAAAACACCAACTTATAACTTTGCATCTGCCGTCGATGACATGCTTAATGATATATCTATAGTTGTTTGTAATGAAAATCATATGGATGATATGCTAAAACAAGAACATATCAGAAACTCTCTAAACTATGATAAAAAAATAAAATATATCTATTTACAAAAAATTATAAACGAAGATGAATTTAGTGTAAAACGGTTGCTAAAAGAGGGATATTTACCAGAAGCTATTTTAAATTATCTAATATCAATCGACAATAAAACACCAAAAAAGATTTTTAGTGTTAAAGAAGCAGTGGAATGGTTTAATTTAGATAATATTTCAAACTCCCCTACCCGTTTCGATATAGAGATATTAAAAGATATAAATAAACAACATCTTAAAAATTTAGATTCTAAAGAGTTATCAAGATATGTTGGTTTTGCAGATGAGGAGATTGGGGAAGTTGCCAAAGTTTATTTAGAAGAAGTCACAACGACAAAAGAGCTTAAAAATAAAATAGAACCTATATTTAAACCAAAAATCATACCTAGTGAGTTTAAAAAAGATTCATTATTGATGGTTGAGACAATTAAAAAAGCACCCTACTTTGAAAAATATGATGATTTTAAAAACTATATTATGAAAGAGTCTGGCTTAAAAGAAAAAGACTTTTTTAAATTATTTGGCTTACTTTTAACTGGAAGTGAAAACACTCCTGATTTAAAACAGCTATATAAATATCTTAAAAATTACCTTGGGGAGATTATAAAATGAGTGATTTAGGCATGGTTTTTTTACAACTTGGTGGACTTCTTACAAGTCTTATTAATATATATATTTGGGTGATTATCATAGCTGCATTACTTAGTTTTGTAAATCCAGACCCATACAATCCAATAGTACAGTTTTTATATAGAGTTACAAATCCTGCATATAAATTTGTTAGAAAGTTTATACGAACAAATTTCAATGGCTTAGATTTAGCTCCACTTGTTATCATCATTGGGTTGCAGGTTGCTTTAATATTATTAAACTATATTTTTCATGTTATTGCTAGTATATTATAAAATTTAATATGATTATTAAATATTTTCTTTTATTTATGGCTTTTTTGGCATGTGTAAATGCTGATATAAGTCTAAAAGAGATCACTTCAAAGCCATCCTGCAGAGCTAAAGATTTTATGATTTGGCAATATTTACAACAAAATATAACTCCAGCTCAAGCAGATAAAGCATATAAACAACTTAGTATAAATAGCAATAAATTACTTTTTTTATATGCTAAAAAAACTAAAAATTTAAAAATTAAAAAAGAAGTTTTATGTAAAAAAGAAAAAAATCTAATAATTATACATGATAAAAAGTGCTTAAAATTAGCATTTAGTCCATATAAAACATTAAATTTAACCAATCAAGACAGGAAAAAATTATCTAAAAACATAGATGATAAAAAAACTAAAAAATTATTAAAAATACAAAGTGAACCACACAACCAAAAAGCTTATATGAAATATGATGCAGATACAATCCTAACATTTTTCATAAAAACACCAACATCATTTCGTAGAAAAAATTTAAATATAGATTTTAATTCAAAATTTATTAACAAATTATCATCCTCTTGGAAAATATCTCAATTTGTAAATATTGTTATTAATGATGACAAGTTAGATAAACTTCAACTTTCATTACTTCATTTAGACGGCACAGAGTTAAACTCTCAAACAAACTTTTTTTTAGCTCTAAATCAATTAAAACATCTAAATAAATCACAAGCTATTGATTTCTTACACTTATCACTTGAGAAAGCTAAACATCAAATAGATATAGATAAAAATTATTTTTGGCTTTACCTTGTATCCAAAAATAAAAAATATTTAAAAAAACTACTATTAAGTATGGATATAAATATATATACTATTTATGCCCATGAAGTTTTAGATAAAAGTTTTGATAATTATTTTACATATGTAAAAACTACAAATAATAAATCTGATAAAAATATACAAAACCCATTTATATGGCATGGTATTTTGAAAAAAATAAAAGCTACTCCTAAAAATAAACTTTTTGACTTAGCATCTTCATTTAAGCAAAAAGAGATGGTTTCTGTACAATCTTTTATTTTACAAAAAGCATATAATTTTAAAATGCATGGGTATATTATGCCTTATGATAACTATATGAAAAACTTAACAAATGATGATAAAGCACTCATATATGCAATTATGCGTCAAGAAAGTTGTTTAATACCATCTGCTCTTTCAAGTTCTTATGCCCTTGGATTGATGCAACTTATGCCTTTTTTGGTTGATATTATAAGTAAACAGTGTGGGGAAAAAATTTGTTATAACGATATGTTTAAACCTAAAAAAAATATAGCTTATGCCTTAAAACATATAAAATGGATGAAAAAATCTCTATACCACCCTCTTTTTATAGCTTATGCCTACAATGGTGGTATGGGATTTTTCAGAAGATTTTTAAAACAAGGAAAATTTTCAGATGCTAAATATGAACCATTTTTAAGCATGGAATTGATGTCAAATGCACAAAGTAGAGAATATGGAAAAAAAGTCTTGGCAAATTATGTGATGTATAAAAGAATAATGGGAGACAAAGTCTCTATCATTCATCTTTTTGATATGTTAAAGGATCCGAAAATGACTGACCGTTTTCGAGAACAATAGATAGTTTATTTGATTTTTCTTTTTTAAAGGCTACTAGATAATATCTATTCCATTTACTTTTTGTGTTTATTAAATCTGAAAATTCATTATCATGCGAAAGCTTTTTAATTTTTATAGGTAATTTATTATTTAATTTTAAAACTAAATCTACATCTTCAAGCATTGTAGGATTATACATCTTTTTTTTATTTTTTAAATATAAATACACAAAGAAATACTCATTCGTAAAATATCTATGTGGATATACATCATTTAAATAAACAACTGAAACAATCCCATCTATACCATTTGAAAATTTTATTTTTGAGCTTTGAAGACTTGAAGCTGTAAGTTCTTGTGCTGTTGTCATATCAAACTTAGTAAAAGCATTTTTATCAGCACAACCAACGAAAAAAATTGTAAATATAAACATAACTAAAAAAGATTTCATTTTTATTCCTCTAAATTATGAAAGAATTATATCTTATTAAACAAGCTTTTTGTATAATCTAGCAAATTAAATATAAAGATAAAAATTGAAAAGATTAGCAGTTGCATTTACTGGACCTTCAAATAGTGGCAAAACGACTCTCATACTTAAAGTTGCTAGGAAGCTGATTAATGAATATGGTAAGGAAGTTGCCATAATAAAACATGATCCGAGTGACAAAGCAAGATTTGATGTTGAGGGTAAAGATAGTTATAAGTTTAGCGATACAGGTGCTGAAGTAATTGTTACTTCTCCTCGCAGGACAACATATTTTTCTAAAAGAAATAAAGATTTAGATGAGATGATACGACTTTTTGACAAGTTTGATATTTTACTTGTTGAGGGGTTGAAAAATTTACCTCTACCTCGTATTAGTATTTTTAGAGAAAGCTTAGATAAGGATTATTTTCCGTATATGAATGCTTTAGCCATTGATAATAGTATAGATATTAAACAATATGACATACCAAATAGTGTTGATATTTTAGATTTAAACGATCCAGAGAGTGTAATCTCATGGATTTTAAAAAATGCAAAGGAAGTGTGATGAAAGATTTATTACTAGATACAATACAAACGATAGCCATAAGAATAAACAAAGCCATAGATACAAAAGATATAGGGTACTCACAACAGGAAAATAGTTCTGGAGAAACTCAGCTTCAACTAGATATACAGTGTGATATGATTGTAGAAGAGGAGTTTTCAAGAGTAGATTCTGTACATACTATTGCTAGTGAAGAGAAAGAACATGAAGAATTACTTCATGAAAACGGAAGATATTATATAGCATACGATCCTCTTGATGGTTCATCTTTAGTTGATGTAAATCTTAGCGTTGGGACTATTTTTGGTATTTATGATGGTGGTTTTAGTGCGGATAAAATGATAGCCTCTTGCTATATAGTTTATGGACCAAGAGTTGAGATGGTTTTTGCTCAATCCAAAGTAAAACTATTTTTACTTCAAAACAATGAGTTTGAATATGTAAAAGAGATTCGCCTAAAAGAAAAAGGCAACCTAAACGCTCCTGGTGGAACACAACAAAACTGGATGCCTTATCATAAAGAGATGATAGATAGTTTTTTTGCTGAGGGTTATCGCCTTAGATATTCTGGTGGAATGGTTCCAGACCTACATCAAATACTATTAAAAGGTGGTGGACTTTTTAGTTATCCAGCTACAAGTGATAGACCAAATGGTAAACTTCGTAAACTTTTTGAAGTGTTTCCTTTTGCCTTTATCTTTAAAATGGCTGGTGGGGACGCTACAAGTGGCACAGCAGATTTGATGAGTCTTGGTTGTTCAAATCCACATGAAACTTCTCAATGTTTTTTTGGTTCAAAATATGAGATAAACAGAGTAAAAGATGTCTATAGTAAACAAAGATAAGTTTGATATGCATCTTGATGAGATGGTTATAAAACTTCAAGAATGTCAAAAACAGCACAACTTGAAAAGTTGTTCAAAATGTGAGCAATTTTTAAGTTGTGAATTAAGAACTAATTATATAAAATCAGTTTATAACAGCATGTCCAAAGGTGAGACAGGCGGGTTTGAATTTTAATAACAACATAAAGGAATAAAATTTGAGTAAATATATAACAACGCCCATATATTATGTAAATGGCGAGGCACATATAGGACATGCCTATACAACTTTTATCGCAGATACTATGGCAAGATATGAAAGATTAAAAGGTGAGAAAACATACTTTTTAACTGGTACAGATGAGCATGGTCAAAAGATAGAAGAATCTGCAAAAAAAAACAATAAACCAACTCAAGAATTTGCAGATGAAATTAGTAAAACTTTTAAAGAGTTATGGGATGAATTTGACATAAGTTATGATAGATTTATAAGAACGACGGATAATGAACACAAAAAAGGTGTAAAAAAAGCTTTTGAAATAATGTATGCAAAAGGTGATATTTATAAAGATTTCTACGAGGGTCATTACTGTGTAAGTTGTGAAACTTTTTTTCCTGAAACTCAACTTGTAGATGGTGAGTTTTGTCCCGACTGTGGTAGAAGTACAAGTGTCGTAAAAGAGGAAAGTTACTTTTTTAGACTCTCAAACTATGAAGATAAACTTTTAAAACATTATGAGGACAATCCAGATTTTATACTGCCTCGTTCTCGTGCAAATGAAGTTATAAACTTCGTAAAAGGTGGACTTCGTGATTTATCAGTGACTAGAACATCTTTTAGTTGGGGTGTTAAAATGCCTGAGTCTTTAAATGATGATAATCATGTTATGTATGTATGGCTTGATGCTCTCATGAACTACATCACTGCACTTGGTTTTGGAACTGATGATAAAAATATGGATTTTTGGCCTGCTGATGTTCACTTTGTAGGTAAAGACATACTCCGTTTTCATGCTATTTATTGGCCAGCATTTTTAATGAGTTTAGATATGCCATTACCAAAACACATAGGCGCTCATGGTTGGTGGACAAGAGATGGTGAGAAGATGAGTAAAAGTAAAGGTAATGTTATCTCCCCAAAAGAGGTTGCAGATGCTTATGGTGTTGAAAATCTAAGATATTTTATGCTTCGTGAAGTGCCGTTTGGTCAAGATGGTGACTTTTCTCAACGAGCTTTTATAGATAGAATAAATTCTGAATTGAGTAATGATTTAGGTAACCTTTTAAATCGTATCATTGGTATGAGTGGAAAATATAGTGATTTTGAAATAGACAGTGTTAATGTGGAAAAATATCACTCAAAAGAGTTAGATAAAATGAACAAAGTCTTAGATTCACTAGATGGTTTTATGCAAAATTTTCAAACACATAGATATTTAGAAGAATTATGGAAACTTTTTGCCATAGGCAATGGAGTAATTCAAGAGTGTGAACCTTGGGTTAAGATGAAAAATTCTCTTCAAGATGAGGCTCTTGCTACTGTTGCAGTCGTTGCAAACATCTTAGCTAGAGCGGCAATTATGCTTCACCCAATTATGCCAAAAACCACCAATATAGTAGCAGATGCACTTTGTTTTGAGATAAATAATGAGAGTTATAATGAATTTATAATAGATAGAAAATTATTAAAACTATTTAATATCAAAAAAGTTCCACCACTTTTTCCAAGAGTTGAAGAACCTTTAATGCAAGAAGCACCAGAAGCCGAACCAAATAAATCAAAAGAGGTTAAAAAAGAGATGAAAAATGAAAACAAAGAAAAAGACAACCTCATAGAAATCGGTCAGTTTTTTGAAACATCATTAAAAGTTGGTACTGTTGTAGAAGCTGAAGAAGTTCCAAAAAGTAAAAAACTTTTAAAACTTCAAGTTGATTTAGGTGAAGACAATTCTAGACAAGTAGTTGCCGGGATAAAAGAGTTTTATTCCCCTGATGATTTGCTTAACACCCAAGTTTGTGTAGTTGCAAACCTAAAACCTGCAAAACTTATGGGTATGATGAGCGAGGGAATGCTTCTTGCTGCTAAGGATGAAGATGGTTTATGTTTAGTTAGACCAGAAAAACCTAAAAAGGTAGGCACGCCTATTGGATGAGATTAGAAAATATCCTTGCACTTACACATGCCAATCTATTAAATGAGCCATGTGTAAATAGTTTTGAATCTATTGTTTTTGATGCACAAAAAATAAAAAGGGGTGACCTTTTTATAGCTTTTAATACAGAGTTTATAGAAGAAGCTGTGCATAACGGTGCTTATGGCATTATGTTTGAAAAACATATAGAAGTTATTGATACTGAAATAGCTTGGATAAAAGTAGATAATATAAAAGATGCTTTAAAAAGGCTTTTGCGTTTTAAAATGATAGAAAAAGAGGTAGTTGCATACGAGTGTAATGAGATTATTTTAAAACTTGCTCTTCAAATTGTCACCCCTTTAAACTGTTTAGTTTTAGATGGAGATATAAAAACTACTTTTAACTCACTTTGGCATGTGCAAAGCAGGACGACTGTATTGTTTTGCCCTGCCCTTGTTGACAAAAATATATTCACAAATATTAAAACATTTCCAAAAACAGCGATAGAACCTATAAAAATCATGGAGCAAACATTATTTGAAACATCATTTATATATGATAATAAATTTTATGAAAGAAGATTAATATCACCTTTTTTTATACCCTTTTTAGAGAAATTATTTCATCTATACAAAAGTTTAAAAATAGATTTTAAACTTAAAAAATTTACTCCCATAGAGCATTTTGAAGCAGTCTTTACAAATAAAAACTTTGAAATAAAAGAGTTCGGAACAAGTGATAAAGTGCTTATTTTTGAAAAGAACAGTGATTTAATTGCTCAAGAGATAAGATTTCTACAAAAAAATGCCTCATGGGCAAAAATAGTATTTATTTTACCTTTTTCACATGCAAAAGAAAATGAAAATTACGAAAATATATTAACCTACAAACATGAAAATGAGATAGTAAGCATACTAAAAAATACAAATTTTCATTTTGCTCTTATAGCTGGTGTAGATAAATCTATACTCTTAAAACCACTAACCAATCAAAAGCAACTATCTTTATTTAGCCTTTGCTAAACAATTTTTTCCTGCCCTATCCGATATAAAGCAAAATCATATTTCAATGGGTCATCTTTATCAAAACTTTTTAACTTTTGGGTTAATTCTATAGCAGATTGAAGGTCATATGTTTTTCTATCTAAAAGTCCAAACTTTTTTGAAACATTAAAAGTATGCGTATCTAGTGGGATTATCAAATCAGCTTTATCTATCTCAGTCCATAGCCCCATATCTATGTTATCACTTCTTACCATCCAGCGAAGAAACATCATCCATCTTTTTAATGCCCCTGCCCCTTTTGTTTTTGTGGTGATTTTTCCTATGAGAAAATTATAACCTTGTGTGGCATGTGGGTATATGGTTTGTATAGTTTGAATTAGATTATTTATACCATCTATAGGGTTATGGTTTTTCTCATAACCTTTTTTAAAAATGGCTTCTAGCGTTGCTGTCTCATTTACTCTTTTTAGTGCGATAAAAAGAGCTATAATATCATCACTTTTTTGAAATCTATAATAATGGTTTTTTAAAGCCTCTTTTATATCATCATCACTTTTTTTCAAGAGTGAAAAATCAAGTGAGTTTAAAAACTTTACTATCTGTTTCACATTTCCATAAGCAAACAAAGCACAAATCAATGAGATTGTAGTATCGTTATATCTTTTTGCTACTAAAATTGGATCCAATCTATCTAATGATACTTCATCCGTTTTATTTCTTTTTTGTACTTCTAAATCAAGTCTTTTTTTAATATTCATAACTAAAACTTACACAGATAGATGATATAGTTTTTTTCTTTCACTTGAACCTGCTATATTTAACTGTTTTCTGTATTTTGCTATGGTTCTTCTCACCATTTTTACTTTAAATTTTTCTTGTATTATACTTAATAGTTTCATATCACTTAAAGGTTTTGCTTTATCTTCTTGTTTGATCAAGCCAATTAAAAAATCTTTTATGGCAGCATTTGAGACATCATCATCTATCGCAGTTGTAAAAAACTCTTTCATTGCAAAAACACCTCTGTCACAAGCTATATATTTATTTGCTATTGCTCTTGAGATTGTTGATGGATTGTGTCCAAACTCATCAGCCAAAGTTTTTAAAGTAAGTGGCATGATATTACCACCTGTAAAAAATTCATACTGGTACTCAACTATCATCAAACCAACTTTATACAGAGTTGCCTTTCTCATATCAAGTGCATCAACTAGACTTTTTGCCTCTTTTATCTTTTGAGTTATAAATTCATGCTCAACTGCATAGGAAGTATCTATATTTATAGTTGGATAGTAGGCATCATTTAGTTTTACTTTGATATTGTCATCATCATCATAAAATATCATTAAATCAGGGATTATCTGTGTAGATTCCTCTTGATATTCAAGGGATGGTGGATTTTTAAAACTTGAGATGATACGCATAACTTCCGAAAAATATTTTTTAGCTGAATAATCATGAATATTTTGTAGATTGTTTATAATCTCACATGCCAAAGGATATGCTTCATTGGAAATTTCTGAATTATCAAGCTGAAATATAAAAGATTCTGCAAGGTTTTTTGCACCAATACCAACTGGCTCAACATAGGTAAATCTAAGTCTTATCTTTTCAAATTCATTCATAGTTATATTATGTTTTTTGCAAAACTTTTTACTATCACCCTCGTAGTAGCCATTTTCATCAAGATTTGATACGACAAACAAAGCAACCTCTTGTGAAATTGGTGTTGGAAAAAGTGGAGCTTGTAGTTGTTCATCTAAGACATCATAAAGAGTTCTTTTTTGAATTGTCAGGGCTTCTATCTGCTCAGTTCTTGAGTTAGACACCTGCCCTGCTATAACTTTTTTTGGAATCTTTTTTTCAAATTCCTCTTCATAACCAGATTCTATCTCCACAACAGGATTTGCCTCCACAAAAGGACTCATAGCCTCACCCAAATCACTTAAACTTGAATGCAATATGGGAAGCCAATTTCTAAGGGTGTTGGAGAGTTTATGCTTTGTCTCTATACTTTGTGTCTGCCTTAATCCTGCCATATATTTTTAAGCCACTAAAGCTTAAACTCCTCACCAAGATAATGTGTACGAACATCAGCATTTTGTCCTATCTCTTCACTTGTTCCACTTGCTAAAAGTTCCCCTGCTTTAATAACATAAGCCCTATCGCAAACTGCAAGAGTCTCACGAACATTATGGTCAGTTATAAGCACACCAATACCGTAAGAAACAAGTTGTTTTATAACATTTTGAATATCTAAAACAGCAATTGGGTCAACTCCTGCAAAAGGCTCATCAAGAAGCAAAAATTTTGGTTTATTTACCAATGCTCTTGCTATCTCAACCCTTCTTCTTTCCCCACCACTAAGGCTTATCCCCTTACGGTAGCGAATCGGCTCGATATTGAACATATCAAGAAGTTCCAATATCCTTTTTTCTTGAGCATTTTTGCCTTTTATCCCAACTTGAGCAGCCACCAGTAAGTTGTCCTCTACACTCAAATCTTTAAAAATTGAAGCTTCTTGAGGAAGATAGCCTATTCCTTTTATTGCTCTTTGATGAAGTGGCATACCGATAAGGTTTTCATCATCAAAAAACACCTCTCCACTGGTTGCTTCAACCAAACCACAAATCATATAAAAAGTGGTTGTTTTACCAGCCCCATTTGGTCCAAGAAGCCCTACAACTTCCCCACTGCTAACCTCTAGGCTCATCCCCTTAACTATCTCTAAATCTTTTATCTTTTTTACTAAATCAACTGCTTTAAGCGTGTGCATACTCTACCTTGTACTCTCTTGTGTCATCTGAAATTTTTTTTATATCTATTTTCATAGCATCTATGGCTGCATCATTTAAAATACCCATCAGTTCATCATCACCCCATTCTACAAAGTGAAAACCATCTTTATCTAACTCTTCTAGCATACCCAAAGAGATAAAATGCTCCAATCCATGATTATAAATATCATAATGATACAGTTTCTTTCCATAACATTGCTGAAGCGAAAATGTTGGGGAGGTCACATCACCATCAAAACCTAATTTTTTTACTATCTCTTTAACAAGAGTTGTTTTCCCACATGCCAAATCACCATTTAAAATCACTACACCATTTTGAAAGTTTTTTAAAATATCATCAACCAATATGGAAATTTCATCTAATTTTAACTTATATTTCTTCATAACTGATTTGAAATCTTTACTATTTGCTTTAACTTTTCTTTGGCTTTAGATTTTCTTATAGCTTCCTTTGCCATCTCTAAACCATCTTGAATATCTCTAACTAAACCATCAACCATAAGTGTAGCAGCTGTATTTATAAGAACTATATCTCTTTGAGCATCTGTTGCACTACCATCAAAAATATCATATAAAATCTGAGCATTTTTATTTGCATCACCACCAATTATAGCTTTAAGTGGCATCTTTTTTATTCCATATTCTTCTGGGTCTATCTCAAATTCATGTACTATCCCATCGCGAAGTTGTGAAGCATAAGTAATACCACTGATACTTATCTCATCCATACCTTCTTGTGAACTTACAACCATAGCTGAAGTTGCACCGTTTATCTTCAAAGCTTCTAACATTTTTGGCACAAAAGCTTTATCAAAAACACCAAGAAGTGATTTTTTTACATCTGCTGGATTTGTTAAAGGTCCTAAAATATTAAATATAGTTTTATCGCTTATGCTTTTTCTAACAGGCATAATAAACTTCATAGCTGGATGATAATTTTGTGCAAACATAAATGTAAAACCAGTTTCTTGTAAAAGTATTGCACTATTTTCTATACTCAAATCAAGCTTAACACCCAACTCTTCAAACATATCTGCACTTCCACTTTTTGAAGTAACAGAACGGCTACCATGCTTTGCAACATAACTCCCACATGCCGAAGCTAAAAGTGCAACTGTCGAAGATATATTAAAACTGCCTATTTTATCTCCACCAGTACCAACTACATCGACAGCTTTTAAACGAAGTTCTTCAGAGATTGGAAGCTTTATAGCATGACTTCTCATAACCTCTGCAGCAGCCGCAATAGACTCAACTGAAGTATTTTCATCAAGTTTCATACTCAATAAAAACTCCCTCATCCTTTTTTCATCCATCTCACCTTCAAAAAGTAAACTAAAAGATTCTTTTGCTTTATCGTAAGTCATCACAACTCCTTTATATACTCATGTTGTAAAGATTTTGGTGTTGATTTTGTGGTTGGAATTTGCAACACTTCATATCTTTTTTCTTCATTTAAATATTTGATAGTTATAACACTACCAACTTCAACATTTTTACTTGCTTTTGCAACTACGCCATTTATCAACACAACTTGATTTTTTATCATATCTTGTGCAATAGAGCGTCTTTTTGTGATATTTACACTGTTTAAAAATTTATCTATTCTCATAAAACATATTGTAGGCAAATAAAACTAAAAGTTTTGTAAGAGTTGTTTTATAATTTTTCGATATAATTTTTCAATTTAAAAAAAAACTAAAGGTTAAAAGGTTAACAATATGTTTAAAAACACCTCCATTAGAGTGAAGTTAATATTTCAAACGATAATCCCAACTCTGACTATTATTATTTTAGCCATGGTAGTTATTGGTTCAACTTACTCTGATGTAAATAAAGTTGAAAAAATCAAAAAAACAGCACAGTTGTTGAGTTCTATTTCTGTATTTATTCATGAAACACAAAAAGAGAGAGGTATGAGTGCAGGTTATCTTGGAAGTAAAGGAAAAAACTTTAAAGATAAATTGACATCACAGCGTAAGCTAACAGACACAAAACTTGCAGAGTTGAAAAAAACCATCAAAACTCTTGATATAAATGATATTGATGAGAAAATCACCACTGCTTTAAACAAAGCCTTAAATGATACAAAAAAACTTAATTCTATAAGAACTAACATAACTACATTAAATATAGAAACATCTAAAGCAATAGGTTTTTATACAAAAATGAATTCAAAGTTTTTAAATACCGTTGTTAAAATTTCAAACTACTCCTCATCTCCTGAAGCTACAAAACAAATCATTGCTTATTTGAATTTTTTATTGGCAAAAGAGAGAGCTGGGGTAGAAAGAGCAGTTGGAACAAATATTACAGCTACAGATTTTTTTAAAAATGGCTCACGAGAAAAATTTAGTAATTTGGTTGCTGCTCAAAACTCTTTTATGTTAAATTTTAAAGAGTATGCATCTGAAGATGCAAAAAGTTTTTATGCTAAAACATTAGACAACAAAGCTGTTCGAGAGGTTGAAAGGATGAGAAAAATTATTTTTTCAGCCTCCACAGTAGGTGGTTTTGGAGTTGATCCAGAATACTGGTTTACAACAATTACAAAAAAACTTGGACTTTTAAGAAAAACTGAAAAATATATAATTAAAGAGTTAGATATTAGCAGTGATGCAAATAGTAAAAATGTAAAATTAGCTATTGCCATAAGCAATTTTGTACATGAATCACAAAAAGAGAGAGGTGCAACTGCTGGTTTTGTAGGTAGTAAAGGTAAAAAGTTTAAAGACACTTTAGTTAATCAACGCTTGGTAACAGACAAAGAGCTTAAAGTTTTAAGAAGAATAATGATAAATATATATAGTTTAAAATTAAATAGAGCAACAAAAAAACTTTTAAATAAGGCTTTAGCAAATCTTTCTCAACTTAAAACAATAAGAAAAGGTGCTGATTCTTTGTCGATGGATGGGTCTAAAATCATAGGATATTATACTAATCTACATGCTATTTTTATAAATATAATAGGTGGAATGATTCAAGATGCTACAACAGCTAATGAAGCAAGGGATTTATTGGCATGGTACAATTTTGCAATGGCAAAAGAGAGAGCAGGAATAGAGCGTGCAGTTATGTCTAATGTATTTGCAGAAAATAGATTTGCACCTGGCATGAAAAAGAAATTTGCAAGGCTAGTAAGTGAACAAGATGCATATTTATCAAGCTTTAAAAAAGCAGCTAGTTCTAAAGTGATAAACTTCTATCTCTATAATGTAAGAGGCAAAGCTGTGGACGAAGTTCAAAGAATGAGAAATATAGCTTTTAATACCAATAGTATAGGTGGGTTTGAAATTGACTCAAAATATTGGTTTAAGGAAATAACAACTAAAATTAATTTATTAAAAAAAGTAGATGATTATCTTTCAAATAATTTATTAAGCACACTTGATAAAAGTATTTCAAAATCAAAAGCTTCTCTTTATTTTACATTTATAACTGTCTTATTAGTTGTACTTGTAATTTTAATTTTTTCTAAATATATAGCTGATGGTGTAAGTAAATCATTAGAAAAATTTCAAACAGGCTTGTTGGGATTTTTTAATTATGTAAATAAAAATTCTCAAACAATAGAGATGCTAGATGACAGTTCAAATGATGAGCTAGGAATGATGGCAAAAACAGTAAATGAAAATATACAAAAAACGAAAATGAGTATAGAAGAAGACAATCGATTTATAGCAAATACACAAGATGCAATGAATAAATTAGCGAGTGGTATTTTTGATACACAAATTAATACTCAAACTCATAATCCTAATCTAGAACAACTAAAATCAACAATTAACGATGCTCTTGTAAATTTAAGAGATAAATTCGATAGTATCAATAAAGCTTTAGTAGATTATTCTAACTACGACTACACCCAAGAACTTGTCTTAGACAATATTGAAAGTGGTAGCACGCTTGAAACATTGATTAGTGAAATCAATGGCTTAAGAAATGCTATCGTAAGTATGTTGCAAAATTCAGCTACAAGTTCTAGTGAACTCTTAGAAAAAGCTGATTTCTTGTCAAACCAGATGCAAGAATTAAATAACGCAACAATAACTCAAGTAGCTATGCTTCAAGAAACAGCAAATACTATGCAAGAAATAGATATGTCAAGTAAAGATATATCTATTAAAACGCAAGATGTAATCGCTCAGTCAGGTGATATTAAATCAGTAGTTTCCATAATAACAGATATTGCAGAGCAAACTAATCTATTAGCATTAAATGCAGCTATTGAGGCAGCTAGAGCTGGTGAACATGGTAGAGGTTTTGCTGTTGTTGCTGATGAAGTTAGAAAACTAGCTGAGCGAACTCAAAAATCATTATCTGAAATAAATGCAAATATCAATATATTGACACAATCAATCACGGATATTGGCGTAGCAATAGACAAACAGAGTGTTGATGTTTCTAATATAAACGAAACAGTATCTAAAATTGACAATACTACGCAAGAAAATTCTTCAATTGTTGAAAAAACAAATGATGTAACAAATGATGTCAAAAATATGGCATCAGATATTTCCAAAGATGTACAAAAAAATAAATTTTAACATCTTTGGCAATAAAGATTTACGAAGCAAATCCACTTTTAAAACAGTCTTTTTTTACAACGATTTGCTTTTGTTTCTCTTTTCTTTTAGTATCTTTTTCGACAAAGATTTTTTTTCTCGTTTTTGGATCCATCTCTGTATAATACATTACAGCAGAATAAGTGCTTGGCGTTGGGATAAATACCTGAGCTTGTTCTGGATTCATCTTTAGCTCATCAGTAGTAAATCGTTTTAACTCATGCATATCTTTTTCTTTACACCCAGGATGTGCTGCGATTAGGTAATATGTCAAAAATTGGTTCTTACCCTCCTCTTTGTTCATCTTGTCATACATCTTTTTAAAATCAACAAGTTCCCTTTTACCAGGTTTACCCATAAGATCTAAAACATGTTGCTGAGTATGCTCAGGTGCAACTTTCATCTGACCTGATATATGGTGTTTTACCATCTCTTTTAAATAGCTATATCCATGAGCTTTATCAGCATTTATCAGATCATATCTAATTCCACTTGCTACAAAAGCATGTCTTACACCCTCTGTATTTCGTATTCTTCTTAAAAGATTTATATTTCTATCGTGATTAACATGCATCGTTTTACAAAGTCTATCAGCATCAACACATTTCATAAAATCACATGTACCTTTTTTAAGCTTTTTATTACACTCATATCCATACATATTTGCCGTAGGTCCACCAACATCACTAATAACACCTTTGTAGTCTTTGTATTTATTAAAAACTTTTGCTTCATCTACTATGTTGTCTTCACTTCTTGTTCTAATAGTTCTACCCTGATGAACTCCTATAGCACAAAAGTTACACTCACCCCAACAACCATGATGTGTCATGATAGAAAATTTTATGGTCTCAAGACATTTCACCTTACCATCTTTTGCATAGTATGGATGAAGTTCCCTTGTAAAAGGAAGATTTGAGTTAGCATCCATCTCCTCTTGATTTAAGTAATCACAAGGTGGATTTTGAATCAGATAGCGGGTATCTACTTTTTGGCAAAGTCCATTTGCTGTTATGGGGTCATTGTTATCATAAAAGTCATCAAAAAGGTCGATATACTTCTCTTTATCATCAACACACTCTTGATGACTTGGAAGCTGGATATACTCATGGTTTGGCTCTTTTGCTATATACGACACACCTCGTATATCTCGCCACTCATCTCCACATGCCAAAGCACGAGTAAGTTGTTCAAGTGCAATCTCCCCCATACCATAGATAAGAATATCTGCTTTTGAGTCAAAAAGTATAGGTTTTTTAAGTTTATTTTGCCAGTAATCATAATGTGTTACCCGACGAAGTGAAGCTTCTATGCCACCTATCACGAGTGGAACTGTATTTTTAAAATACCTTCTTATAAGATTGCAATAAACACTCAAAGCCCTATCTGGTCGCTTGTTGTTTACCCCTCCTGGAGTGTAATCATCTTTGTTTCTAAACTTTTTAGTTGCTGTATAGTTACTTACCATACTATCAACACTTCCACCACTAATGCCCCAATATATACGAGGCTCACCAAGACGCATAATATCATCAGGACTTTTTATATCAGGTTGTCCAATCATTCCCACTTTATAACCAAGTCTCTCAAGCATTCTACCAACCATAGAAACACCTATAAAAGGGCTATCTATATAAGCATCTCCACTAACCAAGATTACATCACAATAATCCCAACCCCTCTCATCCATCTCTGCTCTGGTTGTCGGAAGAAAATCTTTAGAACTAAAAGTTACAGTGTCTCGTTTTGGTTGCTTGTTTTTATTTCTTCTACTCACCTAAATACCCTTTAAATTTACTCAAATCATCATCTTTTGCAACAACCACAAGGGTATCACCAAAGTCTAATTTATGATTAATGTGATGATCTGTAAAAATCAACTCATGTCCTAACTCTTTATCTATAATAGCTATGAGTACAACCCCCATCTTCTTAAACTCTACCTCTTTAACATATCTACCATCTATGGGACTATTTTTAGGCAACACAATTTCTGCCATTTTCAAATCATTTTGATTATAAACTATCTCATCCAATGCTCTTGTAACTGCTGGTTTTGTAAGTATGTTTACAATTCTCCTTGAAGTTGCTTCATATAGGTCTATAACACTGTTTGCTCCAGCATATTTGAGTTTTCTTGTATTTTCAAAAGAGTTACTTATGGCTATGATATTGGCATGTGGGAACAGTGTCCTCAGTGTCAAAACTAAAAACAAGTTGTTTGCTGTTTTATTCATAGAACAATACAGCATATCCACATCAGGGTTAATTCCTAAAGATAAAATATCATCATTTCGTTTTATATTTATTTTTAAAATCTCTACACCATCATCAACACTGTTTTCATGCTCTTCCAAACTGGTCACAACTTTAATCTGATGTCCCATACTTGAAAGATTTTTATAAAGTTGTCTTCCAAAACTTCCATAACCAAATAAAAGGATATTTTCCATTTTACATCCTACTTTTTAAGTTTGCAATAGCAGTTGTATAACCTATACAAACAATACTGTCATTAGCACTCAATAAAAATTCATCACTGGGATTGAAAACAAACTCCCCTAAAGGATTAAAATCCACATGCCTAAACACACCAAGCAAAATAATTCTAAGTTTTTCAAAGTCAATTTCACCTACAGTTGAACCATCCAAAAAACTACCTTCAGTTATATTTATCTCATCTATTTGAGTTTTTCCTTTTTCTTCTATAATCGATAAAAGAACTTCAAAAGCAACTTTTTCACCTGCATAAACAGCACCCATCATACCTGCTATCTCTTCTGGCATTATCACATGGTCAACATGAGCAAACTCCATCTTTTGAGCTATCTCTTCATCACTACATCTTGCAGTTACACTAACATTTTTGTTTAAACTTTTTATATTTACAGCTATAAAAGCATTTTGAATATCATCAGAAGTTAAACAAAGTACATGATTTATACGATTATCAATACCAAGTTGCCTAAATATATCACCCTGCGATGCATCAGCACAAATGGAGTAATAACCATTATTGTAAGCTTGTGCGGCTAAATGTTCATCTTTATCAATCACAACAAACTCAATACCATCTTTTTTAAGCCCAGATGCGACTAATCTACCCAAAAGTCCATATCCACAAATAACAGTTATACTTTTTTTCTTACCAACATCTTGTATAACTCTACCCTCACGAAGCACACTTAGTCTCTCACTAAAAGATGAAACGATTATAGATGTTACAAAAGATATCAACCCAATACCAGTGAGAATAATAAGCATAGTAACAACTCTACCCTCTGTTGTAACTGGCGATATATCTCCATATCCAACAGTAGAAATCGTTATCAACGCCCAGTAAAAAGCATCAAATAAATTATGTATGTTTGGATTATCGTTATCACCTTCAAAAACATAAAGCATAATCCCAGCTATAAAGATAAAAAAGCCAGATAAAGTAAGTAGTGTAATTAGTTCAAACTTCTTATTTTTAAGTACATATAAAAATCCTGTTAAACTTTTTGTATATCTGAGCATCTTAAATGCTCTAAAGAGAACCAAAATTCTAAGGACTCTTAAACCTCTATAACTTGGAAGAATTGCTACAAGGTCAATAATAGCAGAAACAGAAGATACATAACCCCATTTATTTTTAACAATTTTAGTAAGAACTTCAAAAATAGGAATATTTTTTTCAAAATAAGAAGCTTCTTCATACTCCTCTATAATTATCTTGTGAATATCACTATATATCCACATTCTTACCAAATACTCAATAACAAAAACAATTGTTACAACATATAAATCAAGATTATCAAGCCAAAGTGGAATATGATGTTTTACATCAACAACCAAAATTGTTACACTCAATAAAATAATAATAATCATAAAAAAATCAAAATATTTTTTATATGGACAGTCGTCGTTTTCTATTAAATCATATATAAAATTTTTAATCTTACGATAACTTTTTGAAGCCTCTATCAGATATGCAAAAGATAATAATTTATTTTTAGTTTGTTTCAAGAAAAACCTTCGTTGTATCTGCACCCAGAACATAATCTAATTCATAAATATTGTTCGTTATATATTCAAAATCCTCTTTACTTTCATCATCAGAAACAATTAAAAGTTCATCTCCAAGTTGTAGTTGCATGTGATTATCTGGCATTAAAAATATCTCCCCATCTCTTTTCAAGATAAGATAAACGATATGCAATATATTTTCTCTATTTTCCCTTGAACGCCTTAGTTTTGCCAAAGAAACATGAGTGCCTTTTTCTAATTCTAAAGATAAAGCATACATATGTTCTTCATTTATAATAGTTTCAAAATAGTTTGGATTTAATCCTGTCGTATTATTTAACATTCCAACAATGATTTTTGCCCAATCTTCATCTTTTTTTCTAACCTCTTGTATGAAAGCTTCTGATAATGGTTTTGCTAAATGATTATATGTTGAATCAGCTAAAATCTGCTCCAATACATAGATTTTATTGATTTTTGCAGCTTGAAACATATTTAACTCTTCTAAAGAGTTTTCTCTTGCTACTGTAAATATATTTTTATTTAAAGATTTTGCTTTATTTAAGATAGTAAGGTTTAAAAGGTCATCTTTTGTTGCAGCGATAATACAAGATGCCTCTTCAACACCTAAATCTAAAAGTTTTTTAGTATCTTCGTTATCCCCAAATATAGTTGTTTTCTTAGTTTTTGCATATTCTCTTGAATCAATAGTGTATAGAATATAATCCATACCAGCTTTTTTCAGACCATTTTCAATGGCCTGTCCCATACGACCATAACCACAAATAATATATTTACCTTTTGGAAACATATCTCTTTTTCTAAGTTTCAAACTATGTCCATGCATCCACATCTCTAAAAGCCAAATATGTGGAGCTGTAATAGAGTAATATATCCTTTTTGAAATAATATCAAAAGGGTTTTGAACATGTTGTAAGTTCATAGATTTAAAGTGTTCGAGATGTTGTTTGGAACTTGCTTTTACAATAACATCAACTTTTTTATTTAAAAGTTTACATATTGTTGCAATCTGCGTATTTTTTGTATCATTTCCAAATAAAGATATAACTCCAACGCAATTTTTTTGATAAATACCAGCCATCTTTAACATTTGCTGTTTTGTAGCTTCACCAACATACACAGGAACATGTGGATAAAAATCTTCTAAAATAAGTTCATCAACTTTAGCTTCATCTCTATCAAGTACAACAACTCTGTAATCATCATTATTTATCCGATTAATAATACTTTTTGTAACACTGTTGTAACCCAAAATGATAAAAAACTTTTTTCCAAGACCTGCAACCTGCTTTGCAAATCTATTGCGATTTATAGCTTTTCTCAGTGCTTCATCCTGAACTATAGAAACTATAGTACCAATTCCATAAAACCAACCAATTACAGTGATATATATCGTAGCACTAACCCACATCCTTTGTGGATAAGTAAAAGTATATGGAGCTTCTCCAAAACCTATAGTGCTTGCCATATAACTTACAAAATAAAAAGCATCAAAAAAAGTCATATGGTACTCTTTACCCGTATCATCCATACCTGGGATTAAAATCAATCCAATAATAGATATGGAAAAACTAATAACAAGCACTAAAAAAGGTGTTCTTAGCCTTTTTAGAATAATCCAAAAAATCTGTTCATTCATACTTACAAACTATCTTTTCGATTTTGCAGTATCGCTTATAAATAAGATTACAGAAACAACATTTGCAAGTAATGCACCACCAGCCAATGAAATTATGGCAGTTATAGACTCTGGATTTAAACCACCAAATACATACTCAGCTAATGCCCAAATGGTAGCAGAAGCAACAAGTTGTATATCTGCAACTAAACTTGTAGCCAACAAAACTGCTCCAAGTTGTGTTTTATCACCAAGTTTTAAAACAGTAGCCACCAAATTGACAATAATAGAAGCAAAAAGCTCAAATGCACTATGTTCAACTATGACAGTTGGATCCCCATAAAAGAAACCAAAGTTAATAGTCATGGCAAATATAAAGAAAAAACCTGACACAATTTTATGCATATTCATATAAGTTCTCCATTTTTTATCTCATTATAGCAATTTTATCTGTATAATTATATAAGAATTAAAAATAAAGAGTACAAATGACTTACCCTTATGAAAATTTAGAAAATTTTACACTTCCAGCATTAATAAATCGTTCTTTAGAACTTTATAAAGATAGAGTAGCCTTATCCTTTGTTGGTGAGAAAAAGATAAGTTATGGGGAACTTGGAGATAAAATTCAAACTATGGTGGAACTTCTGCAAAAAAATGGTATAGAAAAAGGTGATAAAGTTGTATTACTTAGTGAAAACATACCACATTGGGCTGTTGCTTATTTTTCTGTAACTTATTTTGGTGGAGTTATTGTACCCATCTTAGTTGATTTTCATAAATCTGATATTCATCATATACTACGACATTCAGAAGCAAAAGCAGTTTTTGTATCAGACAAATATCAAACCATAATTGAAGAGTTTGAAGACTCAAACATAGAACTTGTCATAAATCTTGATAGTTTATCTATAGTTAATGCACTTATAAACCAAAGTTACATCTCTCAACTTAAAGAAAAAACAAAAGAGATGGCTCAAAAAATCACAAAAAAAACTACAGAAAATAAAGTTGAAGAGGATGATTTAGCTGCTATAATCTACACTTCTGGAACAACAGGACACTCAAAAGGTGTTATGCTTTCACATAAAAACTTAACAACAAATGCACTTTCAGCCTTTTCAAAAGTAACTATAACTGATAATGATATATTTTTATCTATTTTACCACTTGCACATACACTAGAGTGTACAACGGGATTAATTATACCATTGCTTCATGGTGCTAGTGTTGAATACATAAAAAAAGCTCCAACACCAAGCGTACTTTTAAAAGCATTTCAAATCACAAAACCAACTATGATGCTAAGTGTTCCACTTGTTATAGAAAAAATATACAAAAATAAAATTTTACCAAATTTTACATCCTCTGTAATTATAAAATTTATCTACTCCATACCATTTTTCAGAAAAAAACTACATAAGATAGCAGGTAAAAAACTTTTAGAAACTTTTGGTGGAAGGATAAAATTTTTTGGTATTGGTGGCGCACCTATCTCTCCATATGTGGAACAATTTTTACTAGAAGCAGATTTTCCATATATCATAGGCTATGGACTTACAGAGACTGCACCATTAGTAGCTGCAGGAATAATTGGAGGAAAACAAAAGTTAAAATCAACAGGAACACCATTTTATGGAGTGGAAATTAAAATCAAAAACAAAGACCCAGAAACTGGCGAAGGTGAAATCATAGTAAAATCACCAAGCGTAATGATGGGATATTATAAAGATAAAGAAAAAACTGATGAAGTTATGGATGGGGAGTGGTTTTTAACTGGCGATTTAGGTTATGTAGATGATGAAGGCTATCTTTTTATAAGTGGAAGAAGTAAAAATATGATTTTAAGTTCATCTGGAGAAAATATATATCCAGAACAAATAGAAGCAACTATAAATCAACAACAAAATGTACTTGATTCGTTAGTGATGCAACAAAATGGTAAACTAGTCGCAAGAATACATCTTGATTACGAGATAATAGATAAAACATTTACAGGAAGCAATGAAAAGATTAAAAAAGATATAGCAGATTACCTAGAAAAAATGAGGATTGAAGTAAATGCAAATCTTTCATCTTTTTGCAAGATACATAAATTTATAGAGCAGATAGAACCATTTGTAAAAACACCTACTAAAAAAATAAAAAGGTATTTATATACTGAATAATCCCACATGCTATGGCATGTGGAAAGTAGATTTAAAATTGAGGTTGAACGAAAGGGATAACTTGTTTTTTACGACTCAAAACACCATCTAACCAAACTTTATGGTTTTGAAGTTTAGTGTTAAATGCTGCTTCGATTTTACTCTCATCATCACTTACAACTAAAAGTTTTGAACCCTCTTTCATGATGTCTGTTAGAAGGATTAAAACAGTATGAAGACCACCCTCCTCTTTCATCTTTTGCATATCTTCTAAAAGTTCATCTTCTCTTGACTCAAGTACAGATATATCTACCATCTCAAGTTGACCAACGCCAACTTTAACACCATTCATATCAAACTCTTTATAGTCTCTTGTGTTAAGGTTTCTTGCACTTGCTCCATCTACTGCAGATTTAGCTATAAACATGTCCATAGCTAAAGATTTATAATCCTCTATCCCTGCTATAGCAGCTAACTCTTTTACAACTTTTGTGTCTATTTTTGTGCATGTTGGTGACTTAAAAATAACTGTATCACTGAGAATTGCACACATCATCATACCAGCCAAATCAGCAGGAATATCAACTTTATAGTAATCAAACATCTCTTTTATAATAGTATTTGTACACCCTATCGGTCTTATCCAACATTCTAGTGGTGTATCTGTTGTAATATCTCCAAGTTTATGATGATCAACTATACCAAGTATTGTTGCTTCTTTTATGTCTTTTGGCGCTTGAGCAAGATCTGAAAAATCCACCAAATAAACACTCTCACCAGCATAAGAAGTTTTAAGCTCAGGTGCCACACCACCAAATTTATCCAAAATAAACTTAGTCTCAACAGAAATCTCACCTTGGCATGTGGGAATACAATCTTCACCAAGCTGATTTTTAAGATATGACAAAGAGATAGCACCTATGATAGAATCACTATCAGGACTTGTATGACCAAAAACATATGTTGACATTTTTTAAACCTTTAAATTTTTTTGTAATTATACTTAATTTTATTTATGTAAAGCTAATTCTTTTTCAAGATATTCACCTGTATAGCTTCCACTCTTCTCAAACCCACATGCCAAATCTTCAGGAGTTCCCTCAGCGATGATAAGTCCACCGCCACTTCCACCTTCTGGTCCCATGTCTATAACCCAGTCAGCATTTTTTATCATATCAAGATTATGCTCTATGATAAGCACAGAGTTACCAAGCTCCACAAAATGGTGAAGCACTTTTGTAAGTCTGTCCACATCTGCAAAATGCAGACCTGTTGTTGGCTCATCAAGTATATAAAGTGTTTTGCCTGTATCTTTTCGGCTCAACTCTTTACTTAGTTTTATCCTTTGGGCTTCACCACCTGAGAGAGTCACAGCATTTTGTCCTAAAGTTATATAACCCAAGCCAACATCCACAAGTGTTTTCATCTTTTGATGTATCTTAGGTATAGGTTTAAAAAACTCAAAAGCTTCGCTAACACTCATAGCCAATACATCAGCTATAGTTTTACCTTTGTAAAAAACTTCTAAAGTTTGTTGGTTGTACCTTTTGCCGTTACAACTGTCACATTTAACCATAATGTCTGGCAAAAAGTGCATCTCGATTTTTATCTCGCCCTCACCCTGACACTTCTCACATCTACCACCTTTTACATTGAAACTAAATCGTGAAGTTGTATAGCCTCTTATCTGGCTCTCTTTTGTTTGGCTAAAAAGATTTCTTATCTCATCCATCACACCTGTATATGTAGCTGGATTACTTCGTGGTGTTCTACCTATGGGGCTTTGATCAAGGTATATAACCTTATCAACATTTTCAAGCCCAGTTATCTCAACACCTGCAACTTTATTTACCTTTCTTGCATGATTTAGAAGTTCCCTTGCAGTTGGAAGCAAAGTTTGAAGCATAAGTGAGCTTTTTCCACTTCCACTCACACCTGTTATACACACAAAGTTATTTAATGGGATTTTTGCACTTAGGTTGTTTATATTATTTATAGTTACATTTTTAATCTCTATAAATTTCTCTTGAGGTCGTCTGTAAAAATACTCTACCTTTTTTCTACCATAAAGATAATCAGCTGTAAGAGTTTTTGCTTTTTTTAGCTTATCAAGTGTACCACTAAAAACAACTTCGCCACCAAATTTTCCAGCACCCTCCCCAATGTCAACTATAAAATCAGCATTTTCTATGGTCTCTTTATCATGTTCTACCACTATAACAGAGTTGCCTTTTTCCTGCAAATTTCTAAGTGTTTTTATAAGTTTTTTGGTATCTCTCTCGTGAAGCCCGATACTTGGCTCATCAAGCACATACATAACACCAGTTAAACCACTCCCTATCTGAGAAGCTATCCTAATCCTTTGAGCCTCACCACCACTAATGGTTCTTGCATCTCTACCAAGTGTGATATAACCAAGTCCAACATCATATAAAAAATAAAGTCTCTCTCTAATCTCATTTAATATTGGTGCAGCCACAGTTGCATCCTGAGCATCAAGATAGTTAAAATTATCTTCATTTATAAACCACTTATAACTCTTTGCTATAGGCATATCAAGAAGTTCAGAAATACCTTTTTGTCCCACTTTTACTGCCAAAGATTCAAGTTTTAGTCTATGTCCGTTACAAACATCACAAACTTTTTCACTCATATAATCATTTAACTCTTTTTCATTTTTGAACATATCATAAGCGATGCGTACAATACCAGGCCAAATTCTTTTTACTTTATGCTTTTTCCATAAAAACTCAACCTCACCAATAGTTCCATGAAGTATCGCTTTTTGCTGATGAGTTTCAAGTTCACTGTAAGGCACAGTTATATCTATATCATTTGCAGCACAAAACCCTTTTAAAAATGTAAAATAGTAACCTTTGTTAAATCCATAAACAATTTTGACAGCACCTTTTTCTATAGATAAATCTCTATCTATAATCTTGTCTATGTCAAGTGTATAACGAAGTCCAAGACCATCACACTCGCTACAAGCTCCTTTTGGAGAGTTAAAAGAAAAACTAAGTGGTTCTAACGGTTCAAAACTTATTTTACAATCAAAACAGGCATTATGTTCAGAATAGTGCATATGCTCTTTACAATCCAACTCTTCATGATTTAGTATATCTATCTCAAGTTCACCATAACTCTCTTTTAAAGCTTTCTCTACATCACTCGCTATCCTCTCTTTATTAGCCTCTTTTACAACAACTCTATCTATCACAACTTTTATAGTGTGCTTTTTTGTTTTGGAGAGTTCTATCTCCTCATCAAGCCTTACCATAACACCATCTATCATCGCTCTTACATAGCCTTTATGCACCAAAGATTCTATCAAATCAGCATAAGCACCTTTGTTGTCTCGAACAAGTGGAGCCATAAGCACAAGTTTTGCACCCTCTGGAAGTTTTGCCACCTCTGTTATGATGTCACTAGCACTCATTTGTGAGATAACTTTACCACATTTATGGCAGTGCTGAACACCAACACGAGCATACAAAAGCCTCATATAGTCATATATCTCTGTAATTGTCCCAACTGTTGAGCGAGGATTTTTAGAGGTAGTTTTTTGGTCAATCGCTATGGCAGGGGTAAGCCCCTCTATCTTATCTACATCAGGTTTACCAACTCTATCTAAAAACTGTCTGGCATAAGATGACAAAGACTCCATGTATCGTCTTTGTCCCTCTGCATAAAGGGTGTCAAAAGCTAAAGTTGATTTACCACTACCACTAAGCCCAGTCATAACTATAAGCTCATTTTTTGGTATCTCAAGGTTGATATTTTTTAAGTTATTTTCCCTTGCACCAGTTATTTTAATCATATCTTTTTTCTTCATTTAAACCCCAAAAATTCTATATATTAGATAAAAAACTATCATCAAGTAAAACCAAATAAGTAATTTTTTTTGTATTACGACATTAACTTTATGATGTTTAAAATGTACCCCAAAATAAACACCGACCAAAGATGCCAATCCTATTATAATCCCACTTCTATAATCCACATGCCCATTTAAACTATGTGAAATAAGCCCAGAAACAGAAGAAAAAACAACAAAAAACAAACCAGCAGAAGTTGCTTTCTTTAATGAAACATACAAAAAACCAACCAGTATTGGCACAAGCATAATACTTCCACCAACACCAATAGACATACTTGCTATACCAATCACAAAACCAATAGCAAATAAAATGATTTTACTTACTTTTTTCTCATTTTTATGTTCTTTTGTTTGAAAAAACAATCTCAAAAGTGCAAAAATAACAAAAAACAGAAAAACAATCTCAAGTACAAAATCATCAACACTTGAAGTTATCCTACCACTAAATAATGCACCTAAAAACCCACCAATACCGATAGTTAATACCATCACTATATCAAGAGTACCTTTTTTATTATTTAGATAGCTTCCATAAATAGAACTAAAAACCATCTGAACAACAGATATACCTATAGCAACTTTTGTTTCATATCCAGATAAAAGTAACAAAGGAACAAGTATAGTACCCCCACCAATACCAAAAAATCCAGATAACAAACCAACAAAAGTACCAAGAAGTATCAACTCAAGCATGTCTATCCCAAACTTTTTTCGAATTATACTCTTCTAACACTTTATTTTAATATACATTTGAGATTTATCAAAGTATAATTAAGTTAAATTAAAAGGGTTAACATGATACAAACCATTATACAAGCTTCTGAAAATTTTTGTACCCATCAGATTCGCACACCATATAAACTAAAAAATGACATAAACACTCAAAACAAAACGCTTATTGCCTATATAGATATAGAAACATTAAGTGAACAAAAGTATAGAGTGTATCTAGCATCAGATTTTAACTTTATGCAAAGAATTTCAAAACTTTTTTTAGAAGAAGATGATAGCGATGAAGAAACACTTGTGGATATGACACTAGAAACAACTAATCTTATCATTGGAAGCGCAAAGGTATTAGCTGAAGAATCAGAAAACAACCCTTATAATATTGGTACTCCACATTTTATAAAAGCAGATATATTTGATTTTGAATATGATCAAGCTAGGGCGATACAAGTTGAAGATGATGAGATAATTATCGCTCTCAAGGAACTTAATTGAAAAAAAAAGAACGAGTACATTTTGGGGAGGAAGAACCTCCCTTTGACCCAGACAAAGAACTTTCATGGATGAACTATTCTGGTCTTTTAGATATGGAAGTTGAATTTATAGCCGATTTAGGTGAAACAGAGTTGGCAGTAGCTGATATACTAAAACTTGAAAAAGGCTCCATAGTGGATTTAAAAAAACCAGCAGGTGAAAGTGTTGAATCATATGTGAATGGTCGTATTTTAGGCAAGGGAGAGGTTATGGTTTATGAGAAAAATCTTGCTATTCGTATAAACGAGGTTCTTGATTCAAGTGCCGTTTTATATCACCTGTCAAAAGAGAGATTATGATTAAAATTTTACTATTATTAGCCCTCGTTATCTCTCTTAATGCTTCTAAAATTTTAAGTTATAACATCTATGACAGGTCTGATAGAGTTGATATTATGATAACTTTTGACACACCTTACAATGGTGTAATTAAACAAAGCACTTCAAATTCAAGAATCACAATCAAACTAGAAGGTGCTTCTATTGAATCATCAAAATCAAGACAAATATCATCAAAATTTATCCATTCCTTAAATATCATACCTATGGATGGATACACACAGATAACAGCATCTCTACCTTCATCTGTAACACTTAAAGCCTCAAAAACATCTGATGGTTATGGTTTAAGATTGCGTTTTAGTAAAAAAATATCTCATAAATCTACACAAACAAATAAACAAAATACAAACTATTCATTGTCATCATTGCCAACAAAGAAAAGTGATGATATGCAAAGTAGTTATTATATTGTAAGTGCTATATTGTTTGTAGGGATTCTAATCCTTTTGTTTATCAAGAAAAAGGTAACACCAAAACAACCTAAACAGCAAATAAAACCATCATGGTTATTTAAAACAAACAATACTCAAGAAACAACTAACAACATACCTACAAACAACAATACAGGCGATAATGTAAGCATACGATTTCAAAAAAAGATAAATGACGAAAATAGTGTTGTGATGCTAGATTTTATGGAACAAAGTTATTTGGTACTTATGGGGAAAAACAATATATTATTAGATAAATTCACAGACAACAAACCAACTTCTCAAGAAGATTTTGAGACAATTCTTCAAAGTAGGCACAAAGAGTTAGATAATTTTATGCACACACAAGAACCAACAAAAATCAAAGAATCACTTCAAGCATACAAAGAAAGAGCAGCATCAATAGCTTATGAAGTTTGAGAAGTAAACTTATCCTTTAACAGCTTTTTCATTGTATTAATGTTATTTAGTGTTAACTTATAATTCTCATCCATAATTTTATTTATATGGTAAACCTCTGTTACAGTTATACCATATGGATCTTTTTTCTCTTTGGTCATCTTACCATTATCATCAAAAGAGTATAGCAAAAGATTTTTTCGTGTTTTTTGTATGTAATATGTCAAGATTATCTCATCAGAATGTTTTTTTTCAATCGCAACAATAACTCTTTGATTGTTATCATAATCTCCATCAAGATTTAAAATTTTTGTTGCATCTTCAATGGTAAGAAAGCCTACATAAAATTTATTGTACAAGTCATGGTATCTTTGGATTTTATAGTTCATTAAAAAATACATATCTAAAATATGTTTTTTATTTAATCTTAGTTTTTTTGTAATCCAAGACATAGTATTATAGTATCTAAAAGGATGAAGTTTTAACTCATGAGCCTCTATCATCTTAGGAGAATTAATCTTTACTTTGCGTTTAAGTTGCTTACTGTCAGAATTTTTTATATATTCTAAAACATTTTTTGCAGAAAATTCCTTTGTAAACCAAACTTTACAGTATGATGGAAATTGTTTGGTACCACTAGCACCCTCGTTTAATATTATGAGAGATTTTATCTCGTAATTTGGAAAGATTATCTCTAAGAGTGCTTTTTTCTTTCTAAGCCTTTTTCTAAGTTTTAAAACTGATTTTACCAGTGTCATCTCTACAAAATATAGTTCATTGTTTTTAGTAATAAACATAGCATCAAATTCACTAATTTCTTTACTTTTTGTTCTATAAACTATTTGTGCTTTTTCACTAATGGAAAGTGTATTAGCATATGCTTTTTGTTTATTTTGATGAAAACCTTTTAAGATAAACTTATCTATATAATCATTATCTTCAGCATATCTTAAAAGTTTCTCATATATGAAATTTTCAAAAACTTCACCTTCAAAAGAGCGATAAGAACTTAAAAATAATGGATCGTCTTCGTCCATCCCTTTTCTTATTAATGATAAAAGGTGTTTAGTGTTGTATTTATAATGAAAAATATTATCTGATATATCGTCTTCATCTAACATCTGAATTGATTTGGTAATATCTAACATCTACGAAATCATTTTACTGTTTTTAAAAAAATCATCTATAACATCTCTGTACTCTGTTACTTCGCTTATCTGATTAACTTTATTTCTAAGCACAGAAGCTCCTCCATATCCTTTTGAGTAAGTATGAGTATGTTTTCTAAACATAGCCACACCATGAACACCATAAAAATCTATCATTTTATCAAAGTGTTCCATGATTATATCATGTTTAATCATATTATCTATATTTTTTGAAGAAGTTTTTAACTGATGGAAAATCCAAGGCGCACCAACAGCACCACGCCCAATCATAACTCCATCTGCTCCCGTGTGTTCCAATACCCACCTAGCCTTCTCGTACGAGTCAATATCCCCATTTGCAATAACTGGTATAGACACACTCTCTTTTATCTCTTTTATAGCATCATAATCAACAGCAGCTTTAAATTTTCCAGCACGAGTTCTACCATGAACAGCCAAAAAATCAGCTCCACTATCTTCAACTATTTTTGCAATCTCTATATGATTTTTTTTCTCAAATCCAAGTCGTATTTTTACACTTGTCATACTTTTGTTTGAAGTATCTTTTATAGTTTTTATAATCTCACCCATAAGTGGAAGATTTAATAACAAAGAACTTCCACTGCCATGCCCCACAACCTTTGGAACAGGACAACCACAATTTAAGTCAATTATATCTATACCATCTTGCTCATTGAGTAGCTCAACAGCTTGACGAACAACATCAACATCTGCACCAGCAATTTGAACAGAATAAGGATTTTCAAGTGGACTTTTTTCAATCATGCGAAGTGTTTTTTGAGAATTATGCGCTAAAGCATTTGAACTGAGCATCTCACTTACTGTTAAGTCAGCTCCAAATTTTTTAACAACACTTCTAAAAGGAAGATCTGTAAATCCAGCAAGTGGAGCTAGTACATATATGGGATTGGTAGAGCTATAGTCTTTCAAAGAGAAGGGAAGATTACTTGACATTCAACTAAACCTTCTCTTTTTTATTATACAAATAAATTTATATCGTAGTTTTTGCCACACTCTTTAAGAGCATTGTATGCTTTGAAATTTAGGTATTCATCTGCTTGTGTATTTTCTAAAATCTCATTAGCAGGGGACAACATCTCTAAATCAAAAAGAGTAAATAGATAAGCGTCCATAGCTTCTTCATGTTTTTCACTAAGAGTTTCAAATAGCTTGATTCTTTGATCAGGAATCATATCTAAAGCTAAAGTAGATGAAATTTTTATATAATCTTTTTTATTTAAGTCCAATGTCTCAAATGAAGATATTAATATATCATTAGAAATTTCTAAATGATTTTCACTACTATTTACCCTGCGAAGTATCTCAAACAATCCTTCTTTAGTTAAAAACCTTTTATATTTTTCTATAGATTTCAAAGATGATGTTTTAGCAAAATCAGAAAAAACCTCTTCACATAATGATTTATCATATTTATCCGGATTAGATAAAATATCTTCAGCTTTTATCTCACCTTTTTTGTAACGGTTTCTTTCATTTTGAATAACTAAAGGGTTTGTAGATTTAAGAGAATATTTTTTAAAATCAACAACATTGCCATTTTTTATATTTTCTATAAGTTCTATTACACTATTTATTTTTTCATTATCTGTATCTGATGTCAATTTAGAAGTTGGAAACAATTTTGTATTGTCTATAAGCAAACCTAGTAATTTGTATCTAGGTGTTTTATATGTATGATTTCTATCCTCTTTGCCAAGATAACCTTCAGCTATTGCATCAACCAGTTTGTTGTAATCTTTTTCATATTTACGAAGTTTAAAATTACCCAAAAATGAATAAAACATCATGTGCATAACACTGGCAAGATAAAGAATAATTAACGGAACAACTACCCATATCGCTGTGGAAAATGATGGCAACACGATACCAAATAAATCTATGTTCATACTATCTTGAGTTACATAAGCAAAAACATACCAACCTGTTAAAATTATAAATATGAATGCCGCAATTGTGTATCTTTTTATATACATATTAATTCCTTCTTTCTTATTTTGATTTTTCTACTATCTCTCTACAAGCTATGCAATATATGGCATGTGGCTTAACTTTTAATCTTTGGAAACCTATCTCATCTTCACACATTTCACATATGCCATAATCTCCATTAGATATTTTAGTTAAAGTGATGTTTATTTCATTTAACTCTTGTTCTTGTTGCTGTACTATTGCACTCTCAACCATAGAGTTATTATTTACAGATGCATGATCACCTTCATCATTTAGCTCTAAACCATTAAGCTGATTTAATTCACTATTAACACTAGAAATATTATTTAATATTTGCGCTTTTCTACTTTCTAAAATCTCTTTAAAATAGTTTAACTCACTTGTTTGCACTTAACTCTTCCTTAGTTCTATATTTTTTACTTATGATAGGGGTGATTACTTAAAATAGAAAAACCTCTATAAATTTGTTCTAACAATACACTCTTTGCTATTTTATGACTCATGGTCAATTTTGACAAGCTTATAACAGCATCGCTTTTCTTTAAAAAAGCATCTTCAAAACCATAAGCTCCACCAATAAAAAATTTCAACGACATTTTATCATTTAAAAGCTTACTAAATTCAAAACTATCCATTATTTTTCCATCTGGATGTAAACTTATACAAAAAGACCCCTTCAAATATGGCTCTAACACCCTTGAATAAGCCTGTTGTGAGGCACTTGCAGAGATAGTGTGTGATTTTGCTACATCTTTAGGAAAAAGTTCAATATCTTGAACTTTTGCAAAGCGAGAAATCATTTTTGTTAAGTCTTTATAGAGAGGATCATATATAGTTCTCTCTTTTTTAGCAATACTTATAATATCTATTTTCATGACTTATAATAATCCACTGCCAATCACAAGGTAAGTAACATTTTTAAATTTATCATCTTTTTTAACACCACCAATAGCAGCAACAGAATGTGTTGATTTAGAAGCAATAACATCTAACTTGTCTCCAAGTATGGATGTGATATTTTGTTTTGTTGAACTATCTCTATAGGCTCCTAAACCTACATAATTAATATCCAAAGAGTTTGCTACAAGAATTTCCTCTTCATTATGAGTAGATATACCTAAAATCTTATCTGTTGTCACCACACCTCTAAGTTTTTGAATAGCTATATGTATATCACTGTCTATCTTAGCTAAATCTTCTTGACCAACATGAACACCATCACAGAATTCTACAAGTTCATAAGCATCATTAACAATCAAAAAGCCATCATAAAGTTTTCTAATCTTTATCAGTTGTTGCTTAATGTAAGAAATATCAGCATCTTTATTTCTGTATTGAATAATCTCAGCATCGTTATCTTTAGCTATATCTATAAATTTTTCAAGTGACATACCATTTTTATCAAGCATATCTTGGTCGCAAAGTGCATATAATTTCATCTATATAAACTAACTAACTTTTAAAAGTGTTAACATATCTGAAAGTGTTTTTTTAAGTTCATTTCTATTTACAATCATATCAATAGAACCATGTTCTAATAAAAATTCTGCTCTTTGAAAACCATCAGGTAGAGCTGAACCAATGGTTTGTTCTATAACTCTTTGCCCAGCAAAACCAACTAAAGCACCTGGTTCAGCTATGATAATATCTCCTAATGTTGCAAAAGATGCACTAACTCCACCCATGGTTGGATCAGTTAAAACAGAGATATACGGAAGATGTTCTTTAGCTAATTTTGCTAAAGCAGCAGATGTTTTACTCATCTGAAGAAGTGAAAAGGTACTCTCTTGCATCCTAGCACCACCACTAGCACTAAGGATAACAAGACCCTCTCTGTTTTCTATAGCACGATTAACTGCTCTAACAATTTTCTCACCCTCAACAGAACCTAAAGAACCACCCATAAATGCAAAATCAAAGATAACTATCTGAGCATTAACACCATTCATAGTTATAGAACCACTAACAACAGAAGATGTTTTACCTGTCTTTTTAGTAGCTTCTTTAATCCTTTGTTTATATGATTTTTTATCAACAAAGTTTATAGGATCAATCGGTTTTAAATTTGAATCAAATTCTACAAAACTATCTTCATCGGCTAAAAGGGCAAGTCTCTCTTTTACACCTATACGGATATGAAAGCCACATTTAGGGCATACATAGTTCTGATTTTCCACCTCTTTATAATACATAAGAGAGTGACATGATTTACATTTTATCCAATGTGAAGGCACTTCATCTTTGACAGGTTGCTTGGAATTTCTACTGAAAAAATTTAAAAAATTCAAAAAATATCCTTAATATATAAATAATAACAATTATAGCAAAGTTCTACTAATTATAAAGAATTTATTGATTTTTTTGTTAAAACTTTAAAGGAGGTACGGCTTGAGCCGTACTCTTTAGCTTAGAAAATTAAAAGTTTATTTTAATAAAGAGTTAGCAATGCTTCTAGCAGCTTCACGACCATCATAAGCAGCCGTTACTACTAAATCTGCACCTCTATAACAATCTCCACCAGCATAGATACCAGCAGTTGTTGTTTCATGTGTCTCTTCATTAATAATAATCCCACCCCAAGAATTTGTCTCTATTCCATTTTCAGCTAAAAAAGATGGAACAGCAGGGTCAAATCCTAATGACATTATAACAACATCAGCATTTACTCTAAACTCACTTCCTCTTAACTCTTCCATGCGTTGACGACCACTTGCATCTTTTGCACCTAAAGTGGTTTTTATAGCTTCAACAGCAATAGCATTTGAGTTTTCACCAAGTATTATCTCTTTTGGAGAGGCAAAAAATTTAAAATCAACACCCTCCTCCATTGCATTTTTATACTCTTTTTGACTTCCTGGCATATTATGTGCATCTCTTCTATAAAGACAAGTTACACTTTTTGCACCCTCTCTTTTTGCAGTTCTAAGACAATCCATCGCAGTATCACCACCACCAATAACAACTACATTTAAGTCTTTAAAATCAAACTTTTTATCATAATCAGATTTGAAATTTTTTCTCTGAATAGCAGTTAGATAGTCAATAGCTTTATATACATTATTAGCTGATTCACCAGCCAATCCAGCTTTTTTGGCTTTTGTTGCACCAACACCAATAAACATAGCATCATTATTATTTGCAACCTCTTCAAAAGATATATCTTTTCCAACTTCAGTGTTTAAAATAAGTTCTAATCCAGCTTCTTGAAGTAAAGATATTCGTCTCTCAACTATCTTTTTATCTAGTTTAAAATTAGGGATACCATAAGTTAAAAGTCCACCTGCCCTATCATTTGACTCATACATAGTAACTGCTATACCTGAACGAAGAAGATATGTTGCAACAGACATTCCAGCAGGACCACTTCCTATAACAGCTACTTTTTTATCTGTAGTAATACCACCAAATTCAGGTTTATAACCTGCTTTAAATCCAGCTTCTGTTATGTGTGTCTCAACTGAACCAATAGTGATGGCTCCATGACCATCATTTAAAGTACAATCACCCTCACAAAGTCTATCATGAGGACAAACTCTACCCATAACTTCTGGAAAAGGAGATGGTTCATTTGATAATCTAAAAGCAAATTCTAAATCTTTTTCACTTACAGCTTTTAGCCATTGAGGAATATAGTTATGCAATGGACATTTATTTAAACAAAAAGGGTCACCACATTGGATACATCTCTCACTTTGAGTTGCTGCATCATTTTTATCAAATACCTCATAAATCTCACCAAAATCTCTCACTCTCTCTACAACTAACCTTTTAGTTGGTTCTAATCTTTCTGTTGTTAAAAATTCTCTCATCTTAGTCTCCGTTCTCAAGGTTAAGTGGTAATTTAGTTAAGTTTTTAGGTTTAATTAACCAAAAATTTCTAACTTCAACTCTAAAATTTTCTAGTAATTCTTGAGCTTTTTTACTCTCAGTTTCAACTAAATAATCTTTTAGTAATCGTTTTAAATAGTGTCTAGCTTCATCACCCTCATCAGTATCTATTCTGATAGCTTCAACAAGTTCACGATTTACATTTTCTATAAATGTATGATCTTTATCATAAACAAAAGCAATCCCACCTGTCATACCAGCACCAAAGTTTATACCTGTACGACCTAAAATAGCTACAACACCACCAGTCATATATTCACAAGCATTATCTCCAGTACCCTCAACAATAGCAATAGCACCAGAGTTTCTAACTCCAAATCTCTCACCAACACTTCCAGAGATATAAAGTTTTCCACTAGTTGCACCATAGAGACAAGTGTTACCACCAGCACTAAACTCTTCACCCTCTTTTTTAGAGGTTATGATGATTTTACCACCATGCATACCTTTACCAATATAATCATTTGCCACACCATTAAGATAAATAGAAACACCATTGATTAAAAATGCACCAAAAGCTTGACCAGCTATACCTCTGAGATTTATTTTAATAGTATCAGGTTTTAGACCTGTATCTCCATAATACTGAGCTATCTCACCACTTACTCTTGCCCCAAAACTTCTATGAAGATTTGTTATTTCTCTGGTGATTTTTATAGGATGTTCAGGATGTTTTATAGCACTATATGCTTCTTTTAAAACATCTTTTTCAAAACTATTATCATCAAAAGGATTGTTGAATTGTTGTTGATGGGTATTAACACCATCTTCTTGATGAAGGATTGCAGAAAAATCAAATTTTTGTGCAAATTTATCATCTACAACTTTCATAATGTCAACACGACCAATCATCTCCTCCATAGTTTTAAATCCAAGTTCTGCCATGATAGAGCGAACATCTTCAGCTAAAAGTGTAAAGTAGTTTATAACTTGATTTACATGCCCTTTAAAAAACTCTTCACGAAGCTTTTCATTTTGTGTAGCGATACCAACAGAACATTTATTTACATGACAAATTCTAAGCATTTTACAACCAACAATAGTTAAAACACCTGTACCAAATGCAAAACTCTCAGCACCTAAAAGTGCAGCTTTTACAACATCAAGACCAGATTTTAAACCACCATCTGCCTGAACTTCAACCATACCTCTAAGATTGTTTGCTTTTAAAGCATTATGAGCTTCACTAAGTCCAATCTCCCAAGGGTTACCAGCAAACTTGATAGAAGTAAGTGGAGCCGCACCAGTACCACCATCACCACCAGAAATAATAATTTTGTCTGCATAAGCTTTTGCAACACCAGCGGCAATAGTTCCAACGCCGATAGTTGAAACAAGCTTAACAGCTACTCTTGAATGTGGATTTACCTGTTTACAATCAAAAATAAGTTGAGCCAAATCCTCAATAGAATATATATCATGGTGTGGAGGAGGTGAAATCAAAGTCACACCAGGAACAGTATGACGAAGTTTACCGATAAGTGGACTTACTTTATGACCTGGAAGTTGCCCACCCTCACCTGGCTTCGCACCTTGAGCCACTTTTATCTGAATCTCCTCAGCACTTCTAAGATATGCTGGAGTTACACCAAATCTACCAGATGCAACTTGTTTGATTTTAGATACTCTCTCAGTTCCAAATCTAGCAGGATCTTCTCCACCCTCTCCAGAGTTTGACTGACCCCCTATTCTATTCATCGCAATAGCAATAGTTTCATGAGCTTCAGGACTAATAGAACCAAGACTCATCGCAGCTGAAGCAAATCGTTTAAATATCTTCTCTTTTGATTCAACTTCATCTATGCTTATAGGTTTTCTATCTGATTTTAGTTCAAAGAAATCACGAATAAATTTAAGACCTCTTTTATTTACCAAATCTTTCAATCTATTAAAATCTTCTTTTTTACCACTATTTGCAACTGCATGAATAGCATGGATAACAGCAGGTCCAAAATCATGATGTTCCTGACCACTATAAAATTTGTAATATCCACCAATATTTAGTGGAAAAATCTTCTTAAATCCATCTTCTATAAAAGCACATTTGTGATACTGAGCCAATTTTTCATCTATATCATCATAATCTAAACCGTTTAATGCAGAATAAGAACTCTCAAAACATTCTTCTACAATCTCATTATTTAAACCAAGAACATCAAATAAACCTGAGTTTCTATATGACGCGATAGTAGCAATACCCATTTTTGACATAATTTTCAATAAACCACTATTTAGTGCAGTATGTACAGATTTTAGTGCTTCTGAACATGCCATATTTAAAGTGTTTGAGTTTTCAACCTTATCAACAACTGTTGCGAATAAAAGGTTAGGATATATTGCACTCGCACCATATCCAATCAGCACTGCAGCACTATGGGAGTCAACAACTTCACCAGTAACACAAATAATAGAAACCAAATGGCGAATCTTTGCTTTTAAAAGAGCAGAATTCAATCTACCAACTGCCATTGCCATCGGTATAACCCTATTGTTTTCATCAAATCCAGCATCATCTAAAATGATAATTCTTGCACCATCTTCTTTTACAGATACAGTTACATCTTCAACTAAATTCTCAAGTGATTTTTTTAAATCTTTTGCATAAGCAGTCGAAAAAGTTTTATTTTTATAAAAAGCTTGATAACGAGGAGATGAACTATCTCCAAAAGATTTTAACACATCAAGTTTATCTTGAGTGATAATAGGTGATATAGATTTAAGTCTTTGTGCATGAGTTGGAATCTCATCTAAGATATTGTGTGCCTCTCCAAAACCTGTATTTAAACTCATAACAACTTTTTCACGAATAGGATCTATCGGTGGGTTTGTAACCTGAGCAAATTTTTGCTTGAAAAAATCTGTGAAATTTCTCTGTTTATTAGAAAAAGCAGCAAGTGGAGTATCATCTCCCATACTTCCAACAGCTTCTTTAGAGTCTTTCATCATTGGTTCTATCACTTGCTCTACTATCTCTTGAGTGATGTTAAAATATCTTTGTCTTTTGACAAAGTTAGTATCATCAAAATCACATTGAGCATTGTATTGTTCATCCATATGTTCTTGTAGATAAATCATATGCTCATTTAACCATTTCATGTAAGGGTTTGAGCTTTTTAGATAATCATTTATCTGTTCATTTTTAAGAACTTTACCAAATTTCAAATCAAGTCCAAGCATCTCTCCAGATTGAAGTCTGCCTCTCTCTTTTATCTCATCTTCTGCAATATCTACAACACCATATTCACTAGCTATTAAAAGATTATCATCATGAGTAATAATATATTTTGAAGGGCGAAGACCATTTCTGTCTAATACACAACCGATATAACGACCATCTGTTACAGAAAATGCGGCAGGTCCATCCCACGCTTCAAACACAGTTGAGTGATACTCATAAAATGCACGAAGTTCAGGATCCATATGTGGAGCATTTTGCCATGCTGATGGAATAACTGCTCGTGCTGCTTTAAAAAAGTCCATACCATTTACAATCAAAAACTCAAAAAAGTTATCTGCACTGGCACTATCAGAAGAAGCTGGTTGAAGAATAGGCAATATTCTTGCTATCTCTTCATCTGTAAATACTTCACTTTTTATAGATTCAGATTTTATCTCAACATTTATACGGTTACCTTCAACTGAGTTTATTTCACCATTATGCGCAACTGCACGAAAAGGCTGAGCCAATCTCCATTCTGGTAAAGTATTTGTTGAAAATCTTTGGTGAAATAGTGAAAAAGAAATTTTAAAACTGCTATCTTGTAAATCTTTATAAAATTCTTTAATATGAGTAGGCATAACAAGCCCTTTATATGAAAGAACTTTTGAACTCATAGAGGCTATATAAAAATCCCTGTCCCCTTCTAATTTATGTTCTGCTTCTTTACGAGAAAGATAAAGAAGTGCATCAAATCTATTTGTAGCCATAATAGAGTTTGGAGTAATAAAAAGTTGAATAATACTTGGTAAAGACTCTATAGCTTGATCACCAAGTGCATTTATATCCACAGGTACATCACGAGTTAATACAACTTTTAAATCATTGTTCGCACAAATTTCTTCAATAATTTTTAGATATTCTCTATCTTTTGTAAATATAGAAGCTACTGCAAACTGATTTGGAAGTTCTACACCATTATCTGATGCAACTTTCTTCATAAATTCCTCTGGCATAGATAGTAAAAGTCCACTACCATCACCAGTTTTCCCATCTGCTGCGACTGCACCACGGTGCATCATTCTTTCTAACGCTGTAACTGCATCATTTAAAACCTTTCTTGAGGCTTTATTTTTGATGTTGGCAACAAGACCAAAACCACAGTTATCTTTGAATGATCTTAATAAATCATGATGTTCAACCATTTTTACTCCTAAAATTTATAAATTTATATCAGTTTAATCTCTTTTTAAAGAAACTTAGTCTATTTAGACAAAGTGGCTTAATTGTACTATTTAAAGGATTAAAAAAGTATAATATATGTAGAATTTTACAAAATATTTTAAAAAGTGTGTATTTGGGGAGCAATTAGTGCAAGGTTATATCATAAATCTTAATAAAGTCAAAGACGAAGATTTAATTGTCACAATAGTATCAAAGAACAGCTTAGACACTCTTTATAGATTCTATGGGGCGAGACATGGAACTATAAATATGGGATTTAAAATAGACTATGAGATAGAACCATCATCTAAAAGCACCATAGGCAGACTAAAAGATGTGATTCATATCGGTTTTAAATGGATAAATGATTATAAACTTTTAAGACTCTGGCAAGATTTTTTATCACTTTTTTATAACCACCTAAAAGATATTGAAGATCTTGATAAATTTTACTTTGAACTCATAGATCAAGCATCAAAAGAGTGGCATAAGCAAAATCCAAAACGAGTTGCGATTGAGAGTTATGTAAAACTTTTACAAAAAGAGGGACGACTCCATACAGAAAATATCTGTTTTTTATGCTCACAACCAATAGAGGGAGACATATCGCTTATCCGTGCTTACCTACCAACACACAAAGAGTGTACACACACCCTAAATATAAATAAAAAAGCTCTAAAAGAATTATATGAAAATAAATCAACACTATTTTTAAGCGATAAAGAGGTAGATAGACTTTGGCTTGTTTTACTTGAGGGACTTTAATTTATTGTACTCCACAATCATCCCATGAAATCTGGCAAACAAAAGATTTATTTCACTGTTATGTAAATTTTTCTTAATACTGTATTCTAAAAATATTTTATACTCATCATAGGTTTTAAACTCTATATCAAAAGTTTTTAACAGTCGTTTAGTATAAGTATCAACCACCATTTCATCTCTAAAACATGCATAACATAAAATACTATCAGCACTTTCGTTACCTATCCCTTTTTGTTTTAATAGCCAATCTCTGGTGACATTTTTTTGAAAAGTTTTAAAAGTAAAAAATTCATCTTTGATATTTTTTGCCAACTGAAGAAGCCTTGGTGCTTTTTGATTATAAAATCCACTTGGCTTTATCAACTCTTTTAATAGATTTTCATCTAACAATAAAAAACTATCTAATTCTAAAAAATTTTGAAGATTTTTTAATGATTTTTCTACATTTTTCCAAGTGGTGTTTTGAGTTAATATTGCACCAACTACAACCTCAAAACTACCAACATTTGGCCACCAATATTTAGATGATTTTTCAAGTAAATTTTTCTCTTTTAAAAAAGTATAAATCTCAAGAGAGTCGATTTTTATACTCCTCATACCCAAATTTTTTTACAACAAAACTACCATCTTTTTTTGCATAAATTATAGATGGAAGTTGTATGCCGTTAAAAGTTGTATTTTTTACAAAAGTATAGTGAATTTGATCTTTAAAAATTATTTTATCTCCAACTTTAAGTGCTTCATCAAAAGAGTAATCCCCCATAATATCACCTGCCAAGCATGTATTTCCACCAATTTTATATGTGTATTTTTTCTCACCACTCTTACCTGCATTTTCTACTTCTGCACGATATGGCATAGCAAGTGTATCTGGCATGTGGGCTTCTGCCGATGTGTCAACAATAGCTATATCCATACCATTATGAAAAACATCAATAACACTACAAACCAAATCTCCAACTTCCCAACCAACGGCTTCTCCCGGTTCCAAATACACTTCAACACCATATTTTTGTTTAAAATTTTTGATTAGTAAAATAAGTTTTTCAATATCATACCCTTTTTTAGTAATATGATGTCCCCCTCCAAAGTTTATAAATTTTAAATTTTTAAAATATCGTGAAAAGTTTTTTTCAAAAGTTTTCAACACTTCCTCTAACGCTTCTACATTTTGTTCGCACAACGCATGAAAATTTAAACCCTCAATATATCCTAAGATATTCTCATCAAAATTTGATAATGTTGTCCCCAATCGACTATAAATCCCACAAGGATTATATATATCTTTGGGACTTGATGATACTTCTGGATTTATTCTTAAAGATAGCTTGGCATGTGGGTTTATATTTTTTACAACTTCCACATGCCGAAATAATTGAGATGGTGTGTTAAAAACTATGTGATCTGAAATCTTAGCAATCTCTTTTATATCACTATCACTAAAAGCCGGAGAATAAGTATGAACCTCGGCATGTGTGTTATATTTGCAAAATTCCTCACGAGCTAATCTTGCTTCATAAAAACCACTTGCTGTAGCACCTTGTAGATATTTTGAACACAACTCAAAACTACTCCACATGGCAAAACCTTTTAAAGCTAAAATGATTTTAGCACCACTTTGCCTTTGAACATACTCAAGAAGTTTAAGATTTTTTTCTAAAAGTTTTTCATCACATATATAATATGGTGTGGAAAATCTATCTAAATCAATCAATTTTACACTCTGGTATCTAATTCTTGAATATATGATCTTTTTAAATTTAAAGCGATATTTGCAAATTTATTTGGATCTAGTCCCATATTTTTAACAAGTTGACATGCTTTTAAAACAGAATTTTTCGATAAAATTGTTTTCATATTTACAGCCATTATAATAACTTTTAAAATATCTACATATCTTTTCATCTTTTTATCTGAAATATCATCTAAATCTAAACTTTTTAAAATATTTATATATTCTGGATCAAGATGCCAATGTTGAAAGATAAGACTACTTAGATTATAAGATGTTGTTTCAAGAAGTTCCTTCTCAAACTTTGTTATATCTTTTGCCTCTTTAAATCCACTAAAAAATTCCTCTTCATAATCACTACTACTAACTTCATTAGCAATCATTAACTTTCCAGACTCCATAATCAAAGCAAGTGATGATAAAAACCTAGCCATATTTAAATCTACTTTACCATACCATTGCATCAATAAAGCACTTTGAAGATAACAAATATCATTAAACCTTTCATTTGACAGACCATATACTTCAGTTTTTGCTTTTATAGTTTTATTAATCATATCTTTCATGATAAAACCATAAACTTGCATCATACCAAAAAGTGTAACTGCTTGGGAGACCATAGTGATTTTACTAGAAAACCCATATATAGGAGAATTTGCTATTTTTAATATGCTCACAGACAACAAAGCATCTGACTCTATCAAAGAAACAAGCTTATCAATTTTAAAATTTTCTATATCATCAACATATAGTTTTTGTATCTCAGCAGTAGCACCAGATAGTGGAGCTAAATTATCGATAGATGAAATGATATTACTAAACTTCATCATAAAGTTAATCTTGTTTTTTCATATAAGTTGATTTTATTCGATGGGCAACATGTTTAAAATGTTCACTATCAAGATTTAAATCATCCACAATCACAGCAGCCTTTTCAATGGAGTTATCGCTAAGAATATCTTTTACATTTATAGCAGTTCTTACAACATCAAGAGTATCTATATAGTATTCCATCTTACCAGTAATATCTTCATCTTCAAAATCTAAATTTTTTAACATTCTTACATATAAAGGTTCAAGGTTCCAATAATCAAATAATAAACCACTTATATAATAAGAACTTGTATCAACTAAATTAAATTCATATTTGGAAATATCATCACACTTTTTCAATCCCGTTTGAAATTCTTCAAGATAAGAACTTTTCATAATTTCTCGAGCCAATATAAGTTTACCAGACTCCATAATAAGAGCTAAAGGGGCTAAAAACTGAGCATGTCTTAAATCTATTTTAGAATACCACTGCATCATTAAATGACTTTGAAGAAGACACATGTCGTTGAATTTTTTTGGAGAAATACTGTAAGCTTTTGTGTCTGCTTTAATCTTTTCATCCATAGCATAATTTATAACTAAACCATAAATCATATGTGTACCAAAAAGTGCCACAGCTTGAGATACAGAAGCTATCTTTTTAGAGAAACCATATATTGGAGCATTTATTCTTTTTAAGATATTTGCAGCAAGAAGAGCATCAGATTCTATAATCCTAACAAGCTTAATAATATCAACATTCTCAGCTCCCTCCTGATATAATTTTTGTATTAAAATTGCAGAATCTGACAAAGGGGGTAAAGATTCTATTTGAGATACTATACTCTTATAATTCATTACAAACCTTTAACTCTTTAATCTGCCAAGGAAGTCCCTGTTTATTTAACTCATCCATAAAAATATCTGGGTCAAACTCCTCCATATTGAAAACTCCAACTCCATTCCATTTACCCTCAAGCATAAGTTTTGCACCTATCATTGCTGGAACACCTGTTGTATAACTTACTGCTTGACTTTTCACCTCTTTATAACATGCTTCATGGTCACTCACCTGATAGATATATATTTTTTTTCTAACTCCATCTTTTACACCATCTGCAACTATACCTATGTTTGTTTTACCTTTTGTTCTGCTTCCCAAACTCGCAGGATCTGGTAAAAGTGTTTTTAAAAACTCTATTGGAATTATTTTCTGCCCTTTGTGTTCAACTGGTTCTATCCCAAGCATCCCCACATTTTCCAAACATCTCATATGAGTTAAATAACTCTCACCAAAAGTCATAAAAAATCTAATTCTCTTTAAACCTTTTATGTGTTTAACCAAACTCTCCATCTCTTCATGATAAAGCAAATAAGACTCTTTCATCCCAACTTCTGGATAATCCCATGGCATGTGGATTTGCATCGGTTTTGTCTCTATCCACTTACCATCTTCCCAATATCTTCCATTTGCTGATACCTCACGAAGATTTATCTCAGGATTAAAGTTTGTTGCAAAAGCATAACCATGATCACCTGCATTACAATCAAGTATATCTATACAATGTATCTCATCAAAATAGTGTTTTTGAGCATAAGCACAAAAAACATTGGTAACACCTGGATCAAATCCACTTCCCAAAAGAGCCATAATACCAGCTTCTTTAAACTTTTCATCTCTTTGCCACTGAAGTTTATACTCAAACTTTGCTTCATCTGGATGTTCATAATTTGCAGTATCAAGATATGGTGTTTTAGTTTTTATACAAGCATCCATAATGGTTAAATCCTGATATGGCAAAGCCACATTTATAACTATATCAGCTTGGCATGTGGATATAAGCTTTACCAATGCATCAGTATTATCTGCATCAACCGTTGTTATCTCTATGTTGGCATGTGGAAGTTCATTTTTTATTTTTTGACATCTACCAATAGAGCGACTTGCCAAAACTATGTTACCAAAAACATCACTATTTTGCACACACTTATGCACCACGACACGACCAACACCACCAGCACCGATTATCAAAGTTGTTTTTTTCATATTATTCAAACCTACTATATTTATGGAGATATTTTACCATATTTTTAACCTAAATTTTATAGTTCTAAACTACTTTAAATGCAATTAATAAAACAAATACCCAGATAAGTGTTGTTACAATAAGACTCAAAAGAACCAGCGTAGCACCAGCATCTTTTGCCCCTTTAGCTAATATATGGTAATCAGTAGTTACCAAATCAACTACTCTCTCTATGGAACTGTTAGCAACTTCAGCTAAAACAGGGATAAACAAAGAGATAAAAAGGACACTGGCATAACCAAAACTGATTGGTAAATTCCAAGCTATGATACCCATCACAAAAAGCATAAACAATTGCCATTTAAAAGATGTTTCATTTTTTACAATGTCTATAAACCCTTCAACTGCATACATACCGTTGCGAAAAAGTGAATGTTTTGGTTTATTTAGCTTCATATTTATCCTTCATATTTTGTATAATCTCTTTTAGTTCACTTGCTTTTGTATCTTTAGAAATGGTTTCACTGAAATAAACAGTTATATTCCGTCTTTTAAAAAATGATTTAGTATTTTTTAACTTGTATTTTGAGAATATACTTCCAAATACTCCATCTATAAAAAAAACAACTATAGAACCATCATAATCTGTTGGTATAAGTTCATAGCCTCGATAAAACTCACCAAGTTTCCCATCTTTAGTTATACCACCTTCTGGAAAAAGAGCAACTATTTTACCGTTTTTCAATCTTTTATATGCCTCTTTAAAAGCATCTTTTGATGCCTTTGGTGATACAGGTATGCTCTCCCCTTTTTTGAAAAAAGGATGTAAAAATTTCCAATTATATATATCTTTATCCATCAAAAAATTTATAGGTCTTTTTATAGCAAACTGAAGAATAATCCAATCAATCCAACTAACATGATTTCCCAAAAGTAAAATAGCTTTTGTCTCTGGAATATTTTCCAATCCAACATAGGTATATTTATGCAGAGATTTAAATACCAATTCCAAAAAAGACCAAAATGTCATTACACCATATCTTTTAAGCATTAAAATAGTTAGGTAAAGACCGATAAAACTCATAAGATAAAACAACATCTCTGCATTCATGCCAAGATACACAAAAATTGTTGTTAAAACCAAAAATAAAAACATAAAAATATTTTGCACAAAATTGCTACCTGCTAAAATCACACCAAGATGAACGCTAGGAGATAAAAATTGAATTTGTGCATTTAATGGAACCATTAAAAAACCTGAAAAAACACCGAAAATACTAAACATAAAAGCCATAACAATCATAGAATGAACAAACGGGATAAAAAACACTAAAACAGTGATACCAGCAGAACCAATCGCTACAAGACCTGTATTTATAGATTGTTTAGAAAGATTTGCTGCCAATATAGAACCAATGACAATACCAATACCAGCTAAAGCCACAACGCCTTGAACAGCTATAGTGTTTGTTACACCAAGCTCACTCTTTGCGTACTCACCAAAAACAGCTAAAACAACCTGAGATATAGACCAAAATAAGCTCAAAGCGATAATAGCTTCAAATATCTCCCCTTTTCTTCTTAGAATTTTCAAGTTTTTATATAAATATGCACCTTTTATATATCTTTTAAATCTAAAGCTCGACATACTCTCTTTTAACATCTTGTTTGGTAATTTTGAGGCTAAGAACCACTCTATGCAAGAGCTAACAACTAGCAACCAACCAAGAGGAGCGATGCCAATTAAAACATCTTCTTTTGTAGTAAAAGAAGGTTCATACATCCCCTCAAATAAAATTGTATAAAAGATAATTCCACCTAAGATTGCTACCGTTGTAACAGCTTGAACAGCACCATTTGCCGCACTAATCAATTTAACACCAAATAACTCTTTTATGTAACCATACTTAGCAGGTCCATAGATAGCACTTTGAAGAGCAAGTAAAAAAGTAAGAGTAAAAGCAAGATAAAATAAACCATGATAGTACGAGTATGTAATCCCGAGCGTAATAACAACAGCAAACAAAGCTGAATGTTTCATAATCTTATTTTTAGCAAATCTATCAGCTAAAAATCCCGATGGGGAAAACATCAAAATAAAAGGCAAAAGTATAAGAGCATTTACGATGGCAGTTAATATTATCTGTGTATCACCATCATAAACTTTAAAAATAGTATTTTGAATAATTATTTTATGCCCTAAATCCGTAAAGGCATTCAAAAAAACAACTACCAAGTAGTTGACAGCTCCAACTATTGCAAATATTTTCTTCATTTTAAATGTTATCTTCTTGAATCAAAAATGTACTCCATCCTTCATAAAAACCTCTCTCTTTTTTAACCTCTGCAAAAAGTTTTTCGACAACTTGTTTTACCTCTTCATAGGTAATTGAATGTTCTTTTACCAAGGCAACACCATGTTCAAACTCATCTGTTGCTATCTCATCTTTATAAACAAATCCATCTAAATTTAAGTTATTTATAAATCTGTTTTTTTGTGTCGGAGTTTCAAAAGAAAGATAATGTTCAACCTCTCTAATAACTCCTAAATCATCACCCTCTTCCTGAAGTTGATTGATAATTTTTGCACTTACAATATGATGATACTCCAACTCATTAGGAAATAGTTGCGATAGATAAAAGTTCCATTTTGAATCTTTAACAACATTACTTTCGTAAATATAGTTTGTAGGTTTAAGTATGGCACTAACCATAGAATTTAACTCTTTTGATGATGGTGCATAAAAATATAATTCGCTCCAACCATCTACAACTCTACTACCAACATATGTTGCCATATCCTCATATGCCAAAGCTATGATAAGAGATTCTTTTGTTTCTAAAAATTCTTCATACTCTTGAGTGTCTTCATCTAAAGTACTATGTTTTATAAAAGCACTAAAAAGCCAAGGGGAACTCTCTTTGCATTCAATAGCATCAACATCAACCTCTATGTTAAGAACTTCACCATCTTCTAATCTTTGAAAAACTTCTCTCATGAATATTCTTTATAATTCTACAATTTGATTTACTTCTAAACCAAAACCACTTAAACCTACAAAGTCAGTTTGTTTTGTGGTAGAAGTCAGTAAGTTCATTTTTGAAACCCCTAAAGATGTTAAAATCTGAGAACCTGTTCCTATCTCTTTCATGTGAGAATTATCTTGATGGTTTGTTTTGTTGATAAACACTAAAATACCACTGTTTTTCTTTAGATATTCTATAGAATTAACCAAATTGGTGTATTTTTTTTGATTAAGCAAAAGTTCTATATCTGGCATTACATTGTGAACCCTGACATTTACCACATCTTGAATCTCGCCAAAAACTATCGCTGTATGTTCTATGTCATCATGATCTTTAAAAGTATGTTGTTTTACTTTTGAGTTAAAAAAGTCAATCTCATCAACACTAATTTCGTTTACAAGTCTTTCATTAGCTAAACGGTATTCAACTATATCTGATACAAAAACAGTCTTCAGATTATGTTTTTTGCCAAATATATCCAAATCATCCCTTCTTGCCATCGTTCCATCTTCTTTAATGATTTCACAGATAACACCAGCTTCACTAAGCCCTGCTAAACGACATATATCAACACTTCCCTCAGTATGACCAGTTCGAACAAGTGTCCCACCGTCTTTAGCAATGAGTGGAAATATATGCCCAGGTTTTACAAGGTCTGTGGCATGTGAGATTGGATTTGCCAAAATCTTGATAGTATCATCCCTCTCTCCAGCAGATATGCCAGTCAAAGCATCTTTAGCATCAACAGAAACAGTAAATGCTGTCTCATAAGATGATGTATTTGAACTAACCATAGGATTTAAATCCAGACGGGTAGCAGTTGCTTTACTCAAAGCAACACAAATCAATCCTCTGGCATGTGTTGCCATAAAATTTACATGTTTTGGAGTTGAAAATGCAGCAGCATATACTAAATCACCCTCATTTTCCCTATCTTCATCATCAATCATGATAACCATATTGCCTTTTTTTATCTCTTCAATAGCTTCTAAAACTCGTTGTATAGGTGTCATTTACGCTTCTTTTTTTAAATTGTTTGAATTATATATAAATTTTACTAAAAAACTCTTGACATTAAAAAAAAATTTGTCTATAATTTCGGCTCACAAACACACAGTTGTTTGTTTAAATAACGCGGAATAGAGCAGTTCGGTAGCTCGTCGGGCTCATAACCCGAAGGTCGCAAGTTCAAATCTTGCTTCCGCAACCAAATTATTATTATAAATCATTGGGGTATCGCCAAGCGGTAAGGCACTAGTTTTTGGTACTGGCATTCGGGGGTTCGAATCCCTCTACCCCATCCACCTATCAATCTAAACTAATCTAACAAAGTCTAAACAAACCCCTTTATAACAAGCTTTACAACACTTCTTTAGTCTAGCTTAATCTAATGTATAGTATAGTTATCTAAACTTTTTAGGGGTCGATTTAGGGGTCGAATGCTTTTAACCCCCATACGGTATAAAATTTAACCCCTAAAATTAAGAGGATATACCAATGGCACGGACTATAACACCACTTACAGCTACACAAATAAAACAAGTAAAGTCAAAAAATAAAGATTATAAACTTTTTGATGGTGGAGGGTTATATCTTCTTATTTCAAAAGCTGGGGGGAAACACTGGAAATTGAAATATAAGTTTGATGGTAAAGAAAAACTTTTATCACTAGGTGCATACCCAGAAGTAACATTATCTAAAGTCAGAGAGCTAAGAGAGAAATACAAAACTGACATAGCAAATGGAATAAACCCAAATGAAGCAAAACAAGAGATAAAAGAACTACAACACAAAGAAGATACAAAAAACCTCAACACATTCAAAGCAATAGCACTACAACGATTAGAAAAAATACAAAACGATATAAGCATACCTCACTACAAAGGAACACTAAGAGGCTTTGTAAATGATACATTCCCATACATAGGCAATAAAGATATAAATGAGGTTACCTCAAAAGATATTATCAATATTCTTAAAAAAATGATGGAGAGAAATGTTAAAAACTCTACTCAAAAGGTTTACCAACAAATAGGAAAGACTTTTAAATATGCAGTAGCTCACGGTATAGCTGATAGAAACCCTTGTAATGATTTTAATATAAGTGAAATAGTAGGTAAAACAAATGAACAACACTACCCAACAATAACAGATAATAAAGGCATTAAAAACCTACTTACAAGTATCAAAGAATACCCAGGTGAAACCTCAACAAAATACGCCCTTTTAATGTTAGCTTATACATTCGTACGACCAACTAACGCAAGACTTGCACTATGGAGTGAAATAGACCTCAACACTAAACAATGGGTTATACCTGCTAAAAAGATGAAAACAAAAGATGAATTTATTGTACCCCTATCCGATACCCTCATAAAACTTTTAAAAAATATACAGCTTTACAGTGGAGAAAGTCCTTATCTGTTCCCAAGTACTAAGAGTAAAACCACACCATTAAGTGATGGTGCATTATTAGGAGCTATTAGGCGAATGGGCTACACTAAAGAGGAGTTTACACCACACGGCTTTAGGGCTATGTTCTCAACTATTGCACACGAAAAAAGCCATTTTAAATATGATGTTATTGAAACGCAATTAGCTCACAGCGTAGGCAATAGTGTAAGCCAAGCGTATAACAGAGCTAAGTATCTTGATGAGAGAGTGCAGTTAATGCAGTGGTGGAGTGATTATCTTGATGAGGTGCAAGAGTAACATAGTAGTAGTCAGAGGGGTTACTAAGCCCTCTTTTTTGATTAGTGTAAAAGTGGCGTAAAAACCATTAACACTAAAAAGAC
>Ga0256842_1000111_pt1 | contig 63729 bp, 53 predicted proteins | sample 4559240metaG_FD_185973 | JGI IMG/M metagenome (GOLD analysis project Ga0256842, IMG submission 185973) | Hydrothermal vent microbial communities from Guaymas Basin, Mexico - 4559-240 | ecosystem: Environmental > Aquatic > Marine > Hydrothermal vents | place: Mexico: Guaymas Basin | collected... | reverse complement strand
CCTCTATTGTTGCAAAAAAACCTTTAAACAGATTATTTACCTCTGGTATTATCTCATTTGTATCAATCCCATTTTGAATAATATCTTGCATCCAAAAATAATACTCATTAGCACACTGAGTTTGAAATTCTATAATCTCGTCACTTGGAGTAATCAAAGATATATAGATAAAATCTTTATAAATCTCTCTTAATTCACTATCTTCTTCTCTATAAAAAAAATCAAAAAATATCTTTACTTTATCTTTTACCAATACTACATCTAAAAGCTTCTCTTCTTTGATTTTATTATGTTTCTTCATTAAAATATTTACAAGTTCAAATAATATCTCCTCTTTATTTTTAAAATAATCATAAAAACTGCCCTTAGATATACCAGCTGTTGATGTAATTTTTAAAATTGTTAAATTTTTGATACCATTTTGAACAATTAAATCCTTACAAGAGAGTGTTATATCTCGTTTTTTTTGTACTTTATCTACTATAATTGCCATAATTTTCCTTTTAATGACTGACCACCAGTCATTTATTTTTTATATTGTACAATAATTTAGATTAATTTAATCATGTAAAAATCCTTAAAATGAAAAATTTTCACCTAAATAATATTTTCTTACATTAGCATTTTGTTTTATCTCATCTGATGAACCAAAAGCCAACATCTCCCCTGCTCTCATAACATAAGCTCTATCACAAATATCAAGTGTTTCTCTTACATTATGATCAGTTATCAAAATACCCATATCTAAATCAATAAGCTGTTTAATAATATTTTGAATATCCAATACTGCAATAGGATCAACCCCTGCAAAGGGTTCATCAAGAAGTAAAAATTTTGGCTCCGCTACTAATGCTCTTGCTATCTCTACCCTTCGTCTTTCTCCTCCACTAAGTCTAAAACCTTCTCTATGTCGTATAGATTTAATACTAAATAGTTCTAATAACTTATCTATTCTCTCTTTAATTTTATCTTTATTAATTCCAAATGCTTCTGCTGCTATTAGCATATTATCTTCAACTGTTAAATCTTTAAATATACTAGATTCTTGTGGAAGATAACCAATACCTAATTTTGCACGAGAGGTTAATGGAAGAGTTGTAATATCTCTTTTATCTAAAAAAATTGTCCCATCAGTTGCGTCAGTTAGTCCACATATCATATAAAAAGTTGTTGTTTTCCCTGCTCCATTTGGACCTAGTAATCCAACCACCTCTTTTGATTTAATACTAATAGAAATATTATGAACTATCTGAGTTGTTTTTATAACTTTAGATAGATTATTAGCTTGTAAAGTATGCAATTAGTCTCTCTTTATAATATATTTTCGTTTATCTTTTAAAGGTGTAATATCTATAGTTATAAGATTATAACCAGCACTCTGTAAAAACTCTTGTAAGCTATCACTACCCCATTCAACAATATGCCAGCCACTCTTTTCAAACTCCTCAAAAAGTCCCATTTCCATAAATTCATTATAACTTTTACGATATAAATCATAATGAAATAACTTATCATCATAAGAGTTTTGAAGTGAAAATGTGGGAGAAGTAGCACCATCACTAAGGTTTTTTGCTTTTACAATATAAGATGTTAAAGTGGTCTTTCCAGATGCCAAATCACCATTTAAAAAAATAATACTATTATCTTCTAAATTATCGTTAAGATAACTATATACTAAACCCAATTCATCTATTGATGATATAATCTCTACACTCACATAAATCTCCTCAAAATAGTTAAATAGATTTTATCTTATTTTGTGTTACATTATGATAATATAAAAATTATTAATATAAAGGAAGTTAAAAATGAGTAGTATAACAGAGATAACAACAATGACTTTAAATGGTACAAAAAATGGAAAAATTACAGTAAATATAGTGTCTGAACCTTATGGAAAAGATAGTGCAAGTGTGGCAAGTATTGGAATATCTTTAAAAGCAGAATCAAATGAGCCAGATTGGAAAGTACATCTTCCAAAAGAGAATATTGATGCAGTTATAGAAGCTCTTACAAAAGCAAAAGAGAGTTTATAGTTAATGAAATTTGATAATAGTATAAAAGCATTTAAAGAAGCTTATGGTGTAATCCCTGGTGGAGTTGATTCTCCTGTTAGAGCATTCTCTAGTGTTGGTGGAACTCCTCCGTTTATAGAGAAAGGCAAAGGTGGTTACCTTATAGATATTGATGGAAATAGATATATAGATTTTGTTCAAAGTTGGGGTCCACTTATTTTTGGTCATTGTGACAAGGATATTCAACAAGCAGTTGAGAAAAGTGTAAAAAATGGTTTAAGCTTTGGAGCCCCTACAACAACAGAAACAGACCTTGCCTCAGAAATTGTTGATATGTTTGATAGCATTGATAAAATTAGATTTGTAAGCAGTGGAACAGAAGCTGTAATGAGTGCAATCAGACTTGCAAGAGGTGTAACTGGCAAAGATGATATTATCAAATTTGCAGGATGTTATCATGGTCATAGTGATTCACTTTTAGTTCAAGCTGGTAGTGGTGCAGTTACTTTTGGAAGCCCAAGTAGCCCTGGTGTTCCATCAGATTTAACAAAACATACACTTTTAGCAACTTATAATGATATAAAAAGTGTAGAGAAATGTTTTGAAGATAGCGATGATATATCAGCAATTATTATTGAGCCAATTGCTGGAAATATGGGTCTTGTTCCTGCTACTGAAGAGTTTTTAGAACAGATTAGAGAACTATGTGATAAAAATGGTGCTTTACTGATTTTTGATGAAGTTATGAGTGGATTTAGAGCATCTTTAACTGGTTCTCAAGGGATTAGCAAAGTTAGACCTGATATTGTAACGCTAGGTAAAGTTATTGGAGCTGGAATGCCTGTTGGTGCATTTGGAGCAAGTGCTAAAATTATGTCTTCATTATCTCCTGAGGGTCCAGTATATCAAGCAGGAACTTTAAGTGGAAACCCAATTGCCATGAGTGCTGGTCTTGCATCTCTTAAAAAGTTAAAGGCTAATCCTGAAATTTATGATACTTTATCTTCAAGAGCAGATAGACTTATGCAAGGATTTCAACAAATTGCCGATGATCTAAATATCCCTTTTGTTACAGATACTAGAGGTTCTATGTTTGGATTTTTCTTTAGCGATAAAAAAGTGATGAACTTTGATGATGCAATGGCTAATGATACAGAAAAATTTGCTTTATTTCATGGAAAGATGCTAAATAAAGGTGTATATCTCGCATGTTCATCTTATGAAACTGGATTTATCTCAACAGCAACAACTGATGAGATGATTGAAGAAACAATTGCAATTGCAAAAAAAGTTATGGCTGAGTTATAGCATAAACTCCAATCTCCTTTGCATTTTCAACTATTAAATCACTAACTCTTAGTTGTGACTCAATTATCACATCTGCTAGTTTTGATTTGATATGAAGCTCTAAAGGGCGATTGCCTGTATGTTTTTGTGCAAGGCAAAATAGCTCTTCTACAATTTTAGAATCAGGCATTAAATTAAGTGATAATATCAAAGGTGGTAAATCTTCTATTACAGGGGTATATTTTTCCTCCTTTAATACTTTTATTTTGGTCTTTTTTGCATTTTTTAGAGCTTTAATTTGCAAGATATTCATTCTTGTAAAGTTATCATCTTTGCTAATTCTTACTTTAAATACAATTGGTTTAGTGGTATCAAAATCCTCTTCTAACTCTTTAAGTCTATTTTCAAATAGCATCAATTCAATATTTCCATGCAAATCCATAATATTGGCTATCCCAAATTTATTTCCTTTTTTAGAGATTTTTTCTGTAATAGACTCAATTTTTCCAATAATAAGTGCTTCAGAACCATCTGCTAAATCAGGAATTTCAGAGCTTAAATTATAATTTATCTCGCTAAGTTTATCTCTATATTCATCAAGAGGATGTCCCGATACATAAAAGCCCAAAGAGTCTTTTTCAAATTCAAGAATCTCCAAAGGCTTATACTCCTCTATATTATCTATCTTAACCTCTATTTTAATAAGATCCTCATCATCACCAAATAAAGAACCAACTGCTTGTTTTTTTGCTTGAGTTGCTTTTCCTGCACACTCCACAATATATTCTAAATTTGTATGCATCGCTTTTCTTGTATATCCAAATGAATCAAATGCTCCTGTTTTAATTAAAGCCTCAATTACCCGTTTATTTACCTTACTAGAATCAATTCTACTTACAAAATCGCTTAAATCTTTAAATGCTCCACCATCATCTCTACTAGCAATTATACTTTTAATAGCAATATCACCTGCTCCTTTCATTGCACCCATTCCAAATAAAATTGCGTTATTATCATCATTTGGAGAAAATACCAAATCAGATTGATTAATATCAGGTGGCAAAAGCTCTAATCCCATCCGTTTTACTTCATCTACATATTTTACAACTTTTGTAGTATTATCTTTTTCTAGTGTTAAAAGTGCTGACATAAAATCTGTTGGATGATATTTTTTTAAAAATGTGGTATAAAATGTGATTAGTGCATAAGCAGCAGAGTGAGATTTATTAAAACCATATCCAGCAAACTTCACAATTAAATCAAAGAGTTCCATTGCTGTTTGTCTATCATGACCTTTTTTAACAGCTCCATCTGCAAATTGATTTTGAAGTTTATCCATCTCCTCTTTAATCTTTTTTCCCATTGCTCTACGAACTAAATCTGCCCCACCAAGGCTAAATCCACCAATAGTTTGAACAATCTGCATAACTTGTTCTTGATATACAATCACCCCATAAGTTGGCTTTAAAATTGGCTCAAGCTCTTTAAAAACATAAGTTATCTCCGCTCGTCCATGTTTTCTTTCCACAAAATCATCAAGCATTCCAGACTCCATTGGTCCTGGGCGATAAAGAGCAAGAACGGCAATAATATCTTCAAAATTATTTGGTTTAAGCCTTGCATTAAGATCTTGCATTCCAGCTGATTCTATTTGAAATAGTCCAATTGTATCTCCTGTTGAGATTAAATCATACACACCCTTATCATTTACATCTTCGACAATAAAATCTATCCGTTTACCATGGCGTTTCTCAATTAATTTATTTGCCTCTTCGATAACAGTAAGTGTCTTAAGCCCCAAAAAGTCAAATTTAATTAAATCCACATCCTCAACATATTTTCCACTATATTGCGTTGCAAGGGTATCAAGTCCAGTTGGTTTAAACAGAGGTGTTTTTTTCCAAAGCTCTTCATTGCTAATTACAACTCCAGCAGCGTGAGTTCCTGCATTTCTATTTAACCCCTCAAGAGCCAGAGCATATTTCCAAACCCTTTTTGCTTGAGGATCATTTTCAACTAACTCTTTTAGCTTAGGCTCTTTTTCGTAAGAATTTTTAAGGTCAATCCCGAGCTCATCAGGGATAAGTTTTGCCATCGCATCAGCTTTTGAATAAGGCATATCAAGAACTCTTGCTACATCACGAATTACACCTTTTGCCATAAGTTTACCAAAAGTAATAATTTGAGCGACATTATGTCGTCCATATTTTTCTACAACATAATCAAGAATCTCTCCTCTACGGCTTTGACAAAAATCCATATCAATATCAGGCATAGATACTCTCTCAGGATTTAAAAATCTCTCAAAAAGTAAACCATAAGGGATAGGGTCAATATCTGTGATTTCAAGAGAATATGCTACAAGGGAACCTGCTGCCGATCCGCGGCCAGGGCCAACTGGAATACCCATCTGTTTAGCTTTATCCACAAATTCCCAAACAATAAGCATATATCCAGGAAATTTCATATTATTAATAATATCCATCTCAACTTGCAGTCTATCTCTATACTCTTTATGTTTCTCTAATGGAACAATTTTTAAGCGTTTTTCAAGCCCTTTTTTACACTCATAATTAAATAAAATAATATCATTTTCTAAGTTATATTCATCAGAATTAATTAATTCTAAACCTGCATCTTTTGCTTTTTGTTGAGTAAATTTAAAATTTGGTGGAGTTGGATTTCCTAGTTTTATCTCTAAATTACACTTATCTGCTATCTCTTGTGTTGCCTCAATTGCTTCTGGAATATCTTCATAAAGTTTTGCCATATCTTCTGCTGTTTTAAAATAAAATTCATGCACAGAGTGACGCATACGATTTGGGTCATCATAAAGTTTATTCATCGCAATACACATAAAAGCTTCATGAGCTTCTGCATCAGTTTGATGAAGATAGTGTGTATCATTTGTGGCAACAATTTTAATTCCAGTTTCTAAAGAAAGCCTTATTAACTGTTTATCTATATTATATTGATGATTAATTCCATGACGCATAAGCTCCAAATAAAAATCATCACCAAAAATTTCTTTATATTCTAAAGCTACCTCTTTGGCTCTTTCGTATCCTTTTGCACCATTTTTAACATTTCTTTCGCTTAAATTTAGATGCCAACTAACCTCACCTTGCAAACAAGCAGATGAACAAACTAATCCAGCAGAGTTTTCTCTTAAAAGTTTTTTATTAATCCGTGGATAATAATAAAATCCATTAATATAAGCTTGTGAACTAAGATACATTAAATTTTTATAACCCTCATCATTTTTGGCATATAAACACAAATGAAATCGTTGTTTTACACTTTTATCACTAATATCCTCTTGATTATGAAGATAACACTCCATCCCAATAATTGGCTTTATACCCTCTTTTCTCATAGCATTATAAAAATCAATAGTTCCAAACATATTACCATGGTCTGTCATAGCAACAGCACTCATACCAAGCTCTTTAGCACGAGAAGCAAGTTTTTTAATCTTATTTGCCCCATCAAGAAGTGAATATTCTGTGTGAAGGTGTAGGTGTGTAAATTGTGGTTTCATGATAGGCTCTTTATCTTAAATTTAGAATTAATTGTAAAGCGTAATATATCATAAATATGTGAGAGATTAATTAATAAAGCTTTAATAGTAAAAATAAAAAAATTAGCTCTTGCAACTTTAGTGATAGCACCAATAGTATTAATGGCTGATATGGTAAATTTAGGGGTTGATACTGATGCAATGTCTGCTGATATTTATAGTGAATCAAGAACTCTTGGATTTGATGAACCAAGTGATGAATTTATTTTTCAAAAGAGATTAACTGTAAGAAGACTTCATCAACTTAAAATGAATATTAAAAAGGTTGAATCTAAAGAAGATATGAAAAAAATAGTTTCTCAAATAAAATCTCTTGCATTTACAATGTATACTTATGATGATTTACTTAAAGAAAAAATTGATTTTAAGAAAATGAAACCTAGTGAAAATAAATTAGATAAAAAAGAGATTCTTAAGACTGTTATGAGTGTAAAATCTTGTGTAGACCATTCATTTAGTGACGAAGAGATTGTAAAATGTAGAGTTGAATTTTTAAATCTTGCTGGGTCAATCACTAGAGATGAAGAAAAGAAAATAAAAGCAAAACAAAAAGCAAATAAGCCACCAATTTATACAGGTGTTGATTCTATTGATATGACAAAATACTTAAAATAGTGATATCTAATGATACCTTTTTTAAGATTAGAAAATAAATAAAACCTATAAAAAATTTCGGATGAGATGGCTTTAGCCTCTCCTACATAGACGAGGCTAAAGCCATCTTGTCCAAATAATATATCTTAAAATTTGCTTTTAATTTACTTATATTCCTTAGTTCATATTTTCTAAAATACTTAAAGCTGGTGAATTTAGAACTATAATACCATTAATATCAATTTTCTCATCAAATAAATCATTTTTTTGTGTTTGAATAAGGATAGATTTTTTAGATTTTTTAATCTTCATCGCTTTTAGCAAATACTCTGCTGATTGAGAGATACTCTCATTTTTCTTTTGTATTCTAACAAGAATAGGACTACTTTTATAAGTCTCCACTAAAATAGCATCTATTCCTCTATTTCTTTGAATTGCATGATACTCAATACCTTGTAAAAGACCTAATGCTTCCTTATCTACATTTATATAAGAATTTCTGCCTTTTTTTAAAAGATTTGAGTTTGTTTTAATAGGATTTTTTATACGACTTAAAGATAATTCAACAGCATCAATAGATTCATCTATGCCTATATATAATTTCTATTAAGTAATTTTGATGCTACACATGTTGTTCCACTTCCACAAAAAGGGTCTAAAACCGTATCATTTTCATTTGTTATTAAATTAATAATTCGTTCTAATAAAATCAAAGGCTTTTGTGTAGGGTAACCAACTCGCTCTTTTGCTTTTGGGTTTAAATAAGGTATATCCCAAACATCACTTAATGGTACACCCTTTTTTTTATCTGCTTGTTTTGTCTCACCATTTTTATCTAAATCATAAATTGATTTATTATTTTTATCTCTTGTTCTTTTTTGTAGTATTTGGTCAATATTTGTAGTCTCAGAGTAAGCTGTATAAATTTTGTTAAACTTAAAATCTTTTGTTTTTGAATAAAAATAGATATTTTGATGTGTAGGAAGCAGACCTTTTTTTGAGTTTGACCATCGTTTATATGACCATATAATTTCAGATTGAAAATTTTTAGCTCCAAAAACTTTATCTAATACAGCTCTAACAATATGCTCTCCACTCTTATCACAATGAATAAATATAGAACCTGTATCTTTTAATAACTCTTTCATAATATATATTCTTTGCTCTAAAAATTGGGCATAATCACTATTATCACTCCAAATATCACTAAATTCAAACTCTTTTGTTCGCTCTCTATTTTGAAGTTTATGTTTTGTTTGAGTAAAAAATGGTGGGTCAAGATAGATAAGGTCAATGGAATTTTTTTTTATTAATTTCATTTTATCTAAACAATCACCATGAATAATCTTATTAAGTATTTTATCCATTAACACGACTTTGAGCAATCTCTTCTAAGATAATTTTCTTTAGAGATTCTATTTTCATAAATTTCCTTACTTAAAAATCTTATGTAAAATATTTGCTTGTTTCATCCAGTGGTTTAACTCTTCATATTGTTCATTTTCTAGTAATCTTTGGCAATAATCAAGCTCTTTAGAGAAACATTTGATAGCATCTATAGTATTATTACGGTTTTGTCTAAAAATATCTTCCCACATATTAGACGAGCTTTTTGCAACTCTACTCATACTATCAAATCCTCCACTAGCCATTGTTAGAATACTCTTTGGATCTTCTTGATTTAGTACAGAATTTGCCAAAGCATAACTCATGGCATGAGGCATATGAGATATAAATGCAGCGTGTTTATCATGAGACTTTGAATCCATATATACAATATTCATTCCAATACTATTAAATATATCTTTGGCTATATTTTGTTGATGTTCTCCTGAATCTTCTAAGTCACATAATACCACAACTTTATCTTGATATAATCCAAAAAAAGCAGCAGATGGTCCAAAGTTTTCTGTTCCTGTCATGGGATGGGCAGCCACAAAATTAGCTCTAATACTCTCTGGTACAGATTTTGTGATTTTATATTTTGTACTTCCTAAATCTATTACAGTACAATCTTTTTTTAAATTTTTTAAATTTTGTAAAACTTTTATAATTCCATCAACAGGTATTGATAAAAATATAATATCACAATTTTCTATCTTATCCATTGTTTGTGAAATCTCATCAACTAACTTTAATTTTAGAGCTTCTGAACAATGATTTTTATTATGATCTAAACCTATTAAATAATAATTTTTATTTAAAGATTTTATCGCTAATCCAATAGAACCACCCATAAGCCCTAATCCAATAATACCAATAGAAACTTTTTGCATAAATATATCCTTATTATTTTGTCTAATCTTAAGAGGTTGATTATATCATTATTAAAATTAATTTGATATTTTTTTTCTATTTATTATTAACTTTTAGCCAAAATGAGATAAACTATGAGTAATTTAAACTTTATATAAAAAGAGGATATTATTTGACTATGAAAAAGATTATTGCATTATCGCTTATCACGAGTTCATTACTCATGTCACAAAAAATTACTAGTATTAAATTTGATGGTCTAGTTCATCTTTCACCTTCAGTTGCTTCAGAGGTAGCAGATGTACATATAGGAGATAATCTTGATGCTTTAACAGTAAATAGTTCAGTTAAAAAACTTTTTGCACAGGGTTATTTTAAAGATGTATCTGTAGAGAAAATTGGCAAAGGTGGTCTTGTTTATCATGTTAAAGAAAAAAGTGCTATTACTAATATTAAGGTAAAAGGGTATGGTTCTGGTGATGAGGGAATCAAATTACTTTCATCTTTGGGTCTTAAAAGAGGTGACTTTTATTCTAAAAGAGCTGTTGCAAAAGCTAAAAAAGCGTTTATAACAAGAATAGAAGCAGAGGGTTATTATGATACTATTGTAAAAGTTAAAACAAAAACTATTCATGATGGAATAGCAGTTACATTTGATGTAAATAAGGGTGAAAAAATTACAATTAAAAAGGTTAATTTTGAGGGAGCAAAAGCTCTTAGCAAAACTGACATAGAAAAAAATCTAGCGAATAAAGAAGCTGAATCTCTAGGTTGGTTACCTGGAAGAAATAGTGGTAATGCTAATATAAAACAACTATCTTATGATGCTTATCGTGCAAAAGATGCTTATCTTGAACAAGGATATTTGGATGTTACAGTTAGTAAACCAGTAATGCATGTGGATTTTGGGTCATATAATGCAGAGGTTAATTATGTGATAAAAGAGGGTATTCAATACAGAATATCTAGCGTTAAAGTAATTAATAATGTAAGAGGACTAGATACATCTGCTATTGAAGATGAGTTATCATTGCTAAAAGGTAAAGTATTTAATATATCTAAAATGAGAAAAGATATTAAATATATAACTACAGAAGTTAGTAATCTAGGTTATGCTTATGCAAAAGTAAATCCAAAATTTCAAAAAGATACTAAAAATAAAACTGTTGGAATTTCATATAACATAATAACAGGTCAAAAAGTAACTATTAATGATGTTCTAATATCTGGTAATACAAGTACAAAAGACAGCGTAGTAAGAAGATATATCTATCTAGCTCCAGGTGATACTTTTAGTGCAACTGATTTAAAAGATAGTAAAAGTGCATTGGGAAGAACTGGATTTTTTGAGAAAATCACAATCACACCAAAAAGAGTTACAGCAGATAAAGTCAATCTTCTTGTAAATGTAAAAGAAACAGCAACGGGAAGTATCAGTGCAGGTGGTGGTTATGGTAGCTATGAAGGATTTATGTTAAATGCTAGTGTATCAGATAAAAATATATTTGGTTCAGGTATCAATGCAAGTTTAGGATTTGATGTATCAAAAATATCTACAAACTATAACTTATCATTCGCAAATCCAAGAATATTTGATAGTGAATATAGTGTAGGATTTAGTTTTTATAAAAAAGATTATGAGTATGTTGATTATGATCAAGATCAAATTGGTGGAACTGTAGTTGTTGGAAAACAGTTTAGAAGAAATCTATATGCATCTTTAGGATTATCTTATGTTGATACAGATTTTACAGAAACAACAAATGAAAACTCATTAAATGGTAGTCTTTTAATTGATGATATATTCACAGGTACATATACAAAGGGATCTTTACTTGCTGGATTTACATTTGATAATACAGATGATTACTATACACCTAGAGAGGGTGTAATTGCTGGTCTTAATATTGAATTTGCTGGTCTTACAGGAGATGCTGAATTTATCAAGTATAAAAGTAAACTCGGTTTATATTATGGAATGGCTGATATTATAGATTATGACTTAATCTTAAGATACAAAGCAAGAGCTACATATATAGACGATAATGGGTATGTTCCAATTGCAGAAAAATTATTTATGGGTGGTATTGGAAGCTTAAGAGGATATAACGCATATTCACTATCTCCACGAGATGCAGAAGATAGAAGATTAGGTGGACTTCAAACATTTACAACAAGTATAGAAGCGAGTATCCCTCTTTCAGAAGCTGCTAAAATGAGATTAACTGGTTTTTATGATTATGGTATGATAGGAGAAGATAGTTTTGATGAGATTAAAAGAAGTTCTGCTGGTGTTGTTATAGAATGGCAATCAGGATTTGGACCAATAAATCTAGTATTTGCAAAAGCGTTAGATGATAAGATAGGTGACAATACTAGTACATTTGAATTTTCAATGGGAAGTAAGTTTTAAATTAGATAGAGATTCCCAATCAAGTTGAGAATGACAAAATTATGTCATTCCGTGCTTGATACGGAATCTAAATATTAACCTTATAAGGATTTATATGAAACATAAATATAGTTTTTTACTACTTTTTGCATTTACTCTTTTAAATGCTGAGAATTTTTATTATCAAAATGGAAATAAAATATATCTACAACCATTAAAAACTCAAAAATCAATAAATAGTGATATTGATTATTTTGTAGACCAATATCAAAGAAAACTGGGAACAACAGATGAAATAATTGTACAACTCAATAAAGATGTTAAAATTGATAAAATATTATCAAAATATTCACTTAGTTTAATTAGAGCAGTTGGAGAATCGTTTTATCTATTACGTATCCCAAATAGAGATGATATATTTATAATATCAGCACAAATATATAAAGAGGATGGTGTAAAATCTTCCAATCCAAATTTTATTAAACAAAGGTTTATGAGATGAAAAAAAATATATTATTATCTGTAATAACTTTTTGGTTTATAGGATGTAGTGGTGGTGGCGGAAGCAGTGATATAAATAATACAACACCAACAGAGTATCAAGAGATAACAGACGATATTAGCAATAATAATACCAATATTGATCCTATTCAAAAAGAAGAAACTGAAAAAATTGAAGATATAGAAGAGAAGCAAAAAAAATCAGAACCATCAGTCTCAACAATAGACCCATTTAGAAAATATGCATGGCATATAGAATATCCATCAGATATAGATTTTATCGACAAATATAATATTGATGGTCAATCTTCTGCTAAAATTTCAGAAGCTTGGGAGATAACACAAGGAGAGGGTGTAATTGTTGCTATAATAGATAATAATTTTGATGTGACGCATGAAGATTTAAGAGATAATATTATTAGTAGTTACTACTCTGTAACAAAAACCTCAGACGTTTCAAAAAATATTTTTGATATATCTCATGGAACATCTACAACAGGTTTAATCATTGCATCATCTAACTCATTAGGCTCTTTGGGTGTTGCACCAAAAGCAAAAATTATTGTAATAAAAGATAATGAATATATTAGTGATATAGATACAATAGAAGCATTTGATTATGCTCAAAGAAATGGTGCAAAGGTTATAAATTGTAGTTGGGGTACAAATAATGTATCTGATGGCGTAGCAAATAAGATAAAAAAGCTTTATGATGATGGAATCACTATAGTTTTTGCCTCTGGAAATGAGGCTAATAGTCTTGATAGACCATGGATAAATGATGAATCTGAACTTGACTGGGTAATCGGTGTTGGTTCAAGTAATGAATATAATACCAAATCATCATATTCATCATATGGTTCAAATATTGATATATTAGCACCAGCAGGGGAAAAAATTGGAGTGGTATCAACAAATGATCTTTTTGGTGATATGCAAGATAATACTAATCTATTAAATTCAAAATATATCTTTTTTGAGGGAACATCTGCTGCTTCGCCAATAGTAACAGGTATAGTAGCACTTATGTATAGTGTAAATCCAAATATCACACCAAAACAAGTTAGAGATATTATTATAGATAAAGCTCAAAAAATTGGTGATGTATCTTATGATTCTAACGGATGGAATGAATTATACTCTTATGGTAAAATTGATGCTTTAGCCTCTGTATTGGAAGCCAAAGATTTAAATTAGTAGGGTGTCGTTTTTAACGCACCTTTTTTTATATTAAATTACATAAATCCTAAAGGGCAACCATAAAGGATTGCCCCTACTCCCTTATCTCTACACCCTCTTTGGTTACAGATATTGTGCTATATTTATCATAAAAAACATTTGATCCATCTTGAAGTTTAACAAATTTTCGTTTGGTATAATCAACTTTATAATCTCCACTAGCTTTAATAGAAAAATCTACACATAATTTTGCTGCTGATTCTATAATATGAATTGGTAAATTCTGCTTATCTGTTTTGATAATAACATGCGATGATGGAACATCTCTAATATGCATCCACATATCATTTGCTCTTGCCAATTTTAAAAGATGTTGGTTTTCATTACTATTTCTACCCACCAAAATTTTATAATCCTCTATCCAAAATAGCTCACACTCTTTTAATTTCTCTTTTTTCTTTTGAGAAGATGCACGTTTAGGAGAAAGAATCTCTACTGCTCTAATATCTTTTGCATTTTTTATTGTCTCTTTTATATTTTCATAAAATAATATTTTAGAGTTTAAATTATTTTTCTCTATATATATTTTTTTTGAACGATTTTTAGCTCTTTTTGATAGATTAAAAAAATATTCACTTAATCTATTTACCACTATATTTTTAGGAAATTTAATTATAATTGGATCTCCATCAAAATCATAACTCTCTAACTTTTTATCATAAGGTTTTATCTGATATAAATTTGCCAAAATTATATTTGCATACTCTCTATTTTGATTATACTCCTCTTCAAGTTTTTGCTCGTTTGGTAGTTTATCAAGTTGAATTTGTAGTTTTTTTATTTTTTTTGCAAGAGTTAATACTTTTTGTTTTTTAAGTGAATTTAATCTGTTATTTATAAAATTAGCATATAAATCTTCCAAAAAATTATCCACATTCTCTAAATCTTTTATCTCATATTCTCTTGAGTTTGTAGGAATATCAAGTAGCTCAACTCCTGGACGAATTACTCTAAAAGAGCTATCTGCATCAATATGCCTTAAAGCCTCTATAATTACACCATTATCATCAATAATTATTGCATTTGTATTTTTTCCAGTAAACTCAAATTGAAGATAAACCACTTTATCTTTATAGCTACTCTTAGAAGCCAACTTAAATCTTAAAACTCTATCTTTATTAATAATCTCAATATCTAATATTTTACTATTATTTGCAAGAGAAAAAAGCAAATTATCAAAAGGTGCTTTATACCCTTTTAAAGGTCTTTGACTTGTTTTTTTATATATAAAACTATGCCCTCTTGTCATATCGAAAAAATAACTTTGGTCTTTATTGAAGCTAACCTCTATCACATTATCTGCTACTCTTCTAACTTTATTAAGATAATCAAATCTTTTTAAATGCTTTGCTATAGCTATAAGTTCATACTGTTTCATATATTTAATCCTTTGATTCAAATTGCAATTATACAATTTAATACGGTTGTTCCCCTATATAATTGCCAGGTGGATTATATCTACAAACTATAATAGTATTATTTTTACGAATACCTGTTAAATATATTGCTTTACCACAACCTATCTCTGTAGTATCTTTCCAAACTAATTGTGTATAATGACCACAAGTATCATTACAACTATTGCTATTATAATTATAATCTAATTTCTCTTTATACCAACAATCTATGGCATCTAAATAACTTGCTTCAAAAGTTGAAAGATATAAATTCTCTCCATAACCATCAGTTGTATCATGTTCAAATTCACCAGTTGATGCTAAATAGTTGGCATACTCTTGTGCTGAGGTGGCTATTACATTGCTCCATACAACTTTTGATTTATAAAATACTTCTGCTCGTATTTCGTTATGTCTCTTTGTTGCACTTTCTGGAGTAGATTCCATTGGATCGGAAGAGATATTATCACTCTCTGGATCCTCCAAATCTTTTAAAAAATCTGTATTACAACTAGTCAAAAGTATAGATAAGAGTAGTATTGTTGCATTAAATTTTGTCATAAATTATCTCCTTTACTTTTAATAAATCACTCATAGTGTCTTTTTTTAGGGAAGGATTTTTGAGTAGATAACTTGGATGAAAGGTGGGTACTATGAGATAACTACCTTGTTTAATAACTTTCCCTCTAATATCTTGTATTGTTTTTGTTTCACTCATCAAATAATTATAAGCCTCAACACCCAGTGTTATTATAATCTTTGGCTTTACTATCTCTATCTCTTTAAGAGTATACTCTAGGCAAACATCTATTTCACTAGCTTTTGGCTCTCTTGAATCAGTTGGATAACACTTTAAAATATTAGATATATAAACACTCTGCTTAGGAATTTTAAGAACTTTTTCTATCATAAGTGTTAGCATATTACCAGCCATTCCTCCAAAAATCTCTCCTGTACTATTTTCTGCAAGATTTGGCTTATCTCCTATAAACATAATATCAGCATTTTTATCTCCAAATGATAAAACTACTTTATCTCTACTGCAACATAGTTCACATAAGGTACAACTAGTAATCATACTATTAATTTTATCAATAGAATGGGGTAATATAGAACTATCAATATCTTCTGTTATAATTGATAAGTCTGTATATTTATAGTCTAAATCTTTAAGTTGATATAACTGTTTTAGTAAAAGTGCATTTTTTATATTTTTCATAGATAAATTATATCAAATTTTTTATATAAATTCATTTAACTATTACCTGCTTCTAACTTCTCTTTTAGATTCTCCAAATCTATATCCTTATTAGCAGGGATATATATCTCTTCACTATGTCTTAGTGTTCCATCTGTGTAATAATATGTTAATTTAATACCATAAAAAGGTTTTTTTATAATTTTGATTTTTGATAATCCTGATAGTGGATAATCCCAATTATGAAAATAGCCATTAATATAAGCATATTTTGCACCAATTAAAATCTTGCCATCACCTTTCATATTGCTATTACGATAGTAATAAGGCATACCAAAAGCAAATGATGCTATAAATAGTATAAAGCTAATCATTACAATAAACATAAAGAGTTTTCCATCATCAATAACTAAAATGAAAATACCAAATACAAGAACAAACATAATAGATATTACGCTAAATATAGCAAAGTTTTTAGATTTTTCTTCAGTAAAAAAATAATTAACATATTCTTTTTTCATATCTATATCCAAATCCCAGTTGGCAAGTAAACTCTCTCCTGAAATTAAACTCTGTAGTTTCTCTGCTCTACCTCTAAACATCCAAGCGATAACCAAAGATGAGATAAAAAGCCACATAGATATAAATGATAATGCAAAAGCCTTTTCAAAATACTCTATACCACTAGAAGGCAACATCATCAATATTCCGAATACAACAGATGCTATTAAAAAATTCTTAGCTATACTATTTTGACTGTTTTCTAATTTAATTTGATTATTAATGATATCTACATTTCGTTTCATTTTCTATCCTTTATTTAATAGACTTCTTCTTTTCAGATTCCGTGTCAAGCACGGAATGACAAAAGGTCAAGCTGAGTATAACAGTCATTTGTCATTCTGAATAGTCATTTGTCATTCTGAATAGTCATTTGTCATTCTGAACGGTCGTTTGTCATTCTGAATAGTCATTTGTCATTCTGAACGGTCGTTTGTCATTCTGAATTTAATTCAGAATCTAGTTTTGAAAAAAGTCTAATATTTTATATATCTTATCATTTTACAAGAAGTTTACTAAATATCTCTACTATCTCATTCTCATTATATATCTTACCATATCGTATATTATAGTTTTGAAAATGTTCAAATAGTTTATCATCGTGTTCTTTTAGTTTTGCCTTATAATATTTTATAGATTTTTTGCTAAGAGTTTTAGTTGAACCTTTAAGTGTTTGTGGATTGATAAGTTGAGTATTAGAGAGTATGGAAGGGTCTTCTTCGCTTTTAGCTCTTATAATAAGAGCTATTATCTCATGTTTTTGTGCCAATATAGATAAATCAATATCATCTAAGAAATATCCAACTAATATAAGACTTTTTTCTTTTATTGTTTCTAAAAGCCTCTTGTTTTATATCATTAATTAGCTTTTGCATAAATACTCCTTGATATATCATTAAATAGCTTTTTTAATACAAAGTTCATCTGCTTAACAATATTTAAATACTTATCGTTATGAGATATTTTTTGAGTATATTTTTTAATAATCATCTTATCGCTATTTTTATTATATATTTTATAGTTTGCCTCTAAATTTATATACTTTCCATCTGACATAAATTCAACTATCTCTAACTTTATATTAATATCAGGAAGCTTTGGAGTATCATAGGGATATGATGATATATTAGCATTTTTAAATCTATCTTGAAGATAATTCATTAGATTTCTCTGCAAAGCTATATCAAGTTTTTCTGCCCATAAATGCTCTTTTGAGTATAAAATCATATTCTCTTTATCTTTTATAGCAATATTATTACCTTGTAGATATGATGGAATTTTAATGTTATATATACCAATAGAGCTATTAAAATTATTAAATTTTATATTATTTTGTTTTGTATCTAATAAATAATATTTAGGTGTACCACAAGCTGTCAATGTTATTATAATTAATATATAAAATAAAGTCTTTTGCATATTTTAATCTCCAAATATTAATGAATTAGGTTTTTTATCAATTTTATTTACAAAATTATTTACAGAACTAGAAGCCTTTGTAATCTCATGTAACATCACTGATATTTGTCCAGCAAGAATAGACTTTTGAGAATCACCATCTGTAATTTTTTTGGTTGATATTAAAAGCTCTGAAAGTTTTCTTAATGTTTTGTTTAACTCTTTTGTTATATTTTGTGTCTCTTTATTTTTTAAAAGAGTTTTGATAGCTTGATTTGTTTGAGAAAGCTCTAAAATCAAATTAGTAAACGGCTCATTTGTATCAACTATTAATTTATTTGCAGAGAGTAAAAGCTTTTCTAATGGTAAATTTTCTATCATATTAAGAATATTTGTAATACTAGACATAATCTCATTATTTTTCATTTTGTAAGATGGAAAAATCAAATATTTAGGAGTATTAATTATTGGTAAAGTTGGAATATCTTTAATAAATTCTAAATTTATAAATAGTGCTTTAGTTATTGGATTTTCTTCTGATACCCTTGCTCTTAAACCTTTGATTACGGCACTTTTAAGATTATAAAATCCACTTTTCAATGGTCTATTTTTGTCTAAAAAAGATGAAGTATCAATACTTACCTCTACTTCTGAAGTTATATTTAAATTTGTTGAATCATAATTAAATTTAATATCTGTAACTTCCCCTACAGTATAACCATTAAATTTAATGATAGAGTGAACATCAAGTTTAGATATTTCATCTTCAAAAAAAATATCAAACTTCTTAATATACTCACCACCTCTTCCTATCTTTTTATCTAGTGCTAATAAAGAGTCTTTATAGAGTCTAAAATTATAACTTTCATTGGCATCTATACTATTTTTATTAAATAAAGTGGAAAATTCAAGACCACCTTTGATTATATGTGATAAAGGTGCAATATCTATACTAAGACCACTATTTATAAAATTAATATCAACAAGACTTTTTACCCAAAATTTACTACTTTGATTAACAAACTTTTCATATTTCTGATTGATAAAAATTTTTAATTTTACACCCATACCATTATCTTTTACTAATACTTTTTCAACACTTCCAACTTCCATATTTCTATAGTATATTGGAGATGATACTTTTATATTAAGTGTTTTTTCGGAGACTAAAGTAAAATATTTTCCATTCTCTTTAGTAACATACGACTCTTCAAGCCCTATAAAATCTTTCTTAAAACTATCATCTTTTTGGGTAAACATTGTAATATATATTCCTGTTATAATAGTATCTAATCCAGTAATACCTGCACTTCCAACTTCTGGTTTTACTATCCAAAATTTAGTTTTATTATTAAGATACTTTCTATTAGAATTATCTATTCTAGCAACAACAGTAACCCCATCACCTTTTTCTTTAAGCAATATTTTAGTCACTACTCCTATTGGTACATTTCTATATTTTATTTGACTTTGACCAATTTTCAAACCACCACTTGTAGGGAAATCTATCTCTATTTTGATTCCAAGCTGAGAGTAATGTTGATAAGCCAACCACAAAGATATAAAAAGAGTGATAATAGGTACTATCCATATAGATGTAACTAAATCTATTTTCTTTGATGGTTTAAGATCAGGAGTTGCTATTTTCATATTTTAATCTATATTTGTATAAACAGCTTGAACATCCTCATCCTCTTCAAGTTGATCAATAATAACTTCTATCTCTTGCATCTGTTCTTCAGTTAATTCTATTGGGGAATTTGCTATTCTTTGCATCTCTGCCTTTTTTAGTTCTAATCCTTGATTTTCTATCTCTTTTGATAAATTACCAAAATCTTCATAAGATGCAAAAATAGTAATAGTCTCTTCATCCTCTGTAATCTCTTCTAAACCAAAATCAATTAATTCAAGTTCTAGCTCTTCTATATCCAAATCTTCTGTTTTTGCTAATACAAATACAGATTTTCTAGTAAACATAAAATCTAATGAACCATTTTGCAAAGATTCAGCTTTATTTTTTTTAAGAATAAATTTAATTTTAGCTACTGTTCTAGTCGTATTATCTGTAGCACAATCAATAAATAAAAGTACACCATGATTTGCTTTGCCCTCATAGCTTACCTCAATTATAGTACTAGCATCTTTTCCACTTGCTCTTTTAATCGCTGCTTCAATATTATCTTTTGGCATATTTTGTGCTTTTGCATTAATAATTGCAGTACGAAGTTTAGGATTCATATCAGGGTCTTCACCACCATCTTTTGCAGCCATAGTGATGATATTTCCTAATTTTGGGAACAGTCTTGACATAGCCCCCCATCTTTTCATTTTAGATGCTTTACGATATTCAAACGCTCTTCCCATTTATAAATCCCTTTAAAACTTTTTTCTTATTATATCACAAATAGTTTATAATAAAGAGTTATTTAAGCTCTAAAGCTCTATTATACGCACTTTCAATGGCATCTATACATCCAGACCTTACACCTGATTTCTCTAATTCATAATATCCATAAGCTGTCGTTCCTGCTGGACTCATTACAGCATCTTTTAATAATGCAGGATGGGATGATTGTATAAGATTTCCAAATCCTTTAAAAAGACCTCTCATAATCTCCATCGCATCATCTCTTTTTAATCCTTGTTTTACTGCTCCATCAGTTAAAGCCTCTGCAATAAGAGCCAAATATGCTGGACCACTCCCTGCTAAAGCAGTTGCAATATCTAACTCTTTTTCACTGTTTAACCAAAGAGTTTTACCAATGGAATTAAAGACTCTTGTTACCTCGTCTTGATAAGTTATATCTCCTGTAATTGTGGTCATAGACTCCCCTACAGAAGCCCCAAGATTTGGCATAGTTCTAACAATAGATTTAGCTTTAATATTTAATTTTAATTTTTCAAGTGATGTCCCTGCTAATACAGAATAAAGTGCATCACATTTTCCTTTAAGCTGTTTTCCAATCTCTTCAATATTATTTGGCTTTACGCAAAGAATTATGGTTTTATCAGAGATATTAAACCCTCTTAAAGGAGTTTTTCTAATTTGCGTATTAAGATTTTTTTCAAAAATATCTAACTTTGACATATCTCTTGCAACCACCTCTATATCATATATATCTCTCAACCCTTTAGCGATAGAAAACGCCATATTCCCAGCACCTATAAATGTTATCTCTTGTTTTTGCATATCTTAAATACCTCAAATAAATTTTTTAATATTTTATCATCTTATTATTAATATTCTTATTATATAATATGACTTACATATATTTAAGGAGAAATAATATGAATAAAATTATTATGTCTATAACAACACTATTTTTATTATCAATGCTTAGTTCTTGTGGTAGTAGTAGCTCTTCTCGTACTACAACAGCACCTGTAACTTCATTAATAAAAGGTATCGCAGTTGATGATTTAATACTAAATGGTATCATCACTGCTAATACTATTAAACAACAAAAATTAAATTCAACTAGAACAAGTACAAAAGATGGTACTTATGAATTAATAATTGATGATTATATAGGAGTTGTTATTGTTGAGGCTTCGTGTGATAAAGATTCAGAACTTAGATCTATTGTTGGAGTAATCACACCATGTCCACTTGATATAAGACTAAGAACCATAGCAAATGCTGGTGGTCGTTCTACCCCTATTATTACAAATATTTCTGCTTTAACTGAAGCAATTTATCAAAGAGCAGTAGTCTTATCGGGTGGTATTACTGTTACTGTATCAGCCTACGAACAAGCAAGAGCAGAAATTGGTGAGATGTTTGGAGTTGATCCTATTAATGATGATCCACAAGAGGGTAACTACCAAGAGATTATAGAAGCATTTAATAGTGTAGCAGAAACTACAGACCAAAGTGTACAAGATGTGGTTACTACATTTGCTATTGATGCTTCTGATGGTTCCTTAAGTCATGTTATATCACAAGAGATAGCTCAAGCAATTACTGATCGTAATATTTCAAATAATATAGCAGATAGTAATGGTACATATACTCCAAATTCAGGTGAAACAGTTGCTTCAACCTCTGCCAAAGATTTATCTAAAGAGATGTTTTCAGCACTGCGTACAGAAACTTTAACTCTTTTGAATTATAATTCTCCAACTAAAAATGGTGTGTTAGATTTCCAAAGTGAAGATTTAGCAGATAGTATTAAATACTTTACTCTTCATATAGAAACAGCTGGATATTATCAACAAGAGATTTTAACTGTTATATTCGATGCAATAAGGGCTTCTAAAACGAAATCAGAAGATATGATAGGTGATGGAGGAGGATTTCTTATTATTGTAGAAAAAGAAACAGACAGCACTTGGTCGTATGTTTTTAAAACAAATAATATATATAAAGGGACAATAGAAGTACCTTCCAATAATCCTGATGATTATATGATAAATAGTAATTTTAGGTCACTTGATTTTGAATTTAATGGAGTGATTCCTGAATATAAATATGAAGATATTAGTAAATATAGTGATATAAATAGCATATCATATCAAACTCTATTAGGTAATGTAAATGTTTCATCAAAAGCAACAAATAAAATAGTTACTTTAATGGAAAATACAAAATTAATTAATTCAGATGGAACAGAATCTATAGAGATAGTAAAAATGCAATCAACTAGTGACCATTTATCAGATTTTACTTATAGAAAATTAGATTTTGCAATATTTGAAGCAAGAGTAAAAGATTTTTATCTTAAAGGAAATATAGCAGTACCAACTTATGTATATAATAGTAATATACACCAAAATGCTGGTTATATCGCTCAAAGATTTATATTTAATGGTGAGGTTTTAGATACAAGAAACAATACCAAAGTAGAGGCATATCCTTTGGATATCAACTGGAAAGATGCATCAACCATAACTCAAGCTCAATATGATTTTGATAAAAAAGACCCAGCAAAAGAGGTATATGATTCAGTTGAAAATACAGTAAACTCTAGTCATTATACAAGATTATATGATTTATCTCTAAATGGTAATATTATTTCAGAAAATCAATCTTCAACAGATATAAATATTGCTTATGAGAACTTTAGTGATCATCATGAGAGTACATCTGTAGTATATTCTCATAATTCTACTATGCTAAATGTCAGAACAACATTTAGCAATTCTGAGAAACAGGATGGTACTATTTATCTATCAATTCCTACGGGTATAACTGCCAATTTCAAATTTAAAGATGGAAAAATAGTAGAGGGAGACCTTGATAGTTTTGCAGGAAGTTTTGTAACAAAGGATAGTGTTGCTATTGCTACAATTGAGTATCGTGAAGGTGCTATTATTGTTAAATATATTGATGATGGTTCATTTGAAACAATTTTATAAAATTATTTTTATTTTCTCTCTAGTATTTTTACAACTAGAGAGTTTATCTGCTTCATCTTTGTCAATTTTTAATCCAATCGCTAAAACAGACAGATATAATTTTTTATTAGAAACCTCTATAGGTAATGATTTTATCTCTTTAAAAGAGTTTCCAAAAAAATGGGAAAGAGATTATGACCCAAAAGATGGAACTAATATAGTTATTTTAAATAATAGAATTGATATAGGGATGAATCTATATAATTTTTATCTTGGATATGCTTTTAGATATGATTTTTTTGCAAAAACAGACAAAAGTACTACAGACTTATTAGAATTAACCAAAAATAAACAAGATTTGCCATTAAATAAAAAATATAAAGTAAATGTGGAGATGTATGCTATTCAAACACAATCTTTTATCCTTTCAAAAGAGATAAAGTGGGTAAATAATAACTATCAAAATATTAATTTATATTTAGGATTTTCTATCCTTCTAGCCTCTATGGGGCAAAATGGTAGAGTTCAAGCGGATGCTGATATTGTCTCTAAAACAGATTATGATTTTATAGGAGAAAGTAACTACTATTACACATTTAACCATCTTTATGACCTTGATGTTGTGAAACCTAAAGGATATGGATATAGCCTAAATTTTGCCCTATCATATAAAAATAATAAACACTCTTTTTTGCTACTTGGTGAAGATATTGCATCTAAAATTCAGTGGAAAGATATGCCATATAGTCAAATATCAATCACCTCAGATACCAAAAAATATGATGAAAATGGATATGTTTATTACAACCCAACTATTACTGGATATGAACAATACAGAGATTATATACAAAATCTAAAAGGCAAATACTATTTTGAATATAAATATGATTTTAGTAAAAAAATTAAAACAAAAATAGGTGCAGAACTTTATCAAGGTTTTATTTTGCCATTTGGTGCAATTGAATATCAAAAATATGATAATACAAAATATACATTAGGATATGATATTAGGTTTCAAAAATTTTCTGTAGGATTAAATATAGATAACTTCTCTTTGATAGTCTCTACAAATGGTATTTATAAACCATCTGGTGTAGATATAGCATTAAGTTATTCTTATTAGCCATAAGAAAAACCCGTAGGGTGCGATTTCTATCGCACCAATTGTCTATAAAAACCTAAAAAGGTGCGATAGAAATCACACCCTACTGGATACCTATTCTTAGGTAAGAATATGATTAAATCATATTTTTATAAATTTTAAATTTTCGTAAGAGAGAGAGGTTTCTTTTATTTGGGACACCATATAGATTTTTATATTCTATTGTAGCATTAATCATTCTGTTAGCTGAATTTCCATCATTATAAGGATGATAACATTTTATAATATCTTCTCTTTTTAATTTAAACTTATCTAAACCATTTAATATATCCAAAACTTCTTGCTTAAAGTTATTTATAGTTTTTAAATTTAACCAGCTAATATTTTCAGAATGGCTATCAAGAGTAATAACAGGTTTATCTAAAAGAGTAAACTCATACACAACAGATGATGTATCACTTATCATTAAATCAGATATTTGAAGCAGTTTAGTTATATCTTTCTCTTCTGAGATTATTAAGTTTTTAGATTTAAGATTTTGATATTTTTCTATAATATATCTATCCATCTTATCGTGAAATTTAATAATTATTAATATATCTTTATTTTGAAATAACTCTTTAATAACTTCTAATAATTTATTTCCTGATGTTAAAGATGGCGAAAATGTGGGGGAGTATAGAATAATATTTTTAACACTATATTTTTGAATAAGAGATTTTTTAAGCTCTGTGGTTTGATTTGTAATTTTATAAAGATTATCAAGTTTACACCATCCAGTTTCTATAACTTTAAAGTTTTTATGTTTAAGAGCAAGAGTATTAAATCTATTTGTAAAATATTCCCCTTGAGTTAGATACAAATCAAAATAGTCTCGTATTCTAAAATGTCCCTTCTTCTCACCAGCAAGACCATGAAAAATCTGCACCTTAATCCCTCTTAAGAAATGAGGAACTTCATTTCCTGCTACAAATATAACATCGCTTTTATACTCTTTTATATCTTTAAGCTTTGAAGTAAAAGAGCTATTCTTATGTGGAAATTGCTCTAAAATATCTTTTGGAACATACCAAATAGAATTAAATCCTCTTTTGGTAATCTCATCTTCTAATGGTTTAAGAATAGAAAATGAGTATGGTAAATTACAGTATAATACAAATTTCATATATGCTAAATCTTTTTGATGCTTTTATCTCTAAAATATGCTAATGTAATTATCGCAAATATTACAAATATAGCTGGAAGTACCCATGATGGAACTGGCAAAGGGTCACCTGCTGCATAAGAGTGAAGTCCAGAAAGATAAAAATTAACTCCAAAATATGTCATTAATACTGAACTATACGCTATAAGCGAAGCAATATTAAAGATAAATATAGAGTTTAATTTTGGAACAAATCGTATATGAAGAACTATACTATAGACTAATATTGTAACTGCTGCCCAAGTCTCTTTTGAATCCCAGCCCCAATATCGTCCCCAAGATTCATTTGCCCAAACACCACCTAAAAAGTTTCCTACAGTAAGTAGAATAAGTCCAATAATCAAACTCATCTCATTTATCTTACTTAACTCTTTGATTGATCTATCTATATTTTTTTGATTACTTTCTGTTTTTAAAATATATAGTGTAAATGTTACAAATGCCAATAATGCACCAAGCCCTAAGAATCCATAACTAGCAGTGATAACAGCCACATGAAGCATTAACCAATATGATTTAAGAACTGGCATAAGTGTTGTAATTTGTGGGTCAAGCCAGTTTAAGTGGGCTACAAATAAAAGAACACCAGATAAAATTGCCGTTGAAGCTAGAGTGATGGGTGAATTTTTCATAAATAAAAATCCTGCCAAAAGAGTTGCCCAAGCTATATAAACTATTGATTCATAAGCATTTGACCAAGGAGCATGACCAGAGATATACCATCTTATACCAAGTCCAATTGTGTGAACCATAAATCCTAAAATAATGATAGAAAGTACAATTTGTGTATATAATTTAAGATTAAATGAGCGTTTTAATATATGAATAAATGATAATATCAATAGTATCAATCCTACTATTAGATAAAGAGGTATCAGTTTTCCAAATATTCCAAGATGATTATAGATAACTTCAAGATCAATCTGAGCGTCTGTTGGTAATACTTCACTACCAAACTTATTTTGATATTGTTTAATAATATTTAGAGCTTCATCAGCTTTTGTCCAATTATTACTATCTATAGCTTTTCCAACAGCATCAAAATAATTAAAAATAATTAGTTGAGCCATTTTACTATCTTTTTCTGGCAAATTTTGAATAGCATCTATTGGAGATAGCCACAAATTATTTGTATCATTAGGTTTTGGAAAAATCTTAAAGAGTGAGCCTGTATAAACCATATAAGAGATATTTACCCTCTCATCTACTTTAATTAGCTCTTTATCATATTGATCTCTTTGTGCTGGTTTTTTTCTTGTGGCATTTGATACTTCGTCATATAATAAATACCCATTACCCTCTTTTTCAAAAAAGTCAGAAAACTTAAGATATTTTGTATCAATTGGTGCATTTAATATTTTAGCAATCTTTGGATGACCTATTTTTATCATAGCTTTATTTTGATATTCCTCTGGTTGAATCATCATCCTTAAAAATAATTGATTTGCATTCATACCTAAAAAAGAGCTTTTTCTTGTAATTTTAGCAATAACCTGAGATGTTAAAGTATCAAGTGGTTTCATCCTTCCTTGATTATCTTGAATCACTAATTTTGAAAAATTATCAATATGAGATAACTCATCAGATGAATAACTAGGGGTCAAACTAAGCATTAATATTGCAAAAATACCTAAAGCCCCTTGTTGAAGCTTTCGTGTCCCTTTTAAAAGATGTTGAAATCTGCTTTTTTTAGCAAATAGTGTCCAAAACATACCTAAGGTTAAAAGAAAATATCCAATATAAGTTGGTAAAGTCCCTGGGTCATGGTTTACAGATAAGATTGTACCTTTTTCATCTATATCATAAGATGACTGAAAAAATCTATATCCACGGTGTTCCAATATATTATTCATAAAGATACGATAGGGTCTATTAACACTTTGTTCTTTATCTATTAAAATTACATCACTTGCATAAGATGATGGGGTATTTGAGCCTGGGTATCGTTCTAATTCAAAATCTACAAGTTTAATATCAAAAGGGATAGGAATAATCTTTGAACCATAACTTAATAAAACTTTTAGATTCTCAAAAACTACCTCTTTAGGCTCTCCTACAGTTGCTTTTATACCTTGAAGTTCTACAATCTTTGAGTTATCTTTATTGCTTACTTTTATACGAAGCATATCAGGTCTTCCCGAAGTAGATTTAGGAGATGATGATAACATTTTCATTGAAGCATTTGGATATATCTTTTTAAGTACAAACATACCATCAGTAAATTGATATAAAGTTTTTTGATTAAAATCTATATTATCACCTTTTTGAATCTCTCCTTGACTTTGATCTTTCATTAAAACAGTTTGAAAATCATAAGGGCTATTCATAGTAATTTTACCACTAGAGCTTTCATTAATATATATAACTGGTTTAGTGGTATTAATTTTTTCTTCAAAAGATATAATAAAGCTACCTTTATCTATGCTTTTACCTTTTTCTAAAATTATAGGATTCCCTGGTTGAGCAGTTGTAGAAACCATCAATTCAATAATAGAATCTTTGCTATTTTTATCCTCTACAATCTGTTTTGTAACATTAGGCAGATACTCCAAAAGCTCTATTTTAATCTTATCCTCTTCTATAGATAAATTTTCATTTAAACTATTTTTACTCATTGATGACATGTGTAATACTTTTTCAAAATGAGATTTTTTATCATCTTTTTCTAAATCAACTTGTAAAAGCATTATATCACTCATCATTGTATTAGAACTTGCACCTTCACGAATATGCATAATCCCTTCAAAGCCAACATATCTGGTAACTCCTGCACCAATAATTATTAGTATAAAAGAGATATGAAAGATAAACTGAGCCATCTTCTCTTTTCTATACATTTTAAATTTAAATATATTATATATTAAATTTAGTATAATAAAAATAAGTAGCACCTCAAACCATCTTGCATTATAAACCAAAGCCCTTGCACTTTGAGTACCATAATCATTCTCTATAAAAGTTGCTCCACCAATGGCAAAAGCAAAAGCAAATAGCAATAAAACCGCCATTTGCATTGAAAAAATCTTATTTAACATATCTTAACTCTCCATTTTATTTAATGGATTTATTTTAGTAAGATAGTTGTTAATTGTCAAGGTTTATATAACTTTTACCACCCTTGTGATAAATTAATCAATCTAAATCCATCCTTATTTCTTTTTGCAACTATTTTTGAGAAATCTTTTATTGTATGAGATGCCTCATATCCTTGCTGTTGATAATTAGAGCTTTTTGAAAAAAGTCCAAACCATTTATTTAATCCATAAGTTAAAGATGTTAATTTTGAGCCATCTTTCCACTGAGAATCTATAGCATTACACATATCTGGCCAATAACCACGAATTGCCATAGTTTGATCTGCTAAAACTTTTCCTTTTGAAAATATACCAAGCCATTTACCCTCGCCATACTCAACATTAATTAAAGTAAAACCTTTATTCCATCTATCAAGAATAATCTCTTTAAAATTTGAAGCATTTGCGACTCTATCGTATCCTTGATTAGTGTATCCGCTATCTGTTGAAAATAGTGCTATCCATTTTCCAAGTCCATACTCTATATCTGTAATACGATAACCTCTCTCCCACTGAGCCGATATTTCTCTATCCATATCAGCCCATCGACCTGTTTCAATATATGTTTGAGATATGTTTGATAAATTTTTTGAAAATACTCCAACCCATTTACCATTACCATATTTTAAATCATCTACAATATAACCAGAATTTAATAATCTTTTGATGCTATCTCTAAAATCATAAAATCTATCATTAGTTTTTATAATCTGTTCACTTCTATTAGAAGATTTTACAAAAACTCCAACCCATTTATATCTATTTGAGAGATCACTATAGCTTCGGGCAACTAAACTTGAACTAATAAGTGTAAAAAGTATCAATGAAGATACAAAAGTTTTTAATTTCATAGTTAAGCCTTTTAATATTTTATTTTTCTAACTATACCTTATATTTATATATAAATATTTATTTCTAAAGAAAATTATCAAATATATTAATAATATAGTAAATAAGTAATCAAATCAGAAGCTAGGGTTAAATATTAAGCTAAAAAATATGAATGAAGATGTAAAAGAATTAGCATCAAAAAATAATATAACACTTTTGCAAAAAAAGGTGAGTTTTTTTGAGATTTATACCTATAAAATGATATAATTTTTAAAAAGGATAATAAAAATGGATATTTTTCAAGCTATAGTTATAGGAATAATAGAAGGTTTTACAGAATTTTTACCAATATCTTCTACAGGGCATATGATAATTGCAAGTGAAGTTTTGGGTATCTCTCAAGATAATGTAACCAAGGCGTATGAAGTTATTATACAGTTTTCGGCAATATTGGCAGTTATGATTATCTATAAAGATAAAATACATATCTCTAAAATAGAGTTATGGAAAAAATTAATAGTTGCATTTTTACCATTAGCTATTATTGGGTTTATTTTTAAAGACTATATCAAGATGTTATTTAGTATAGAAGTTGTGGCTATTATGTTTATAATTGGTGGAGTAATATTTTTGATAGTGGAGTATTTTTATGATGAACAAAAAGCTATTATTAAAGACGTTGAAAGAATTACATATAAAGAGGCTTTATTAATAGGAGTTGCACAAGTTTTTGCTTTAATCCCAGGTACAAGCAGAGCAGGAGCAACTATAATTGGTGGATTGGTTCTTAAGATGGATAGAAAAACCAGTGCAGAGTTTTCATTTCTTTTAGCAATTCCTGTGATGATAGCTGTAAGTGGATATGATTTATTAAAACATTATAATGAATTTGCTAATATTAATTGGTTGCCGTTTATTGTTGGATTTATAGTATCTTTTGTTGTTGCATTTATAACAATAAAATTATTTTTGAGCTTTTTACAAAAATTTACATTTGTAGTCTTTGGGGTATATAGAATATTATTTGGTACAATTTTATTGATATTTTTTATATAAAAAGATATAATCTTAAGAGATAAAAAAGGATAATTAATGCAAGAATTTTTAATAAAAGCAAAAGAGTCAAGTCGGGTTTTAAACTCACTTAGTGGTGCCAAAAAGAATATGATATTAAGAGAGATGGCAAAAGCTCTTAGAGATAGCACAATAGAGATAGTAGAAGCAAATGCAAATGATATGAGGGATGCTGATACAAATAATTTATCATCTGCTTTAAAAGATAGATTGCTTTTAAATAGTGATAGAGTTGATGCGATGGCAACAGCAATAGAGGAGATAGCATCTCTTAAAGACCCAGTAGGGAGAGTTCTTGATGGATGGATTACAGAAGATAATCTTAAAATTGAAAAAGTATCTGTGCCAATTGGGGTGATAGGGATTATTTATGAATCGCGTCCAAATGTTACATCTGACACAGCAGCATTATGTTTTAAAAGTTCAAATGTGTGTGTATTAAAAGGTGGGAAAGAGGCACAATATTCAAATGAGATAATTGCAACTGTTCTTCAAAGGGTATTAAAGGCAAATGATCTTCCTGAGTCTATGATTTCACTTATTCCTGATTCATCAAGAGAGGGTGTTGCAAAGCTTATAAAAATGGATAAATATGTAGATTTAATTATCCCAAGAGGTGGAGAGGGGTTAATTAGATATATATCTCAAAATTCATCAGTTCCAGTTGTTAAACATGATAAAGGGCAGTGTCATACATATATAGATGCAGATGCAAATTTAGAAAATGCAATAAAAATTGCTATAAATGCAAAAGTTCAACGCCCTGGTGTTTGTAATTCAATGGAGACTCTTCTTGTAGATAAGAAAATTGCTGATATTGCTTTACCACAACTTAAAGATGCTTTTGATATTGCTCATACAGAACTTAAAGGGTGTGAAAATACTCAAAATATTATAGATATATCTCATGCAACTGATGAGGATTTTAATACAGAATATTTGGCAAATATTTTAAATATTAGAGTTGTTGATGGAGTTTGTGGAGCAATTGAACATATCACAAAATACGCTTCTGGTCATTCTGACGCAATTATTACAGAAAATATTACAACTGCCGAAGAGTTTTTAAACGCAATTGATTCTGCTGCTGTTTATGTGAATGCTAGTACAAGATTTACAGATGGTGGTGCATTTGGATTTGGTGCAGAGGTTGGAATTAGCACAAATAAACTTCATGCTAGAGGACCAATGGGGATAGAGGGATTAACAACTTATAAATTTAAAATTTATGGTCAAGGTCAAATTAGATAATTTTTTCTAGAGGCAACCACAAGGGATTGCCCCTATAATTTTAACCTCTTTGAGTATCACCATCAAATGCAATAATACCATATTGTAAATTACTAACTTGTTTAAATCCTAATGATTTCATTGCATGTTGAACTTGAAAACTTCTGCTTCCTGTATGACAATACACAATAATTGGAGTTTGCTTTTTATCTTCTATCTCTTCAATTTTAACATAAAATTGCGAAGTTGGTATAAGAGCATCAGTTCCCACAATATGCCCCATTCTAAACTCCATCATCTCTCTAACATCAATAAGTTCAAAATGTATCATATTTAAATTTTTAGCTTCAATTAGAGCTTCTAACTCATCACCATCAAGTTGTTCTTTTGCCAAAAGTATTACAGTTTCTTCTTTTGTTAAACCTCTTGAATGTTGATGAACAACCTCCTCCATCTCTTCACTTTTCTTTTGTGAATCTGCATATTCTTTTGTACAGAATATTCCACAATGACAATAACCTTGTTCTGGTATCTCTTTTTGAAGAGCAGGTTTACAGGGACATATACGATTATCTGCTGCTTTTTGTTCCTCTTTTGTTTCACCCTCAACCATAAAACATGGGCAATATCTTTTTCCATAAATCATTTTGTTACGAGCTAAGCCCATAGCAACACCTTCATTTACCTCTTCATTTGGATTTTGAACAAAACCAAATTGGTTATTTACTTTTTCAACAAATTTCCATGTTCTCTTAAATTCTGCCTGAAACTCATCAGAGTTCATATCTATATTTTGCATTTTTTCCCTTTATTGTTTATTTTCTTGAAATTCAGAAGCCAATTCTTTGACATCTTTTGTAAACTCAATAACTTTACCACCTATATCTTTCATAAAATGTTTAGTTTTATTAAAATCTATGCTTAGTCTGCTATTATTCATCTCAATACCGACACTTTTAGATACATTGATTGTACCATTTTTCATATTACTAGATAACTCTTTTGTTTTCTCTTTAATATCTTGACCAACATCTTTAAGATAAGTTTTAGCCTGATTCATATCAATTTTTATAATTCCATCTTCAGAAGAGATACCCATACGATTAACTATAGTTTTATTTTCATCTTTTAAATTTACTTCTTTCTCTATCTTTGATACCTCTGTTGTATTATTTTCTTTATCTTTCTCCTCTTCTTGTTTTGGTTGATTACTTCTCTCTTCTTGTGTTACTGATTTAATATCCTTAGCCACATGCTTGTCCTCTTTTGATTCACAAGATAACAAAAATATGACTGCCACAGATAATATAATATAAGATTTTTTCATAATTAACCCTTTTTAATTATAATTTTATCATATAATAATTACGATATACTTATCTTTGTAAATATTAGGAGTAATTTTGGATAGAAGAGAATTTTTTACATTATTGCCATTTATAGGAGTGACCTCATATTTCTTAATTAAAAATATAGATTCAATAGAAAAAGATAGTGCAATAAAGATAATTAAATCTGTTCAAAATCATATTTTTCCTAAAGATATTAAATTTATATCAGCAGATGGATTTGAAGCTACTAAATTTTTGATACAAACAACAACTCATAAAAGTTTTGATACAGATATTAGAAAATTTATATTTCAAGGAGCTAAAAAAATATTTTTTCAAACAGATGGAACTTTTATATATTATTCTAATAAACAAAAAGAGATATTTTTACAAAACTTTAAAAAAAATAGATATGGTGAATTATGGTTAAGTAATATGATAAATATAACTATTGAGGCTATGCTTTGTGATGAAATATATTCATCAAATAATAAAGTTTTAAAGATATTAGATATTAAAAAAGGCAATCCTAAACCTATTAAAAAATATATTTATAACTTAAAGATTATTTAGGATATAATATTTCTTTTAAGTTTTTATTTTAAGGTTGATTAATGCAAAAAAATAGTGAAGTAACTCTTATTGATATTTTAACAAAGGCAATGGATAAGGTATCTCAAACAGATAGTAATCAAGAGATTAATAATATTATAGAAAAATTATTAATAGATTTTACAGATGCAGAGTTTGCAACTTTATTGGTTTTTGATAAAGAGAAACAAGTTTTATATCGTGAAGATGATTCCGAAGTTCTTATCTTACCCATAAATCATCCAGAGAGTCTTCTTAATGAGTGTTTTTTAACTAAAAAACCAGCAATATATAATCATGTTACTAGTGAGAAATATTATAATATTGATATAGATAATCCAAAAAGAAGAGTAAGATTAAAATCACAAATTATTATCCCTATATTAGATAATGATAATCTAGTAGGTATTGTTAGAACATCTAAATCCATCCGTTTTCCTAAAAATTATAATCATAATGATTTGAGTAAAATTAAATCTATTAACTCTTTTTTGATTAAAATGATTAATATATTATCAGGGAAAAAAATAAAAAATAAAGAGATAGATAAAAGTAGAATCTCTAAAGAGTTAAATGAGATTAAAGCCCAAAAAGAAAATAATCTTAATGAGATAAGTGAAACTATGATGTTCTTATCAAATACAGTTCATGATATTAGAACACCTGCAAATACTCTTTATGGTTTTTTGGATTTAATAGAGGAGCAAATAGAGGATAAAAGATTAAAAGAGTTTATATCTAATGCCAAAGATAGTGCAAAGTTTATAAACAAATTAACAGACTCTATATTGGAGAAAGTAAAAAAAGAGCATGAGGTTTCATCTTCTGAATCTACGGTGATTTTAAGTAGTAAATTTTTTGTTGATATTGCTAATGTATTCTCTGCAAATATGTTTAAAAAATATATTAACTATATTATATATATAGATCCATTAATACCCTCAGAGATTAAAATTGAAGAGTTAAAACTAAAAAGAGTTATTATTAATCTTATTGGAAACGCATATAAATTTACACCAAGAGATAAGCATATAGAATTTAAAGTGATGTTTAATACACTTAATCAAAGATTAGAAATATCTGTAGCAGATACAGGAATTGGAATTGAAAAGAGCAGGCAAAAAGCAATTTTTAAAGCTTTTGAACAAGCACAAGCTGATACTAGCGCTCATTTTGGAGGAACTGGATTGGGATTGGCAATTTCATCAAAATATGTAAAAGATTTGGGTGGAAATTTAAAATTAGATAGTGCTATAGATAAAGGTAGTAAGTTTTATTTTGATATGCCATTAACAGTTGTAGATAATACTCCATCTTATGAAAAATTTGAAGATATAGAAAAAAGAGTTACAATATTAACTGATTATATAGACTCTTTTGATGCTAAAAATATAAAAAAATATATTTTAAATTTAGGAATGCCTAGTGATAGAATTATTATAAGTAGTAATATAGAGTATAATACCACCCATCTATTTTGTTTTGAGCATAAAATAACAGAAGATATATTAGATAAATTTTCAAATAATAATTTAAATTTAGTAGTTATAGAAGAGAAGTTATTCTCTTTATCTAATGATTTAAGATTATCTAATTTTGATATTATCTCCACAAATACATATTATGGAGATAAAATACATCATAGTCTTTTTTCAAGAAATGCTACAAAAGTTTTAATTGCTGATGATAATAAGATAAATATTATGCTTCTTCAATCAATTTTAGAAAAAGAGTATTGTGATATATCTTATGTTTTAGATGGTCAAAAAGCATTAGATAAGTTAAAAAGTAGTTTAATAGATAATAAACCTTATGATATTTTATTTTTAGATAAACATATGCCTCATGTATCAGGTACAGATGTATTAAAAGAGTATAAAAAATTAGAACAAAAAAGCTCAAAAAAAAGAATTTTTACCATATCAATAACAGGTGATCCACTGATAGATGAAGAGGAAAAAAACTTATATGATCTACTTATATCCAAACCTTTTAATAAATCTGAAATTAGAGAAGCATTTGCTAAAGGCAAATAATTAATTTGTAACCAATTTCTAACTATTTAAATAGTATAATATAAGTATCTAAAATTTTTATATAAGGTATAAATATGCTATCTAAACGCATGAAAACATTATCCCCATCTCTTACTATTGCCATTAGTTCTCTAGCTAGAGAACTCAAAGAAGAGGGCAAAAATATATTGAGTTTTTCAGCAGGAGAACCTGATTTTGACACTCCTATATGGATTAAAAACGAAGCAAAAATAGCTCTTGACAAAGGGCTAACAAAATATACAGCAGTTGCTGGAACACCAGAATTACTTCAAGCCATTAGTCAAAAGTTAAAGAATGAGAATAATCTTGATTATAAACCCTCTCAAATTATAACAAGTAATGGTGCTAAACACTCTCTATTTAACCTTTTTCAAGCGTTGATTGATGAGGGTGATGAGGTTATTATTCCTGCTCCATATTGGGTAACATATCCAGAGCTTGTAAAGTATAGTGGAGGAACACCTGTTATTATTGAAACAGATGATATTAGTAAATTTAAGATTACCCCTGCACAACTATATAATGCAATTACTCCAAGAACTAAAATGTTGATTCTTACAACACCATCTAATCCAACAGGGAGTGTTTACTCAAAAGAGGAGTTAGAGGAGTTAGCACAAGTATTAGAAAATACAAATGTAGTTGTAGCAAGTGATGAGATGTATGAAAAGCTTGTTTATGAAACAGAGTTTGTATCTGTAGCTAGTATTAGTGAAGATATGTTTTTAAGAACAGTTACAATTAATGGACTTAGTAAATCAGCAGCAATGACAGGATGGAGATTTGGTTATTTAGCATCACCAAATAAAGAGTTAATATCTGCTATGAATAAATTACAAAGCCAAAGTACTTCTAATATAAATTCAATTACACAAGCAGCAGCAATTCCTGCTTTAAAAGGTGAGATTGATAGAGATATTGAACGGATGAGAAGAGCTTTTGAATCAAGAGCATTAGAGGCTGTAGAGCTTTTTAATAAAATTCCTGGTATGAGTGTTATCGCTCCTCAAGGTGCTTTTTATCTTTTTGTAAATATTAAAGATATTACAGATGATTCTATGGATTTTTGTAAAAGATTATTAGAAGAAACAGGTGTAGCAGTAGTTCCTGGTATTGGATTTGGTTCAGAAGGGTATTTTAGATTTTCATTTGCAGCAGATATTGCTATGATTAGAGATGGTATTAGACGAATTGAAAAATTTGTAAGATATGGATTAGATAGATAACCTTAAAGGAATTGTTATGGAAATACAGATGTTCAAAAAGATACAAAAAGAGGCGATGAAAGGTAGTAGAATAGAGTTTCTTAGACTTGGATTCGCATTATTTTTTATGGTGGCCGTTTTAAGCTATAGTTTTCTTACTACTGGTGGTATACCAAATAATATGTTCTTAGCAATTGCTGCTTTATTTGGTGCATATATGGCTATGAATATTGGAGCAAATGATGTTGCAAATAATGTTGGTCCTGCTGTTGGTTCAAAAGCTCTTACAATGGGTGGAGCAATTATTATCGCTGCTATTTTTGAGGCTGGTGGAGCTTTAATCGCTGGTGGAGAGGTTGTAAATACTATTAAAAAAGGTATTATTGATATTAATGCATTTGGTGGAAATACAGATTCCTTTATTTGGGCAATGATGGCAGCTCTTTTATCTGCTGCATTATGGCTTAACTTTGCAACAATGGCAAAAGCACCAGTTTCAACCACTCACTCAATAGTTGGTGGTGTAATGGGTGCTGGTATTGCTGCTGCTGGATTTAGCATTGTTGCATGGGGAACTATGGCAAAAATTGCTGCTTCATGGGTAATATCTCCTGTTTTAGGTGGTATTATTGCTGGTAGCTTTTTATTTGCTATAAAAAAGTCAATAGTTTTTAAAAAAAATAAGGTTGAAGCAGCTGTAAAATGGGTTCCTGTTTTTGTTGCAATTATGTCTTGGGCATTTGTTACATATCTTACTTTAAAAGGTCTAAAAAAGATTTGGCCATCAATTGTTGATATTTTAATATTCCTTCCTGATACAAAAAAACCATCATTTTTTGTCGCATCTATCTTTGGACTAATTATAGCTGGAATTGTTTATATGATTTTAAAATCTACTATTGTAAAGAAAGCATTAACGATAGAAAATAGTAGAACAGGGATTAATATGCTCTTTACTGTTCCTTTGATTTTTGCAGCAGCTCTCTTAAGTTTTGCTCATGGAGCTAATGATGTTGCAAATGCTATTGGACCATTGGCTGCTATTAATGATGCTGTGATGACAGGTGGAATATCATCCAAAGCTGAAATTCCATTATGGGTTATGGCTGTTGGTGCGATTGGTATTGCGATAGGTCTTGCTCTTTATGGACCACGACTTATTAAAACAGTAGGGTCAGAGATAACAGAACTTGACCAAATGAGAGCATTTAGTGTGGCAATGGCTGCATCAATAACTGTAATTATCGCTTCTCAACTAGGGCTTCCTGTAAGTTCAACTCATATTGCCGTGGGTGGCATCTTTGGTGTTGGTTTTTTACGTGAATATCTTGATTCTAAAAATATAAATGATAATATCATTACAGAGAAAGAGGTTATAATTGATGAGAAAAAACAGCTAAAAGCACTAAATAATGAATTGAAAACTCTTGAAGCAAAAGATAATAAACAAAAAAATGATTATGAAAGAGTTGTAGCTTTATATAAAATGATTGATGAAGAGGAAGATAAAATAAAAGAGGCAAAAAAACAACTTAAAAATGTAGAAAAAGTTAAATATGTAAAAAGAGATGCTGTTAAAAAAATAATAGCTGCTTGGCTTATAACTGTTCCTGCTGCTGCTGTTTTATCCGCTGGTATATACTTTATGATAAGAGGTATAGTATTATAGTACTGTAGCTTATTTTTTGGTAAATTTTATTTACCCTAATAGAGTTAAGTATCTGATGTTAGGCATATTTAGATTTTTTAAAAATTAAAGGGTAACCACAAGGGGAGGGATTACCCCTACAAAATATTGATTAGCCATAGGGTATCCTTCAATGCCAATGAATTAAGGGAAATATTCAACTAACTTTTGGACACGGTGCTTTAGCCGTATATTAGGGAGAGGCTAAAGCCATCTCGTCCGAAAAACTCCTTATTTCATTGGCGCATTGTGTGAGGGTATCTCTCTTATGGATACCCTAAAATATGAATATTTATATAAAGTGCGTAACATCTATTAAGTATGGGCGATCTTTAGGTTGCCCTTTTAAGAGGAATTTATGAAAAATAAAATTTTGACAAGTTTAATTATTATATTGTTATTTGGATCATTAGCTATTTTAAATTTATACCCAAATATTAGTATGATCTTTGGTGGAATTGCCCTTTTTTTAATTGGTATGGAGTATATGGAGGGTGGTTTTAAAGTTTTTAGTGGAGGAATGCTTGAAAAAATACTTAAAAAATTTACAAGTAACACACCAAAAGCTATTACAACAGGTTTTATAGCCACTTCAATTGTACAGAGTTCTAGCCTTATCTCTGTTATTATTATAGGATTTTTAAGTGCAAAACTGATTACGCTAACCTCTGCCGTTGGTGTAATTTTTGGCTCAAACATTGGAACAACTACCACAGCTTGGCTAGTCTCCTCTTTTGGTCTTAAAATTAAAATTTCTGCTTATGCTTTTCCTATGATTGTTATGGGTATAGTTATACCTATTTTTTTCAAATCAAACACATATAAAGGTATCGCTTCTGTCTTAATAGGACTTGGTGTAATATTTTTGGGTATTGGTTATATGAAAGAGGGGTTTGAGACATTAAAAGAGGGTATTAATCTAGCTCAATATGCGATGGATGGATATAGTGGTATTTTTGTTTATGTATTTGTTGGTTTAATTGCCACCGTTGTAATTCAATCAAGTAGTGCAACAATGGCCATTATTATTACTGCATTAGCAACCAATCAAATTGATTATCAAAATGCACTTGCTTTGGCAATTGGAGCAAATGTAGGAACTACTGTTACTGCAATTTTGGGTGCGTTAAAATCTAATGAAAATGGTAAAAGATTAGCAGTCGCCCATTTTATATTTAATATTATTACAGCTTTTATTGCTATAATTTTTATATATCAACTTGCTGATTTAGTGGATTATTTATCTGTTTTTATAAATATAGATAAAAATAACTATACAATGAAATTAGCTCTGTTTCATACTATTTTTAATGTTATGGGTGTGGCAGTAGTATCTATCTTTATTGGTAGGTTAGTTAAATTTTTAAATACACTTTTTATTCCAAAGGGATTGGAAAAAGGAAAAGTTAAATACTTAGATAAATCTGTATTAAAGTTGCCTTCTACATCTATTAGAGCAATTATCAAAGAATCAAAACATTTATATAGAAATTCATTTGATATTATAATTCAAGGATTAAATCTGAAACATCAAAATATAATTTCAGTTATGCCAATAAAGGAAGTTATAAAATATCCATATAGCAAATATAGTGTTGATATGGATAAGTTATATAACCGTAATATAAAAGGTATTTATGGAGAGATTATTGATTTTATATCTAAAGCACAAGTAAATATGTCAAAAGATAATATTGAGCTGTTATATAGTTTTAAACTTGCTAATAAATATATGGTTGAGGCGATTAAAGATACAAAACATCTACAAAAAAATTTAATAAAATATTCAAGTACCTCAAATGAACATATTAAAAAGCAGTATAATCAAATAAGAATTGATTTAGCAGAACTCCTTAGAAATATTAATAAAATATCTTTTTTAAAAGAGGAGGATGAGATTCTTTTAATGTTATCTAAAGTTAAATTACACACTGAAAAATATGATATTATTGCAAATGGAACTCTTGATAATTTAATTAGAAAAAATTTAATAACTAATGAGATGGCAACTTCACTTATGAATGATAGTGCTTATGCTTATGATATTAGTACAAATCTTGTGAAAATGGCAGAGATTATTTTTGTTCATACTGATGCTAATATAGATAATATCACTAAAGATATTCTGATGAATGAAGAAGATATTAATCTGATTTTATCAAAAAAATAGAAAGGTAGTTAAAATGGGTATAAAAAAATTTATTAGTCATGTTAAAGAGTTTTTATCTTTAGATAAATCTATAAACTCAAATAAAAAGAAGAGTATAAAGCAACTATTAAAAAAATTAAAAAAGAGAAGAGTTGAGGTATATAAATTAATAGAAAACGCTTCAAAAGAAGATAAATTAATATTAGAAGAGGAATTAGAGATTATCTCTTTACATATTAAAAAAGGTAAAGATATTTTTAATAATTATGTAAAATTAAAAAAGGTTTGATGATTATTTTAAACAAGTTAGAGTAAACTAAACCTACTTAAGAATAATACGATATAGTAAAAGGTATAATTTCTATAAGATATTTCATAAGTAAAAAAGGTTTAGAAGAATGTTTGAAACAGTTATAGGTTTAGAAGTCCATGTGCAATTAAATACAAAAACAAAGCTTTTTTGTTCCTGTCCCACAAGTTTTGCAGAGCGTCAAAACTCTAACACTTGTCCAACTTGTTTAGCTCTTCCAGGAGCTTTACCTGTAGTTAATAAAGAAGCAGCCATTAAAGCTATGAGACTAGGGTATGCAATTAATGCTAATGTAAATCAAAGTTCAAATTTTGATAGAAAAAGCTATTTTTATCCAGATAGTCCATCTGCTTATCAAATCACTCAACTACATAAAGCTATTGTTCAAAAAGGTGAAGTTTTTATAGATTTAAAAGATGGTACAACTAAACGAATTGGAATGACACAAGCTCATCTTGAAGCTGATGCAGGGAAAAATATACATGATGGTGATATTTCAAAAGTAGATTTAAACCGTGCAGGGACTCCTCTACTAGAAATCGTAAGTGACCCTGATATGAGAAACTCTGCTGAAGCTGTGGCATATTTGAAAAAACTTCACTCAACTGTAAGATATTTGGATATTAGTAATGCAAATATGCAAGAGGGTAGTTTTAGATGTGATGTAAATGTCTCTATACGTCCAAAAGGGCAAAAAGAGTATGGTACAAGAGTAGAGATAAAAAATATTAATTCATTTAAATTTGTAGCTGATGCGATTGCTTATGAGGTTCAAAGACAAACAGAAGCGTATGAAGATGGAGTTTATCAACAAGAGGTTCGTCAAGAGACAAGACTTTGGAATGTTGAAAAAGGGATTACTAAATCTATGAGAGGTAAAGAGGAAGCTGCTGATTATAGATATTTCCCAGACCCAGATTTACGTCCTTTAGTTGTAACAGATGAGATGATAGCAGAAGCTAAAGAGATGCCTGAATTACCTGATGCAAAAGTTAAAAGATATATAGAAAAACTTGGGATAAAAAAGATTGATGCTTTAGTCTTATGTTCTACAAAAGAATTAGCATATTACTTTGAAGATATGATTAAGAGTGGAGCATCGGCTAAAAATAGTGTAAATTGGTTAAATACAGAGCTTTTAGGAAGATTAAATAAGGCAAAATTAAATATAGAAACATCTCCTGTATCTGCTTCAAAATTAGGTGAACTTGTATCTAAAATTGATTCAGGTGAAATCAATGGTAAGGGTGCAAAAGATATTTTAGATGTTTTAATGACTAAAGATGATTCAATTAATGAATTAATAGAAAGTATGGGATTAAAACAAGTTAATGATGATGGTGCAATTTTAGCAATTATTGATGAAATATTGGCTAATAATAGTGATAAAGTGGAACAATATAGAGGTGGAAAAGATAAACTATTTGGCTTTTTTGTTGGTCAAACTATGAAGGCTAGTCGTGGTTCTGCTAATCCTCAAAAGGTAAATGAGCTTCTTAAAGAAAAATTAGCATAATTTAATATCATGGCAAATATAAAATGTACTCACTGTAATTTAGAATTTGGTGAAGATGTGATGATTAAAGATCAAGATGATAACCAGCAACAGTTATATTTCTGTTGTAAAGGTTGTCAAGGTGTTTATCATCTGCTTCAAGATGAAGGGTTAAATAGTTTTTATGACAAACTAGGAGATAATAATTTAGAACCAGTTACCTATATTGATAGAGAGTTAGAGAAGTTTGATTTAGAAGGGTTTGAAAAAAAATATGTCAAAAATATTGATGATGACCTTAAACAGATTCATCTTATTATAGAGGGGATTCACTGTTCTGCTTGTGTTTGGCTAAATGAAAAGGTTCTACATAAACAAGATGGGATAATTGAAGCATCTATTAATTATACTAATAACAAAGCAAAAATAGTATGGGATAGTGATGAGATAAAATTATCTAAAATTATTGAAACTATTAGAGCTATAGGATATAACGCCTATCCTTATGACCCATCGCTTCAAGAAGAGAAAGCAAACAGTGCTAAAAAAGATTATTATAGTAGAATTCTTGTTGGTGTGTTTGGTAGTATGAATATAATGTGGATAGCTATTGCTCAATATGCAGGGTATTTCACAGGAATGGAGCAAAAATTTAAAGATATTTTGAATGTTGCAGAGTTTTTGTTGGCAACTCCTGTACTTTTTTATAGTGGATGGATATTCTTTAAAGGTGCATATTTTGGATTTAAAAATAAAATTGTCAATATGGATACTCTTGTGGTTTCTGGAGCAATATTAGCTTATCTATACTCAATTTATGCAATGGTCACACAAAGTGGTGAGACCTATTTTGAATCCGTTGTGATGATTATTACATTTGTTTTAGTTGGAAAATATCTGGAAGTTTTAAGCAAAAAACAAGCAGTTGATACACTTGATGGGATTATGGGTTCAACTCCAACAGAAGTGCTAAAAATTGAAGATGAGATTAAATCTCTTGTAAGTGTTGAAACCATAAAAGTGAATGATATAATTGAGGTTCGCCCAGGTGAAAAGATTGTTATTGATGGAACAATAATATATGGAGAAGCATCTTTTGATGAAAGCTCTTTAACAGGGGAAAATGAACCTATTTATAAAAAACAAGATGATAATATATTAAGTGGTAGTATATGTCTAAATTCAGCAGTTAGATATAGAGCAACAAGAGATGTATCAACTTCACTTTTAAGTTCAATTGTTAGTTTGCTAGAGGAATCTATTGCTAAAAAACCAAAAATAGAACAGTTGGCTAATCAAATTTCTGGATATTTTTCTAGTATAATTTTATTAATTGCAGTTATAACTTTTGCTGTTTGGTTTGGATTTATTAGTGACTTTGAAGAGGCTCTAATTGTGGGAATATCTGTAATTGTAATAGCGTGTCCTTGTGCATTAGGTTTAGCAACTCCAATGAGTACACTTGTTGGGATTGGACTATCAGCAAAAAGAGGGCTTTTATTTAAAGAAGCAGGACATTTAGAAACTATGGCAAAAACTACACTTTTAGCTCTTGACAAAACAGGAACCATAACAGAAGGGAAACCTTGTGTTGTAAACTCAAACTTTAAAAATGGATTTGATCCAAGTCTATTATATTCTTTTGTTAGTTTATCAAAACATCCAATAAGTGTTAGTATAGCTTCACATATAAAAAACCAGTATACTAAAGAACTTTCTTTAGAGAACTTTAAATCAATTGAAGCAAAAGGTTTAAAGGGTAATTTTTATACTGAAAATTTACTCGGTGGTAATGTTGAATTTATGATAGAAAATGGTGTTAATATAGATATAAAAAGAGATATTAATAGTGATAATTCAATCTTTATATATGCAATAAATAAAAAAGTTATGGTTATTTATGAGCTTCAAGATAAAATTCGTGATGGTGCAGTTGAAGCGATTCAAAATATTAAAGATTTAGGTATTAAAGTTGTTATGCTTACAGGAGATAATGAAAAAAGTGCTGTAAGAGTTGCAAAAGAGGTTGGTATTGATGAAGTTCATTCAAAACTATTACCTCAAGATAAAGCCTTTAAAATAGATGAATTTCATAAAAATGGTGATATTGTGGTGATGGCAGGAGATGGAATTAATGATACTATCGCTTTAGCATCATCAGATATTGCAATTGCTATGGGAAGTGGTGCTGATATATCTATAGAGGTAAGTGATGTGATTCTTATGAATGATAAACCTAAAAATTTATATGAAGCATTTCTCATCTCAAGACGAACATATAGAGGGATAAAAGAGAACTTAGGATTTTCAATACTCTATAATATGATTACTGTTCCAATGGCAGTAATGGGATTTGTAACACCTCTGATTGCTGCATTATCAATGAGCCTAAGCTCTTTAATAGTTGTGGCTAACTCTATGAGAATAAAAAATATTAAATTTAAGGATTCAGATGAGTGAAACAGTAATTATCTTGATGCTTGGAGTCTCAACCTTTCTTGGAGCATTGGGACTTTTATCTTTGATTTGGGGAGTAAAGACAGGACAATTTGATGATCAATCTAAATTTATTGATGCTGCAAGATATGATAATCAAGAGGATTTAAAAGATGCTATCTTAATGGATAGAAAAAAAGAGGAACGAAAAAAAAGAAAAGAAAAAGAGTCTAATTATCGCCCACCAGATTAGTTAGAACTTTTAAGCATAGCCCACTAAATTTCTCATCTTTTTAGCTGGAGTAAATTTAAATATAATACTTCCACGAGAACTCTCTCTAATATAAAATTTCCCAAAGTTACGAATAGTCAAACTTTCTCTATCTTCAATACTTTTATAAACCCCTTCATTAAAATAAAAGCCTCAAACCATTTTTGAGCCTCTTCCTCTGTGCTGTTCATCTTTTCTGTCATGCTTTATCCTTTATTTTAGATTGCCTCTAATTGTTTTAATGTCATCTTCCACGCAGTGATGTATTCATTAGGTTCTTTTAAATCCATATCACATTCAAAATCAATTTTTAAATCTTCTATCATATCTTCTCTTCTTTGTACACTATTTAAACCTAAGGTCTTAATCATATAATTTACATCTTCTCTCTCTTCATCTGTTAAATCAATATGAGCAAAAAAAGTATCTGTTTCATAGTCAAATTGTAAATATTTATACTCATTATAATTAGGAGAATAAGGCTTTAAAATATCTTTAATTGGCTTTGTTCCTTTACTTATATTTATGTCTCCATCTACCATAAAAAGATTATCCCAAAGCCAACCTTTTGTTATTTTTAAACTTTCATTAAAATGTTCAACATGTCCTTTAGTTTTAATATTCTCTTTTTTTTCAATATATTTACCATTATTCCATTTATCCTTTGTCAAAAAATGAGGTTTACATAATTTTTCTTCAGTATAAGCACATAAACCTTTTTGACAATAAAAAAGACTCATTCTTAAATCAAAATAATGTACATTTCCTGCATCATATTTAGGATGTTGTTCTTTAAATTTCTTTTGTTCTATCCAATTTTTATAATAAGAAGAAAGTATTTCAGTCTTATATATTCGTCTCATTGTTTTCCAGTCCTAATAATTTTGAAAGTTTTTTAAGTTCTTTAACCTTTTCTATTTTTTCTTCTCTATTCGCAACAGTTTTTATTTGAGCTTTTAAAGTTGCATATTCCATAAGCTTATTTTCTCTAACAGAAAAATTTGATTTTTCTTTTAAATCAAAGATTTTTGTCAAAATTCCAGTCCAAGTCAATAATCTAGGGTCAAGCATATAATTATCCACATGTCTATCACCCTCAAAATACAACTCTCTATAAACTTGATTATTCTCATCAAATTTTAATTCCACAACTTCCCACGGTTCAAAGCTAGAAGCAATAAGAGGTGAATGAGTTGCAAAAATAAGTTGATTATTTTCTCCTATTTCCATATATAAATCTGTAAGCATTCGTTGAATATCAGGATAAAAAGAGTTTTCAGGCTCATCTATTAATATAATACTATCTTTTGGATTATGGATTTTAAGAGGGATAAAAGTTGCTATAATATTTTTAGTTCCTGTGCTTAAAGTATCATACTTTATTATATTTCCATTTGATAAATCTTTAAAAATTAAATCATTATAAGACTTTTGGTTCTTATCTATTTTTGTAAGTTCAAGATTAAATCTTATTAAAATTTCATTTAATTTATTAGAAATATTTTCTAAAATATTTTCATTTTCATTCTTCCACTTTTCTTTATCTAATTTAGCTTGTTCTGTATAAGAACTATCAATCATAATTTTATTAAATAATTTAGAATCAAATTGTTTCTCTTCTATACTATTGTTTTCAATTTTTTCTTTTAATAAGAACCAAGCAGTTTCATCTAGGTTTTGATATTTTATATCTATGGGTTTCAGCAATAAGTGTTCTTCATTGAAAATATCTCTTATCTCTTTTACTTTGTCTATGATTTCAATTTGTAAGTTTTCTCTATCATTTTTTGCATTTCTTAAATTTTGAGGGAGATCTTCATATTTTAGCATTTCAATAATATTTTCTAATTCATATTTTTCTAATTCTAATTCATATTTTTCTTTTGCTAGTTTAAATATCTCTCTTTCTAGTTTAAATATATCTTGTTTATCTACTTTATTTACTCCACTAAAATATATTTTTTCACTATCAGAATTATCATCTTTAACATAATCTGCTTTTACATTATTTGTATATAATTTATCCCGAATAATCTCCAATAAATTAGTTTTTCCTGTTCCACTTTGTCCAATAATACAAATCTTATCCAAAGGTTCACCAGCTTTCTGGTGTCCTTTGGGATAAGTTAAATCTAATGTTAAATCTTTAAATTGTTTATAATCTTTTATCTCTAATTTTTCTATTTTCATAATATCTACTCTATCTCTTCAGATAGCTCCAATGCCTCAATATGAGCAATAGCAGAGCTTCCTGCAATCCCTTGAAGAGAACCATACATCTCTGTAGTATTTGCCAAAACTCCATCAATAGTTTTTTGTCTTCGCTTCCACGATGCCATTAGTGAGCGTTTCTCTTTATCCAACTCCTCTTGCATTTTTATAAACCCATCTGTAATTGCTCGTAATTGTAAAGAGAACTCATTCCCTGTCATATAATCATACAATAAGCTTAATTTATCACTTCTATTTTCCTCTTTTTTAATTGTTTTATGCACACGAATAAGAGAGTCTCTAAGCAGTGAGGAACTACCTTTAAATTCATCCAAGCTACAAACCCAAATTCCATCCACAAATCCCATTCTTCTCATATCTTTTGGATAAACTGATGTAACTAATACCCCCAAATCTGCATTTACACTTAGCATATCTTGTTTAAGTTTTGTTAGCCAACCATCACTCCAAGCTTTTGTATTTTTGCTTTCATAACATATCACACCACAATTTTGAATTTCACGTGTATGTATTATTTGCACACAGTCAGCCCCAAAAGCACCCTTTTTTACCTCTTCTACACTATCAAATGCAAACTGAGAACTTAACCACTCTTCAATTGCTAACTCCAATGCTTCACCTTGAACTTGCATAGAACCCTGTTCTGCCTTTCGTCTTGCATTATCAATATCTCTTCGCATTTGCTCTATTTTTTCATCTTTTGCTCTTAAGCTTAGCTCATTCTCCTCTTCAAAAGCTCTTTTAATAATCTCTTTTTCTAGGGCAAATTGTTGATTTAGTTCTATTTGAGCATCTGCTTTGGCTTTAGATTCTATTTCATTTTTTTCTCGTTTTAGCTTCTCTATTTCTGCTTTACTTCTATTTAGCTCTTTTACCTGTTGAGATTTTTGCTCTAACTCTTGTTTAAGTAATGCCATAGATTCACTTTGTTCATCTTCTAACTCTTTTTTTAACTTATCATGAAGCTTTTGCTTCTCTATTTTAATCTGCTCTTTTGTAGCTTTTTTTAAATCATCTTCAAATTTATTTTTTTGCTCTTGCATTGATATTTTTTGAGCATTTAATCTATCCGATTCATCTTTTAACTCTTTAGATTTTTGTTCTTGAATCTCTTGAAGCTTTTTTTGTTCTAAAATATTTTTATCTCTTAATTCTTGCTCTTTTTTTCTAGCAACTTCTAACTCTTTTTGAATCTCTTTTAAATTATTATCATTCACTTTAGATTTTAAATCACTCTCTTGTTGCATCAATTTTTGAAGTTTAACTTTCTCTTCTTGGAATTTTTGATTTAAAGCCATCTCTGTATCAGCTTTAATCTTGGATTCCATCTCATCTTTTTCTCGTTTTAGCTTCTCTATTTCTGCTTTACTTCTATTTAGCTCTTTTACCTGTTGAGATTTTTGCTCTAACTCTTGTTTAAGTAGTGCCATAGATTCACTTTGTTCATCTTCTAGCTCTTTTTTTAACTTATCATGAAGCTTTTGCTTCTCTATTTTAATCTGCTCTTTTGTAGCTTTTTTTAAATCATCTTCAAATTTATTTTTTTGCTCTTGCATTGATATTTTTTGAGCATTTAATCTATCCGATTCATCTTTTAACTCTTTAGATTTTTGTTCTTGAATCTCTTGAAGCTTTTTTTGTTCTAAAATATTTTTATCTCTTAATTCTTGCTCTTTTTTTCTAGCAACTTCTAACTCTTTTTGAATCTCTTTTAAATTATTATCATTCACTTTAGATTTTAAATCACTCTCTTGTTGCATCAATTTTTGAAGTTTAACTTTCTCTTCTTGGAATTTTTGATTTAAAGCCATCTCTGTATCAGCTTTAATCTTGGATTCCATCTCATCTTTTTCTCGTTTTAGCTTCTCTATTTCTGCTTTACTTCTATTTAGCTCTTTTACCTGTTGAGATTTTTTCTCTAACTCTTGTTTAAGTAATGCCATAGATTCACTTTGTTCATCTTCCAACTCTTTTTTTAACTTATCATGAAGCTTTTGCTTCTCTATTTTAATCTGCTTTTTTGTAGCTTTTTTTAACTTATATTCAAACTTATCTTTTTGTTCTTGCATTGATATTTTTTGAGCATCTAATAGATTAAATGCTTTTTTATACTCTTCTCGTTTAGACTTTACTTCAGAATGTAGTTTTTCTTGTTGTTTAATATAATTTTGCTTTAATTCATCCTCTAATTGATGATAAATAATCTCATTTACATCTATCTCTGCTTGACAATTTGGACACTTTATTGTTGTAGTATTTTTCATCTCTATATCTCCTTGAATTTATAAAACCATTATAACTAACTAAAATAATAGTTTAGATATAATAATTACAACTTAATTAAGAAAAGAAGCTTTTTTTCGGACGAGATGGCTTTAGCCTCTCTCTAATATACGGAGCTAAAGCACCGTGTCCCCAAAAGTATAAAAATCTTTAATTCATTGGCTTTGGCTTCTTATGTAGATACCCTTAAATTATTCCTAAATAAAACTAGGTGCATCATTTGCAAATAAGATTAAATCACCAATATTTGTATTTTCAACCAACATCTCTTCCATTTTATCTTTACTTTGAAGTTTGAACAATTTATTTTCATCAATTAAAGCTTTAAAAATATGATAATTTAAATCTCCCGTAACCACAACTAAATCAAAAACCTCATTTGCTCTTTTTGCAACCTCTTCATTAAATATATCATCCACCTCTACAAGTCCAGGGGTGATAAGAACTTTTCTTCCATTATAACTCTCTGCTAACTCAAAAGATGCCATTATCCCATCAATATTTCCATTAAAGCTATCATCTAAGATAACTTTTCCACCTGCATCAATTCGTTGAAGTCTATGAGGAACTGGTTCAATTGTGCTGATTCTTTTTTGAATATCTTCTGGTTTCATACCCATTGCAATAGCTACTTTAATTGAAGCTACAAGATTTATTGTATTAAAACTTCCTAATAGTTTTGTAGAATATTCCATTCCATCAAGTTTAAAGCTAAGACCATCTAACGAAGAGTTTATATCTGTAATCTCATCACCAAATTTATGAATAATCTTAGAGGGGTTAATATATGCACTATCATGAACCCAAGCCTCTTTTAATCTTGCCGATTGCATTATCTCCATTTTGGTATCTCGTATATTCTCTAAAGAGCCAAAATATTCTAAATGTGCAACTCCAATTTTTCCTACAATTGCATAATGTGGATTTACCAAAAGTGTAATTTCAGAAATATCACCTATCCCTCTTGCTCCCATCTCCACCACATAAACCTCTGTATCACTAGGTAAATCATCATTAACATCTTTCATAACTCCACCTAAAGTATTAACTGACCTTGGCGTTGCATAAGTTTTAAAATTATCTTTTAAAATATGATGTATAAAATTTTTGATACTTGTTTTACCATAACTTGCAGTTATTCCAATTATAGTCATATCTTTAAGATTTTCTAGCTTTTTCTCTGCACTTTTTTTAAACCCTTCAAATAATATTGCCTCTAAAGAGAAAGAGATTACAAGAGCCATAAATATTGGTACTATTATTCCTAAATTAGCACAAGATGATATAAGTACACATAAAATATCCTCAAATAGAGTTAAAAATGTAAGTATTATAAAAAATCTTTTAATTCTACCTGTAAAAACTAACTTTTTATCAAGTGATTGATACCATTGAAATAGAAATGCTAAATATAAAAATACCACAATAAATCCGTAACTACCTGCATATAAATAGAGTCCAAAAGGGATTAAAAAATATACTAAATGCCACCAAACTTTTGTATGATGAAAAATCACTCTATCTATTTTATAACTATACCACTGTAAATTTGTGATTAGATAATAACCTAATGCTAATACAAAAAGTATATGAGATACGAAATCTAAAATTATCATTAATTTGTTCCTTAAACTATAAATTGCAATATTTTAGTAGAAACTAAATTTAATCTTACTAAAATTTCGGTAATATCCTATTATGATTGATTTAGATAACCAAACAGATATAAAAATAGATATAGAATTTCTTGAGTTAATAGCTCAAAGTTTAACAACAAAAGAGATTGAATTAATAATATGTGACAATAGTTATATTCAAGAGTTAAATAAAACTTATAGAGATAAAAATATCCCAACAGATGTTTTGAGTTTTCCACTTGTTGATTCATTTATAGGATTGCCTCTTGGTTCACTTATTATTAATATTGATAAAGTTCAAGAGGTAGCTTTAAAGCTAGGACATAAAAACAATGAGGAGATAGCACTTTTGTTTATTCATGGAATTTTACATCTTTTGGGTTATGACCACGAGATAGATTCGGGAGAGATGCGTCAAAAAGAGAGAGAGTTAATAGAGCTTTTTAGACTTCCTAATAGTTTAATTATTAGATCAAATGGATAGGTTAATATGGATTTTGTTCTTTTTGTCCTCTCTGTAGCTTTTTTGATTGCTGGGGCTGATATTATAATTAGAGGTTTGGCAAATATAGCTATTAAAACAGATATACCACACTATATTATTGGGGCTGTATTTTTAACAATAGGTTCAACCCTTCCAGAAATTTTTGTGGCTGTATATTCTAATATTGATAACCAAACAGATATTTTGGTCTCTAGCATTATAGGAAACTATATATTTAATATCACTATTACATTTGCAACAATTCTTTTAATTGCAAAAAATATAAAGATTAAAAATAATCTTTTTAGAAAAGATAGTATTTGGATTTTTACCTCTTTATTTATACTTTTATTGGTATCTATAGATAAAATAATATCATTCTTTGATGCGATTATTTTAATTATTATAATGATATTATATATAACCGTTTTATTTGAAAGTAAAAAATCGGTAGATATTGTAAAAGATATACCAATAGATAATAGAAATCCTCTTTTGTCAATATTAATTATAATTATAGGTATGATATTATTAAGTATTGGTTCAATTTTTATTATTGAATCAGTTGTTGCAATAGCGTCATATTTTAATATTAATTCATGGATTATAGGGATTATAATGGTAAGTTTTGCCACATCATTGCCAGAACTTATTATTACTATTTTAGCAATATATAAAGATAAAGTGGATCTTGCAATTGCAAATATTATAGGCTCAACAATTGCAAATTCAACTATAGTCATAGGTTTTGCATCATTAGTTAAACCTATAGAATTGAATTTATCAAATCATATTTTTGATATTTATGCTGTATTTATATCTATGTTATTTTTAATACTTATTACAGTTACAAACTCATATAATAGATATATGGCAATTGTGCTATTTATAATATTAGCACTATTTATAAAAAATCTATTTTGGATTTAATTTATTACACAAGGAGATAATATAGAAATTAACTATGATAATACAATAAAAGAGAGATTTATTCCAATAGATTATGAAGATATTTTAAAAGGATGTTTAAAATATTTTAATAATAAGAATATAGAGTACAAAGAGTTATCTAAACTTATACATCATTATTAGTATCAAGAATTTTACGAGGATTTACAAAATCTTAAACAATCTTATCAACCATTTAACCCTGATAGTGATATATTACTATCTTCTGATATTACACAAGATGAGTATAAGAAAAAAGAGGAGCTACTCTTTAAACAGATTACCCCTTTGTTAAATCATGCAAATTATCAAACTTTAACTAAAGAATCGTTATTTAAAACAATGAATAAAAAATCCTCTTATGGTGTAGAGGTTAGCGTTGATTTTAAAGATTTCGACAAAATAGAACTATATTTTAGAGGAGAATCTACACAAACAGAGACAAAACGTGACCCTTTAAAGCTATATCTAAAAACAAAAACAATAGTTGAACCTGTTTATAGACGACTTTTTCTTATTATAAAACCAAAACAACTATCAGTTCGTGCTAAAGAGATAGCACAAGAAACGAATGGGGATATAGAAAAAATAAAAAAGAAACTCTTACACACAAATCCTTTACTTATTACAGATGAATCAAATAGAAATATATATATAAAGCTTTTTAAAAATATTCCTCAAATGGATTTAGAGATGCTTTTTCCAAACACTAAAGTTAAAATGACACTATTTGATAAGATTAAATTAAGTGTTGTTGGAGGTGGAGGAACACTAGGAGGTGGAGCTACATTAATTCCAAAATTAACAACAGCAATGATTGACCCAATATCTACACTTATCGCAGTTGGAGCTTTTGGTGGAGTGGTATGGAGACAGGTTAAAAATGTTATTTTTAGAAAAACATATTATATGGCACAATTAGCAAAAAATTTATATTTTCATAGTCTTGATAATAATGCTGGAGTGCTAAACTATATGATTGATATGGCTGGAGAAGAGGAGAGTAAAGAGGTTTTGTTAGTTTATCTATTTCTTTCAAACAGTAAAATAGCAATGACAAAAGATAACTTAGATAATGCTATTGAAAAATACGTAAAAGAATCTTATAATATAGAGATGGATTTTGAAGTGGATGATGGAATTAGAAAACTTCGTAACCTTGGATTTTTGATAGAAGAGGATAATAATCTTTCTGTAATTACAGTTAATGAAGCTATTTTGCAAATAAAAGGGATATTATGACTAAAATATATAGTTTATTAGTAGTTAGTTTTTTAATGGGTTGTGCTAGTGAAAATCATATAGAGGGAATTAAAGTATACAATCATGCCTATAATGAAAATTATGATACAGATAAGGTTGATGATATTCTAAAAGAGGCAAAAGATTCTTATATTTTAGTTGATCCGTTTATCTCAGATATTACTAGCGATAATATATCTCAAATGATAGAGAATAATAATCAAATAGGTGGTTATATTAGTATTGGAACTGGTGAAGATTGGAGAGATGATTATAATCAGATGAAACCTTTTTTGGTTACAAAAAGTTGGGATGAATGGAAAGGTGAATATTTTGTAAGCCAAATTAGTGAGGAGCTAATATCTATAATGAAAACAAGAATTGATAAGATGTATAATCTTGGAATGAAATGGGTTGAGTTTGATAATATGGATTGGGCTGATGATGATAGCGTTAGAGAAAAATATGGTTCATCCGTTACAAAAGATGAGTCTATAGAATATTATAATACTCTATGTGATTATCTACACCAAAAAGATATGAAATGTATGGCAAAAAATACTGTAGATGGTGCTGATAACTTTGATGGTGTAACCTATGAATCTTATGATAATAATCAAAATTGGTGGGATACAGATAGGACAGAAAGATTCTTAGATGAAGATAAATTGGTAATTATTATCCATTATAATGAGAGTGATTGTGATGAAGTGTATGAAGAATATAGAAATAAATATAAAAATGATAAAATATCTTTTATATGTGAAGATATAGCAACAAAGGGATATATTCATTATTAGACTTCTTTAAAACTCATCGGAAGTGACGGCTTCAGCCTCACAAAAAGCTGGAAGCTCAAGCACCAGTTCCGAGTTTTGAAATTATATTCACACCCCATTTATCACAAAACTACTCCAATAATATGGATGTAGTTTTATCATCTGCAATTTTGCTTTTCTTAATGAATCTATATAATTATCCTTTTTATTATCTAAATTTATATAAAATTTCTCCATTAAGTTTGCTGTTTGTTTATCATCAACACTCCACAAACTCATCATAATATTTTTAGCTCCTGCTTGAATAAATGCTTTAGATAATCCTGCAACTCCCTCAGCAAACTCAATCTTTCCAACTCCTGTATCACAAGCAGATAACACAACTAATTGAGTCTCAACAAGTTCTAAATTAGATAATTTTAATGCTGTAGCAATACCATAAGTATCAGAAATTAATCTTACATTATTTGCCCCTGCAAGAGCTAGACCAGATTGTTGCATAAAATTTACACTACTATTTTTAATAAAAAATGCATGGGTAGATATATGGAGAATTTTTGGATTTTTAATATTTAATAAATTAGTAACCGTTGCATTTTTATCTTGATATATCTCTATATTTTTATAAAAATTTTTAAGAACATCTAATTCATATAAAGAGCCTTTTAAATCTTTAAAATATTCAGAAAAATTTAAATGATTTGTTGTAACTTTGACAGTTTTTGCTGAATCTTCTATTTTCTTTCTCTTTTTTGTACTGGCTAAATCATAATCAGGATGGGTAAAAACTACAACTTTAGCCAATTTATTATCTATCTTTTCTCTATAAAATCCTCTAACAAGTTCTTTAGCAGAGGGTATATAAGTAATTGTTTTATCCTCTATCATATATTTATTATCATAAAATAATGCTTCAAATGGTAAAAAATTCAATAATCCATCAGGAGATATTATAAGATAATCTTTCTTATTAGATTTAAGAGGTAAATATTTGTTTAAAATTTTATATATTATATTTAGAATTTCTTTTGTACTTTTTTCAAGTTCTTTTAGATTTTTATCTTTTTTTGCCATCTCTTTATTTATCCCTCTAAATTTTGCTATATTATCTTCTAATCTAATAGTTTCCCCTTCGCTAAGCATATCAAATGTAATATTATTTTTCCAATCAATAGTAAAAATATAATAATTATCCAATGCCCTCGCAAAATCAATATATAAATGATTCTCTTTTAGATGAGATGATATATCCAAAAAGTTAATATCTTTTAACCTTAAGAGTTCAGCAAAAATTTTATTAGTTTGATTAAGAGCTATTTCCAAAACACTTATCTCATTCTTTATTATTTTTAGTTCTTTATTACGTGCATTTATCTCTTTTATAGTCTCTTTTAATCTATATGTTTGATATAACGTTGATAAATATATCTTTTTTTCTTTTAATGTTTCAATATTTTGCTTTAGCTTATTTATCTTATGATATATTATTGAGATAGAATTTTCTCTATTTGAGATGGTTCCTTTATAATTTAACCATCTTTGGAAATTATCTTTTGCTATAGATTTTGAATCTTTTGGACTCTTTTTTGAATATTTATAGGAAATATTAAATAGACTACTTAATACTAAACTAGAATTATAGTGTTTATTATAGCTCTTTTTTTGAGAATTATCTAATATCAAATAGTTCTCTTTTTGATTAATTAAAAATATATCAAAAGCTTTTTTTACATTCATTAAAGAGTTATTATAATCTTCTTGTTTATTGTAAACCTCTGAAATCTGATAATAACTTTTTGCAGTATCAATATTATCTTTACCCAGATGTGCTAGTCTAATCTTTAAAGCTTTATTATAATAATCTAATGATTTGTTATAATCTTTATTTTTTTGATGAATTAAAGCCAAAGTGGTATAATTTATGGCACAATTTAGATGATTCTCTCCAAAAAGTTCAATATTTATCTTTTTTGATTTATTAACAAATTCTAAAGATAATTTATGTTTATTGTCTAATTCAAGATAAATTTCAGCCATATTATTATAAGTTTCTGCTCTATAAACTTTATCATTAAGATTATTTTCTAATGAACTTTTATAAAATTTTAAAGATTTTTGATACTCTTTTAATTTTTGATAAATCCTAGCAATATTATGATAGCTTTGATATATTTTATAGTTTTTAATTTTTCTTATTTTTAATGCTTTATTGTGATATTCCAAAGCTTTTATATAATCGCCAACTGTATGATATAATCCACCTAGATTACTATAAATGTTAGATAGGTGCTTATTATTTTGATTAAAAATTCTCTCTTGTATGGCTAATGATAAATTATAATTTTCTAGCGATTTTACATATTTTCCAGTAGCTCTATAAATCTCAGCAATATTATTATAAGTAAAAGATATACTTTTTTGTTCTTTTATACCTTTTTTGGGTTTAGATTCTTTTATAGTTAAAGATTTTTGATTATATTCTAGTGCTTTTTTATAATCACCAAAAAACTTATAAACAATAGCCGTTCTATGGTAGTTTTTAGCTAATCCTATGCTATTTGGTTTTAGTTGTTTGAGTATCTCAAACTCTTTTTTATAATACTTTAATGCTTCTTTATTTTGATATAATTTATTATAAGATTGACCCATATTTCTATAAGTTAAAGATATTTCAATACTATTTACACCAAAGAGTTTTTTTTCTATTATAATAGACCTATTTAAATCATCTATAGCTCTTATATAATCTTTATTTTTATAAAACTCTTCGGCTTTTTTATTAGCTATATTTCTCTCTTCTAATAGAGTATCACCAAAGGCAATACTCACATATAAAATCAAAATTAGCAAAACTTTATGTATCATAATAGATTACTTTATAACCTCTATCTCCACCACTTTATCACCACTATTAGTTCGTACAATGATTTTATCATTAATCTTTAAATCTGATTTTAAAACTATAAATTTAGCGACTCTACTTCCATCAGAATCCTTACTAGATATATTATTATCTCCTCTGTGAATAGTTAAAGTATTTGGAACATCAAATGCCTCTTTAATCTTAATAATAAAACTCTTTTTTGCACTAGATAATTTTAATTTATCTTGATAAACTGTAATCTCTCCATTTATATCAGTTGTTTTTGTAGGATCGCTTGAGCCACCTTCATCACCAAAATTAAACGAGATATACTGATTCTCTACTATTGTTTTATCAACTTTTGCTTCATCCACAGGGGGTTGAATGCCCATCACTTTGCTATACGCTATTGTAAGAACTAGCATTAACACACTTAAAACACTTTTCATCTTAATATCATCCTTTTTTTCTATTTATATAATATATTATACCCCACTTAATATAAAAGCACTCCAATAATAAGGATGCATATCTATCATTTTAAGTTTAGCCTCTCTTAAAGCATCTTTATAATTCTTTCCACTTTTCACACTTTTATAAAAATATTTTGTAAGTGTAGCCGTTGAGCTATCATTAACTTGCCAAAGGCTCATAATCACATTCTTAGCCCCTGCTTGAATAAATGCTTTTGGCAACCCTTGAACCCCTTCAGCTTGATTAATTTTACCTAAACCAGTTTCACAAGCAGACAAAAATACCAATTGTGTATTGCTAAGTTCTAAACTTGAAAGTTTTAGTGCAGTTGCTATCCCTTTATAATTTTTCTTTTGTGGTGCAAGATTAGCATCCACAAATGCTAAAAAAGTTTGTTGCATTGGATTAGAGCTATTAATATCTTCTCTAAATCCTCCATGAGTAGAGATATGTAAAATTTTTGGACTTTTTATTTTAAATAAATTTTCTACCGTGGCATCATCATCTTGATAAATCTTAGCTTTTGGATATAATGATTTAATACCCTTAGCCTCGTTTAATGAACCTTTTAATGGTTTGAAATATTTACTCCCTCTATTTATACTTTTTGTATCTAATTCATAATTTTGTGGATACTCTTTTTTATCTGTTAAATTATAACTAGGATGGGTAAATACCACAATATCTTGCGCATAATCTTTATTCTCTCTTCTACTTTGACGCACTAACTCTCGCCCTGATGGGATATAAGATATATTAACACTCTCTATAAGATATTTACCCTTATTATAAAGTGCCTCAAATGGCAAGAAGTTTAAAAGTCCATCAGGAGAAATGATTAAATTTTTTTTAGATTTAAAATTGATATATTGATTTAATCTATAATATATTCTAGCAAGATGATGTTTAACTTCTTTATCAAGCTTATTTTTATCTATATTCTTAAGAGTCATTTTATGGTTTATCTCTCTTACTACTTTTATCTCCTCTTCTAATAATTTTGTATCATATTTTGAAATCTGTTTAAATGTAATATTATTTAATTTATCAAGTGTAAAGATATAATAATATTCATCGGTCTTTGCAAAATCTATATAAAGCTCATCTTCTTTTAAAGTTTTACTTATATCTTGATATGATATATTCTTAAGCTTATTAAACTCTCTAAACTTTTCAGAACTTTCATTTAATTTTATCTCTAGTTTACTTATCTCATCTTCTGTATATTTTATCTGTTTAGTATTATCTTTTTTCTTATCATTTAATAGGTTTGATAAAGCAATATTTAACTCTTTATAATTTTTAATATTTTTTTTTGTTTTTTCATTGACTGTTTCTTCTAGCATTGTTAATAAGTTTGAACTTTCTATAATAATTCCTTTATAGTTAAACCATTGATTTATTATATTCTTATTAATTTTATTATCATTTTTTATAGTACTTTTATATTTATAAGAAAATAGTAAGAAATAATCTATAATATCTATATACTTATATATATATTTTTCTTTTTGCTTATTATTTAAGTAAATATAAAGATTGCTTTTATTTTTTATAAAAATTTTATAAATTAACTGCTGATATTTATAAGACTTTAAATATTCCCCTTTAATATAATATAACATTGCTAAAGACTTATAATTATCAAATAATTCACTATTATTATTAGATATATTTTTGTTTATTTTTAATGCCTTATGTAAATAATTATCTGCTTGTTTTATATCAGATAATTCAAAATATAAGTTTCCTAACATTATATATAAATGTACAGTTGTTGGATGTTTTTCTCCTAAATTAGATTTGAAAATATTTATAGCTTTATATAAATATTTTAATCTTTTATTACTGCTAAGAAAGTTATTTTCTATAGATATATTAGCATAACATCTTGCTGTTGTTAAATGTTCTACTCCAAATATTTTAATAGATAGCTCTAAAGCTTTATTTAAATACTCAAATCCTTTCTTTTTATCAATATATAAATAAGTTTCTGCAATAGCAGAATAAAGATCTATTGTTACCTCGTCTTGTTGATTCTCAAGAACTTTTAATGATTTATTTAAAGCGTCAATAGCTTTAGTATAATCACCTAAATAATTATACATAAATCCTATATTAATATATCCCCTTGCAGTCTCTTTAGCATTATCTCCTAACATATTTTTAGTAATATTTAAATCTAATTTCATAAATTTTAAAGCTTGTGTATATTTACCTTGTTTACTATATATTGTGGCAATACTACTATATGTGGAAGCAATACTTTTATTATTTGTACCAAATATCTCTTTTTTTAAATCTAGTGCTTTTTTATAATATTCTAATGCTTCATTATATTTAGATAAAATTAAATAATTTGAGGCTATATTTTCATATAAATTAACAATTTGATAAGCATTATCTTTATATATTTCTTTATTGATAGCTATAAGTTTTATATATATATTAATAGCTTCCTCATATTTCATAGTTAAATTATTAATTTGTGCTATTTCATTATAAATTCTTATTATATCTGGACTATTATCTTCTAAAAAAAATCTAAAATTATCTAATGATTTTTCATAAGAATATAAAGAAGCTTTATATTTTTTATTATGCTTATAAATATTTCCTAGTCCTTCATATATAATTCCTCTTTGAATACTATGGTTTTTATCTATTTTATTTTGAATTTTTAATGCATTTTTATAAAATTTTAAGGCATCTTTATATTGATTTAAACGAATATATTCATTTGCCATTTCAGAATAAATTTTAATAGATATGTCATTATCATTTTCATATAACTCTTTTGATAAAGATAAAGCTTCATTTAAATATTCTAAGGATTTATCTCTCTCTTCCTTTGATAAAAAAGATGATGACAACATTCCCAAATCATAATAACTTTCAAGTAAATCTATCCTATTCTTAGGTATTAATTTTTTTCTAATATATAATGATTTTTTTAGATATTCTGAACTTTCACTCATATAAAAAAGTGGATTATAATTTAAAGGTTGACTATCTTTTTTATTAATTTTATTAAAAGAATAGATTCCTGTTCTAAAATATAATAAACCTAAGTCATGATAGTATTTAGCTGTTTTTTTATGATTTTTAGTATATATTTTTTCAACTAATTTAGTGGCTTTATGCTTATATTCTAATGCAAGATCATAAGAATTTTTCTCTATTAAGTCAATAATTTTATCATCTAATATTTTAATATTTAATACTCTATTTCTTTTTAAATCTCCACTATACCCAATACCACTTATAATAATAAAAATCAATAAAACCCTAAAAACTCTCTTCACCTAAACCCCTATTTTAAATATACCTGATTACTAATTCTATCTTTAAACTTTAAGTTCATCTGTAATTGTTGTTCTTTTATATTACCCAAAATCCCTTTAGCTTTCTCTTTGCTTAAAATTTTTTTAGAGATAAAACCAAAGCTTAGCATCTCCATCTCTGATTGATTTGCTTTTGATATTAACGAGCATTTAAATAAACTATAAGATATATCTGCATTATCAAATGTAATAGAAACAAGATTTCTGCTATTATCTGATTTTTTAATAATCATAGATTGTCTATCTGAAATAAACAGTTTCCCTATATTATCATTTTGATCATATACACTATAATCTTCATTAATTGTTGTAATTATCTCATAAAGTTCATTATTTTTACTACTTGGATATAGATATACATACCAAATACCAATAAGCTTATTCAAAATATTTTTTCCATCTATAAATGGGTCAAATACGGTTCTTTCTTTTCTATCATCTATAATCTTTTGAATTTGACTTTTAGTTGTTATATTTTTATCTTCAAATATTTTATATGGCACACCAAAGCATCTCTCCATACCGTACAAATGAACTGTTTTTAATAATGAATTTGTATTACTCTTAAACCTAGATATATTTGATTTATTTATCCCAAATGTATCTGCTATCTCCTTTTCTTCTATCCCCATATACTTAATCACATAAGCAAATTTTTCTTCATTATTCATCAAATCACCTTATTAAAATTTTATAATATTTAATATGATATAGTAAATATCTTAAATTTTGGTTATAAAATAAACATTTTTATGAGTTGCGTAAAAGTTGCGTTGGAGTTGCTTGACTGTTGCGTAGAAATAATCATATCATATTAAATGTAGAAATTTTTATTAAATTTCTATTGAATTTTTCTTAGGTTAGATGATATTTAATTATATCATAAATAAATTTTAAAAGGTTGAAATATGAAAAGAGTAATAGGTAATACAATATTATTATCTTCACTATTATTAGCAGGAGGAGATCTTGTACCAATAGTAGAACCAATTGAGGTAGAGGAGATAGAGTCACCTGTACAAGTTGTAGAGATTTTAAAAACTAAAAATTGGTTTCTAGGTTTAAATGGTAGTTATATTTCACTAGATGTTTCACAAGATCCATCAAATTTAATAACTACTAATTTTATTCCTGAATATGAGGGGATATCTTATGGGGTGGAATTAGGATTTAATTATAGTGATGCTCTATTTTATACGCTTAATTATGATTATTTAGATTTAGACCAAGCTTTTATGCAAAATATTACAGCATCTGTAAATTATAAAATAAATGGTTTTTATGCTGGATTAGTAGCAGGTATTAGTAGCCTTGAGTGGGATGAGGCACCAACTGCAACTTATGATGATGAGACTTCAGAAGAATTTATATATGGTGTAAAATTAGGATATGAATATCAAATGAGTGATGATTTAACGGTTTATACTCAATATCAATTCTTACAAACAGAACATTTAACAGAGATAATAAGTGGTGCTATTACATCTAACATATTGTATGAGAGTATAAATCATACAACAATCGGTATTAGATACCAATTTTAAAGGAAAATTATGAATCATAAAATTATATTATTAAGTGTTGTAACAGCTTCAATGTTATTTACAGGATGTGGAAGTAGTGATGGATTTACTGCTGAAA
>Ga0256842_1000110_pt1 | contig 64049 bp, 64 predicted proteins | sample 4559240metaG_FD_185973 | JGI IMG/M metagenome (GOLD analysis project Ga0256842, IMG submission 185973) | Hydrothermal vent microbial communities from Guaymas Basin, Mexico - 4559-240 | ecosystem: Environmental > Aquatic > Marine > Hydrothermal vents | place: Mexico: Guaymas Basin | collected... | reverse complement strand
TTTTCTATTTTTGTTGATGGAACCTTCAAGGAGATGAAAAGCCTGTATCATTTGACGGGTTTTGGCTCAACCTTTCCTTTAAAGCCTGCAGACTTTTATATAGACATATTAGAAAAAAGCGGCGCTATTTGCCAAAGCGAGTTAAGAACCTATGTATTCAAATATCCAAGCGTAAAAGATATGCTTGCCTATCACAAAAAAACAGGCGCAAGATATACAAAAAGCTCAAAAATGGTAGGGAAAAATCAGTTTATCAAATTCTGCAAATTATACGAAAAGCTATATTCAACAGGCGATTCAATGGTAAAGACAACATTCTCCATCCTTTATGTATGGGGCAAAAAAACGGTTTAGTTGATAAGAAATTAGGATAAATACAGATTTTGAAAAAATCCTTTTCTTATTTGAAATATAAATATTATTCTTTCTTTAAGATTATTTTTGCTTATTTTTATTAAGCAGCCCTTCGTTTAACGGGTCAACTCTCTAAAACAAAACCCAAATAGCCACAGTGGCATTTTGTGTCCCAAGCCTATTTCTATGTCGTCGATAGCAAGATGGCTATTTTCTATGTCTTTTAGCTGGAAAAAGTCCTTATTCTTACCGCCAACTTCAAAGATTTGCTTTTCGTTAGTTCACTCCATTAAACTAAAATTATAATGAACATCAAATATAAAGCAATTAACGCTAATGGGTGGATGGGTGGATGAGTAGAAGAGTAGAAGAGAAAAGTGGGCAAATATACGAATAGGTAGATAAGGGCATTAAGAAAAGAATGTAGGTTAAATCTTATAATCCCTACGTAAAGATACAACCCCCAAATTACTTCAAAGTAAACTACTGTTGACTTTTTTTCCATCTGTGGGAAGATCCCGCAGGGCATCCTGCAGACTGCACTGGTGATTTTGAATAAACCACTTTGCCGCATTTTTCGCAATTGTATGTAGAATATCCGGGTTTTGGAACTATACCCCAACCTTCCACTTCGGAGGTGGAAGATTGGGCGGGCTCTTAATTTATGTTTGGGAAAAAATATGAAGGTAAACGTTATAATTGAAAAGGATAATCATGGCTATTATGCCTTTTGTCCTGAATTGAAGGGTTGTCATAGCCAAGGAAATTCTCTTGAAGAAGTTCTTGAGAATATAAAAGAAGCCGTGGAGCTTTATCTTGAAATACTATCCGAAGATGAAAGAAAACACCATTTAAGCAAAGAGATACTAACAACCTTTATTGAAGTAAAAATTGCCTAAATTAAAGAGATTAACAGCCAAAGAAGCCGAAAGGTTGCTGTTTGACGCCAGATTAAATGTATAAAAATCAAGGGAAGTCATACGATTTACAAAAAAGAAAATGAAAGATTTGTTTTTCCTTTTCATAAAGAAAAAACCTACATTCAAAAATAACAAAATCACTTATATAAATAATAAATATCTAATCTGCAAATTTAAGGCTGTCCTTTTTTGTTGAGTGCAAAGAAACGGGCACAAGTAGATATAATAACAAAGCCTTATTTTTCTAAATACTAATTGTTGATTACTTTTAAATTAACTTATCTAATACCAAATCTGTCAAAATACATCGACACATCCTTTTTAATCTCGTCTAATTCATCGTTTGTTATACTGGATTTATTCATGTAGGCTTTGTTTAGTGTTTTTGACGGTATGAATCGTTGGATAAAGTATACTTTTGCGCCTTTTATGGATTTTGCTATTTTCAATACATCTTCTTTGGAAAGCAATCCTTCAACAACAGTCGTTCTAAATTCATAGTTTATGTTGGACTTTTTTATTATATCAATACTTCTTCGTATATCGTCTATCTTGCATTTTACATTTGTTACTCTATCGTATTTTTCAAACGGCGCTTTTATATCCATGGCTATGTAGTCAATAAGTGAAAACCCTATCAATTCATCTATTGCGTCAGGATTTGTTCCGTTAGTATCGAGTTTAACCTTATATCCAAGCTCTTTTATCTTTTTTATAACAACGGGCAAATCTTTATGAATGGTAGGCTCGCCACCGGTTATTGAAACGGCAGTAAGCCTACCCGTTCTTTTTTTCAAGAATTCAAACAGCTCTTTTTCTTCAATCCCGTTTGTGCTCCCTGTTACAAGTTCAGGATTGTGGCAATAGGGACACCTAAAGTTGCAGCCGACCGTAAAAATTATCGCGCAAATTTCGTTTGGATAATCTATAAGCGAAAATTTCTGTAAAGCACCTATCTTCATTGTATCTTAAATGTTTTTCTTTCTTTAAACTCCTCGGCTTTTCCGTCGTTCCACTGCTCTATTGGCCTTAAATATCCCACAACCCTTGAGTATACTTCACATTTTGTTCCTGTTATTTTGGACTTTTGATTTTCCAATTCGGCAATTCTTCTTTCTATATCCTTTTTTGTCATAACTGTACCTCCTTTAGTTTAGATTCTAAAAGTCTTATCTCTTCTTCTATCGCATCCAGTTTTTCCTGTTTGCATATCGGACATTCGTAATGCTCTCCGGATATATATCCATGTATCGGACATACTGAAAAGGTAGGCGTTATGGTTATGTATGGCAATGTATAGTTTTCAAAGATTGTCTTGATAAGTTTCTTTACACTTTCTGGATTTTCAATCTTTTCGCCTACAAAAATGTGCAAAACAGTTCCGCCGGTGTAACTTGACTGCAATCTATCCTGAAGCTCCAAAGCCTCAAAAATATCGTCTGTAAAATTCACGGGAAGCTGTGTTGAATTTGTATAATAGGGTTTTCCGCTTTGATTTGCCGTTTTAATATCAGAAAATCTCTTCTTATCTATCCTTGCTAACCTAAAGGATGTTCCTTCGGCCGGTGTGGCTTCGAGATTATAATTATTGCCCGTCTCATTTTGAAAATCAATGAGTTTTTCGCGCATTATCTTCAAAACATCCAAACTAAATTCAACCGAACGATTGGAAGAAATATCTTCTCCAAATAGGTTTAAACACGCTTCGTTCATACCGACAAGTCCTATTGTAGAAAAATGATTCTTCCAATATTCGCCAAAACGCTCTTTAACCGCCTGCAAATAAAACTTGGAATATGGGTAAAGATTGTTTTCGGTAAACTTCTCAAGCACCTTTCTTTTTATCTCCAAAGATTCTTTGGCTAATTCCATTAAAGATAAAACCCGCTCTATAAATTCGTTTTCATCCGAAGACAGATAACCGATTCTTGGCATATTTATTGTTACAACACCTATCGAACCGGTTAACGGGTTTGCGCCAAATAGTCCGCCGCCTCTTTTCTTTAACTCTTTTGTATCGAGCCTTAACCTACAACACATCGAGCGTGCATCTTCGGGCGACATATCAGAGTTTAAAAAATTGGCAAAGTAGGGTATGCCGTATTTTGCCGTTGATGCCCAAAGTGTATCGAGACTTTTATTATCCCATTCAAAATCCTTTGTTATGTTATAGGTAGGGATAGGAAACGTAAAAACCCTGCCGTCTGCATCTCCTTCGGATAAAACCTCTAAAAAGGCTTTATTGAACATATCCATCTCTTTTTGAAATTCGCCGTATGTAGCGTTTTGCATCTTGCCGCCTATTATTACGGCTTGGTTTTTCATATACCCAGGCACCTTCAAATCAAGCGTAACGTTGGAAAAGGGCGTTTGAAAACCCACCCTGGTAGGAACATTAACATTGAAAACAAACTCCTGAAGAGCCTGTTTTACATCGGTATAACTTAAATTATCGTATGCAATAAACGGTGCAAGTAACGTATCGAAATTGGAAAACGCTTGAGCACCTGCCGCTTCTCCTTGAAGCGTGTAGAAAAAGTTTACTATTTGACCGAGTATGCTTCTAAAATGTTTTGCTGGCTTGCTTGATACTTTGCCTTTTGCCCCTCTAAATCCGCGCATGAGCAAATCGTTCAAATCCCACCCTACGCAATATACACTCAACAAACCCAAATCGTGTATATGTATATCACCGTTTATGTGGGCTTCTCTAATTTCTTTAGGGTATATCTTGTTTAGCCAATAGGTTTTGCTTATGTGGGAAGATATGTAGTTGTTTAACCCTTGAAGAGAAAAACTCATATTGCTGTTTTCTTTTACTTCCCAATCTATTTTATCAAGATAGTTATCGACCAACGTTATATCCGCCCTGTTTTTTAATTCCCTTAATCTCGAATGTTGCTCCCTATAGATTATGTAAGCCTTTGCCGTTTTAATAAAGGGAGATGTTATCAGAACTTCTTCCACTATATCTTGAATCTGTTCAACGCTTGGAATTTTATCTCCAAAAATTTGGTATGCCAAATTCAAAACCTTAAGCGTAAATTTCTCTGCTATATCCCTTTCAAACTCTTTAGTTGCTTTGCCGGCTTTTTCTATCGCATCGGTAATTTTAGATGCGTCAAAATCTACAACTCTACCGTCTCTTTTTATTATCTTTTGAAACACAATGCCTCCTATAGATTTATGTTAATAAATATGGATTATATGGAAAAACGGATTATATAAATCATTGCGAACCTCCCGTTCTATTATCCGTCGGGCAAGTCTCCTGGCTTGGCTTCGTCCTACTCTTTTTCGCCTTCCCGTCGAGTATGCGTCCACATAATCTCGACAGTGGCATAGTGAAAAATTTCGTCAGCCTTACAGTTGCGGGGGCAGCGCCGGATTTTCACCGGACTTCCTTATGACCCGACTCTAAGTATTTAGTATGCTATCAAACTACATTTGCTATGTAAAGTCTCAATGAGCAATATAAATGTCAAAATAATATAAAAAGAAACCGCTTGGCCAAGTTATAGATGGAGCGATAACTCAACCAAGCGGCAAATAGGCAGGATAACAGTAAGAATACTTGATACGTTTATACTATAACTAAAAACTATCATTTTGTCAAGGATAAAAAATATTTCTTGACATTTAGGCTTGTATTGGTAGAATGTAATTGAGAAAAAAATTTTATCGGAGGTATGACATGGAAAAAATTAAAAAGCTTCTTGAAGGAACGCCTCTCAAGGCTACACCGCAGAGATTGGCTATTCTTAAAGAAATAGCAAAATTCGGTCACATAGATTTGGATAGTATTTACAAAAATTTATCCAGAACATTTCCTTCTATGTCTTTAGCTACGGTATATAAAAATCTTCACACATTAAAAGAGCACGGTGTAATAAAAGAGCTCAACATCAACGAGATAAAAAACAAATACGAGATAGCCGCTCAAAAGAAACACCACCATCTTGTATGCAAAGTGTGCGGTGAAGTAACCGACATTTTCTTGGATACCACGCAAATTACAGAGCAAACAAAGAGTCTTGAGGGTTTTGATGTAGACTATTGTGAAGTGTTCTGCTATGGCGTATGCAGCAAATGCAAAGAAAAAGAAAAGGGCAATTAATAGCGGATTAAAATTTTGATTTTAAGTAGAACGCAGTGTGTGATTTAAAATCTTTTGCTATGCGATAGGGAGCACCAAAGGCAACTACGCACCCGCCGTTATCGCCGCTTTCTGGACCTATGTCTATAACATAATCGCAAGATTTTATTATATCTAAGTTGTGTTCAATAACTATAACGCTGCTTCCATTTTCAACAAGCCTTCTTAAAACAGCTATTAATTTCTTAACATCATCCATATGGAGTCCGATTGAAGGCTCATCAAGTAGATACAAAGTATGGCCTATGGGCGGGCTTATAAGATATTTTGCTATCTTTATTCTTTGCGCTTCGCCGCCTGAAAGCGTTGTAGCATTTTGGCCTAATTGAATATAGCCCAATCCGACGTCCTTTATAACTCCGAGTTTTTTCTTTATCTTTGGTATGTGTTCAAAGAAATCATACGCCTGATTAACCGTCATACTTAATATGTCGTATATGTTTTTGCCCTTATATTTAACATTTAGCGTCGTCTCGTTATATCTTTTTCCGTTACAAACATCACATTTTACGTAAACGTCTGGCAAAAACTGCATCTCTACCTTGATATAGCCTTCACCTTTGCACTTTTCGCATCTTCCGCCCTTTACATTAAAACTGAATCGTGATGCACTAAAGCCCTGAATCTTCGCATCTTCAGTTTGCGCAAACAACTCCCTTATATCATTAAAAACCGATGTGTAGGTTGCTGGGTTGCTTCTTGGTGTTCTGCCTATCGGTGCTTGGTCTATGCTTATGATTTTGTCTATTTTATCTATATTTTCTATGCTATGGCATAGGTTACTTCTTATTTGCCCTATATTGTAATTCTTTATATATTCATACATACAGTCGAAAATTAAAGAGCTCTTTCCGCTTCCCGACACACCCGTTACACAAACAAACGCTCTTAACGGTATATCTACATCTATGTTTTTTAAATTGTGCACCTTTGCACCTTTTATGTGTAAAAACTCTGAAGGTTCTATTGTTTTTTCCGGTATTGGTATAGTTTTTTTGCCAGAAAGATACTGACCTGTGAGAGAGTTTTCGTTTTGTTTGATTTCATCTGGTGTGCCTTCTGCTACAACTTCTCCGCCAAACCTTCCTGCTTTTGGTCCCATATCTATAACAAAATCTGCTTCGCTTATTATATTCTCGTCATGCTCAACAACTACGACTGTATTGTCGTTATCCCTTAAACGTTTAAGCGTTTGTATCAGTCTATCGGTGTCCTTCGGGTGCAATCCTATAGATGGTTCGTCTAAAACGTATATAATACCACTCAAACTACTTCCGGCTTGGGTTGCAAGTCTAATTCTTTGACTTTCTCCGCCGGATAGTGTTGATGCGCTTCTGTCCAAAGACAGATAATCCAATCCAACATCTATCAAAAACCTTAATCTAACCATTATCTCTTTCAATACCCTGTGAGCAATCTGTCTTTGGTATTGATTGAGATTATTTTCAATATTGCTAAAGTATTCGTAAGCTTCTTTTATCTTCATTTTTGTAACATCAATGATATTCTTATTTGCAATCTTTACCGATAAACTTTCTTTATTTAGTCTGTATCCATGACATACAGGACATTCCATCTCTTTCATTAATTGCATTATCTCTTTTTTAACCTTAAAACTATCGGTCTCAGCGAACTGTTGAGATATTAAAGACAAAACGCCGTCCCACCTTTTTCTTAACGTCTTACCGTTTTGTTTGACAACTATAACCTCTTTAGGATTGCCGAAAAGTATGATATCACGTTCTCGTTCGCTAAGCTCGTTAAACGGCGTATATATATCTATATTAAAGTGCAGACATGCGTTTATTAAAAGCGATTCATAGTAGCTATAACTTATTTTTTTCCATATTTTAATGACACCTTCTCTTACGGATAGGCTTTCATCGGGTATAAGTTTTTTTAAATCCAGTTGATGTTTTATGCCCAATCCAAAGCACTCAGGACATGCGCCTATAGGTGAGTTAAATGAAAAACTTTGAGGCGTTATAGGCTTATAGTTTATGCCGCAATATGGACATGCAAAATGCTCTGAAAAGACTTTCGTTTCATCGCTATCCATATCCTTTATATAAACCAAACCCTTGCCTTTTTTCAAAGCCAATTCTATAGAATCAGCAATCCTGTCTTTTACGTTTTCTTTTATTCTTAGCCTGTCTATAACAAGAAAAATATCATGTTTTTTGTTTTTATCCAACTCTATTTCTTCATCAAGCATTCTTTCTTTAGCATCTACCAAAACCCTGACGAATCCTTCCTGCCTGAATGTCTCAAACTCGTTTTTAAATGTGCCCTTTTTATTTATGGCTATAGGCGATAGAACTAAAACCTTTTTTTCAACCATAGATGCAACTGTGTCGACAATTGTTTGTGGGTTCTGCTTTTCTATTTTTCTTCCGCATGAGTAGCAAAATGCTTCTCCTATATGGGCAAAAAGCAGTCTCATATAGTCATATATTTCGGTGATTGTGCCTACGGTTGAACGCGGGTTGTTTGAAACGCTTTTTTGGTCAATGCTAATTGCCGGAGATAAACCTTCGATACTTTCAACATCCGGCTTATCCATCTTTTCCAAAAACTGTCTTGCGTATGCGCTTAGAGATTCAAGATAACGCCTTTGTCCTTCGGCATATAAAACATCAAAAGCAAGCGTAGATTTTCCGCTTCCTGAAGGTCCTGTTATGACTGTTATTGTAGATTTTGGTATATCGACATCAATATTTTTAAGATTATGAGCCTTTGCGCCCTTGATTTTTATGTACTTCACGTTAGAGATTTTTCTCTATTATCTGTCCTTCTTTATATAGATTTCGAAAAGCAGCTATCTTTTTTTCGAATTGAAGTTCAATCGTTCCTATAGGTCCGTTTCTCTGCTTTCCTATGATAATTTCAGCTTTACCTTTATTTTCTTCTTTATTTCGATTATAAACTTCATCTCTGTATATAAACATAATCACGTCGGCATCCTGCTCAATTGCTCCTGATTCTCTTAAATCCGCCATCATCGGTCTTTTGTCGTCTCTTGATTCCACAGCTCTGTTCAACTGCGATAAGGATATTATAGGTATGTCAAGTTCCTTTGCCAAAATCTTTAGAGACCTTGAGATTTCTGATATTTCCTGAGTCCTGTTTTGAGAAGATGAACCTGCGCCCTGGATAAGCTGAAGATAGTCAATCACAAGCATATCTATATCTTTTTCTATCTTCATTTTCCTTGCCTTTGTCCTTATGTCGGCAACGGTTAAAAAAGATGTGTCGTCTATGTAAATTCTGACTTTCTTAAGTTTATCCAAAGCACTCACAACTCTATCCATCTCTTCGTTATTGATAAAACCTGTTCTTAAGCTCGATACACCAATACCCGATAAAAACGATAACATCCTTAAAACTAATTGCCTTGCGGTCATTTCTAAGTTAAATATGCCAATTTTTTTTGAGTGCTCAACGGCTGCATTCATAGCCGCGCTCAATGCAAAAGCAGTCTTTCCCATACTCGGCCTTCCGGCTATAATTATTAAATCGCCGTTTTGAAATCCGTTTGTCATTCTATCCAAATCATTAAAGCCTGATGGAATGCCGGTTAATACGGTTTGTCTTTTTCTTAGAGCTTCTATATATTCCAACGTTTCATCGGTCATCTCATCAACGGCTAAGTATTTGTTTGATTTTTTGCTTGATATCTCAAAAATCTTTTTTTCTGCCAAATTTAATATGTCGTCTATCTCTTCAGGCTCTTCATAGCATACACTCGCTATCTCCGATGAAATATCAATCAAGGAACGCAGGATAGATTTTTTGTGTATGATTTGCGCATAGTATCTTGCGTTTGCAGGTGCTGGAAGATAGTCTATTACGCTTGTTATGTAAGATAAACCAACCTTATCCAATAAACCCTTTTCTTTTAAAAGATTTGTTACGGTTATAAAATCAAAAGGAGAGTTATCTTCATACAGTTCCTTTATGGCATTAAATATAGCCATATTGCGTTCGTCATAAAAATCTTTGCTGTCTATTATCTCAAGTATATCGCCTACCTTTGAATTATCCAAAAAAAGAGAGCACAAAAGCGCTCTCTCTGCTTCTATCGATTGTGGATAAGCTCTTAGAAGCTTATTGCTCATCTTCTGCTTTTACAATAACCTTTACGGAAGCCTTAATATCTCTGTATATTGCTATTTCTATATCATACTCACCAACAGATTTTATGCCGCCTTCGGGAATCTTTATATCTTTCTTGTCAATTCCTTCTGTTTTATCTTTTAGTTTTTCGTATATCTCGTTTGACGTAACTGAACCGAATAGCTTTCCTTCTTTGCCGACTTTTGCAGTAATTTCAACTACAACGCCATCCAAAGCTGCTTTTACTTTTTTGGCTTCTTCAATCTTTTTCTCTACTTTTCTTAGAATGCTTTGTCTTTTTTCTTCAACAACCTTTAGATTGCTTTTTGTTGCGGCAAGTGCAATACCCTTTGGGATTAAATAATTCCTTGCATATCCGTCTTTTACGTTCTTTATATCGCCTGCATATCCTAATTTATCTACATCTTCAAGAAGAACTATTTTCATTTTATTAAGCCCCCTTTTATCCCTTTAGTTTTCTGCTAACGGTGAATGGAAGAAGAGCCATAACCCTTGCTCTTTTGATTGCGGTTGTTAGCATTCTTTGGTGTTTTGCGCATGTTGCTGTAGTTTTTCTGCCCAATATTTTGTATCTTTCCGTAACATATCTTGAGAGTAGATTTATGTCTTTATAATCTATCTCATCCATTTTATTCGAACAGAAATGACAAAATTTCTTTTTTGGGTATCTAAAATATCTTCTTTTTCTATTATTATTCATTTTCTACCTCCGTAAATTTTAAAATGGAATATCTTCATCTTCAGTCGGTGTTTCTATCTCACTGGCAACGGAACTTGACTGTTTTTCTCTTGATGCCAAAAACTGAAAATTATTTACTACAATTTCATGTTTTGAGCGTCTGTTGCCGTTATTGTCTTCCCAAGTTCTATATCTCAACCTGCCTTCGACAAATATGGGAGCACCCTTTTTTAGATACTCAGCTATAGTTTCAGCCAACCTTCCGAAAGCCGTGGCATCTATAAAGAGCGTTTCTGTTTTTGGGTTTCCGCTGTCGTCTTTTCCAATAGGGCTATTAACAGCAATACCAAACGATGCTATAGCAAGACCGCTTGGTGTGTAACGCAATTCAGGGTCTCTCGTTAAATTACCCATCAACAGAACTTTATTAAGCGTTGCCATCGTCTTTTGCTTCTTGGTTTTGCTGCTTTTCGTATGCCGCCATATCCTTCTTTAACATGTTTGTTGTCATAAATCTCAAGATGTCTTCCTTAATTCTCATTCTTTCTTCAATCTCTTTTGGGACATTTGCTTCGGCTTTGTAGTGCACCAATACATAATATCCCTGTTTGAATTTCTTGATTGGGTATGCAAGATTTCTCTTCTGCCATACCTCATTTTTAAGAATCTTCCCACCGGCTTTTTCTATCCTTCCGGCAATATCGCCCATAATACCCTTCAAATCTTCTTCTGAAAGGGTGGGCTGGACGATGTAGAGCAACTCGTAATACTTCATAAAAACCCTCCTTTTGGACTTTTGGCTTCCCGTGCTTTTTACAAGGAAAGCAAGGAATCAGGCAAGCATAATACTGAAAACAAAAGAAAAAATCAAGGAAGATGTGCATAGTTAGATTTTTAGCAACACTCTACAATAAATAAACATCTTTTTTTGCGCCCTTTCTAACCTTTAGTAAAAATATTATGTTGAACTGCTTTATTTTTACAGGAAATAGCTACCTTAGAAAACACTTTTTATCATTGACATTGCCAACCAATTAGTTAAACTAACTATTTAGTTAACTGTATGCAGGGAGATTTTTTTAATGGACAAGAAAGACAGCATGGCAAAAAAAGAAAAGATAATACTTGCGGCTAAGGATATGTTTGCAAATAAAGGATTTAACGGAACAACAATGGATGAGCTTGCAAAACAAGCTAAGGTAAATAAAGCCACAATATATTACTATTTCAAAGACAAAGAAGCTCTGTATGAGTATGTTTTTGCAGAGAGCATAAATAATGTAGTCAACGATTTGGAAAAACGGCTTAAAAATACAAAAACCGCAACAGATGCCCTGAAAGCATACATAGATTCCTTTTATTTTAACTCAAAAGAAGATGAGACATTTATGAGAATACTCTTAAGGGCTGTTGCTTCACAGTGCTATCTGTTTCCAAAACAGGTGATGAAAAAATTTTTAAGAATGCTCTCTATTTTAGAAGATATTCTCGACAAAGGCTATAATGAAGGTGTATTTAAAAAAACCGATACAAAACTTGTTCACTTCATGATTGTAGGCGGAATCAGCTTTCTTTTGACAACAAAGGATAAAAGAAGCAGTATCTATGAAACGTTTGACAATACTCCAAAAAACTTCAACAAAGATGATAAATATGCCAATAGACAGTTGTATGAAATAATTTTAAAAGGATTGGGGGTAAAATGATTAAAATTGTTGTTTTTATTTTGGCTATTTTTTTAAGCGTAGACGCAAGCGCTGTAACAATTAGTCAACTTTTTCAAGCTCTAAAAAAACAGCCCATCACAAAGATAGACACGCTCATAACAAAATCCGCAGAAATATCCAAACAAAAAGTGAATGCAAATTTCTATCCTAAAATTTACGGACTTGCAAGTTATGAACATTTCAGCTCTCCAACCAATTTAAGACCGACCGCACCAACAGAAAGCTCTAGCATTATGGCTCAACACGGCGCATTACCGTTTAGTCGAAATATAAGAAAGATTGGCGTTAAATTTTCTATGCCTGTCTTTGTCTATTCTTTATTTAGTTTAAGCAAAAAAGCCCAAATGATGCACAAAAGCGCCAAGGAAAAAGCAAGGATAAAGCTTCTCCAAAATGAAGCCATGATAGTATCGATAAATGCCAATTTAAGATACCTTGAAAATTTAACCTTGGCACTTGAAGCAAAAAAGAAATCACTACAAGCGGCATTAAAGAGCATCGAGATAGGTGTAAAAAACGGCAGAATCCCGGAAATACAGGCAATAAAAATAGATGAAAATATCAATCAAATAGACATACAAAGACAAGCTGTAGAATCAAATATTACAAAATTAAAATCCTTAATGGAGAATTTGACATCCATAAAATTAGAAAAATCTGTAGATATGCAACAAACATCCAATTTAAACGAATCTGAAATCTATGCTCTCAAACCGATAAAATCATTCACAAAAGCACAAAAATATGCACTTGAATCCGAAAAAAGAAAAAGATATCCAAGCATAACACTTAAATCACAAATCTTTAGAAATTTTGGAAAAGGCTACAATAATAATGAATCCGTTATAAGAAATTATGGTAGCGTCGGCATATACTTAAGCATGCCGATTTTTGATAAAACCATCAACACCGACATTCAAAAAGCAGAAGTTGAATATAAAAAAAGCAAATCCACCCTTGAACAGACCAAACTTGAACTGCTCAGCGAATCTTATGCTTTAAACAAAGAGTTGGATATAGTAAATAAATCTATCAAGATTGCTCTAAAAAGCGTTCAAAATCAAAAACAGCTTTTAAGGTACGCTAAAGTAGCATTTAAAAATCAAAGAATGACTGAAGAAGAGTATTTAAGATATGAAGATGCTCTCTTTAGAGCAAAAGCCAATCTTTTTAACCTACATTACAAAAAATGGAATATATTTTCGAAACTTGCCGTTATATACGGAAATAACTTGGAGGAGATGGTAAAGTGAAAAAGAATGTAATTATAATATTGGTTTCTATTGTGTTGATTGTGGGCGCGGTGGCTTTGATAAAAAAGAAAAAGTCAGACCTTGCAAAGCTGAAACCCGTCAAGCAATACCCTGTAGTTGTTAAGACAATTAAGCCCAAAGTGAGTAGTTTTAAATTGACGATGACAAGTTTGGGTTTGGTTAAAAGCGGCTTGGATGTAAAAATCTCAACAAAAATCGCAGCAAGAATAATCACTATGAAACAACTTGGAGATAAGGTAAAAAAGGGCGAAGTGGTAGCAAAACTTGATTCGAGCAGCATACTATCAAAGTTGGTATCTGCAAAATCATCCTTAAAATCATTAAACTCAAAACTAAACTCGGCAAAATTAACATTAAATAATATGATTCTAACACACAAAAGAACAAAAGAGCTCTTGGATGTCAAAGGCGCATCCATAGAGCAGTATCAAAAAGAAGAAGATGCGTTATCAAACATAAAATCAAATATATCGGCAATAAATGCACAGATAAAAAGCGTCCACAGCACAATAAACGAGTTAAAAACACTGCTTGGCTATGCATTAATTAAATCACCGGTTGACGGTGTTATAAGTAAAAGATTCTTTAATGTCGGAGATATTGCAATGCCGGGCAAGCCCATATATGAAATATCATCAGAAGGCGAAAAGTATATTCTTGTCAGACTTCCCCAAAATGTAAACCCAAAAGGCATTATCTTTAATAATAAATTTTATCCGATAGAAGCATTGAACGGCACATTTAACGGACTAAACGAATATAAAGCCGACGTGGAAACAACCATAAACACCAACTCAAGAGTGGAGATAGGTGTGGTTGTTTTTAACGGCAAAGCGATAAAACTGCCAATTGATGCAATCTTGAATGATAATGATAAAAATTATGTGTTTATAGCATCTAACAATAGAGCAACTCCAAAAGAAATCGATATCGTTGCAAGCGGTGAAGAAGGATTGGCTGTAAACGATGAAACACTGATAGATAAAGAGTTGGTTGTTGCAAAACCGGATATACTTCTAAAACTTTTTAGCGGTGCTTTAATAAAAAAGGAGCAATAGATGTTTGATTATTTTTATAAACGTCCATATACGCTTTTTAGTATTATAGCCCTTCTATTTGTTCTTGGAATAGTCGGACTTATAGACTTGCCTAAAAATCTCTTCCCTGATAGCGATAGGCCGCAGGTTGTTGTTATTACCCAAATTCCGGGAGCAACAGCAAAGGTTGCTGCAAGTTCCGTTTCAAAGCCGATAGAGCAGGAACTGTCAAGATTGAGTTTGGTGAGAGATGTAAGCAGTACAAATGTCGCCAATTTTTCAATAGTAAAGGCTGAGTTTGAGTATAAAAAAGGATTGGAAAATGCTGCTGTTGATGTTGCAAACGCATTATCTATTGCAAAATCAAAACTACCAAGCAATGCAAATCCTGCAATCTACACAGTAGGAAGCTTTACCCTTCCTGTCGATGTCGTTGCATTAAGTCCGAAAAACTCAAATATTACACTTGCTGATATAAGAAAGATTGCAGATAGTTTTATCAAACCATACCTTTTGAGCAATAAGCGTATTGGAAATGTAGAGGTTTTCGGAGGATATCAAAGTGCCATAAATATTGAAATAGACCCTTACAAGGTTGCAAAATACAACCTTTCAACAGATAAAATAATAAATGCCGTAAGGTCAATAAACAAAGATTTGCCTATGGGTTTTATGAAAAGCAAAGATAATTTCTTAACCCTTACATACTATGGAGAAAAGGACGAGATAGAAAGGCTAAAGAACATAAAAATCGCACCGAACATAACCTTGGGCAGTGTTGCGAATGTTACATGGTCACACCAAAAACGCTTCAGCGGATATATGGGAAATGGCAAAGATGCCATAGCATTATCCATACAAAGAGCGCCTGGCGGCAGTGTGCTCGATGTATCAAATGCAGCAAGAGCTGAAATAGCAAAGATAGAAGAAAGATACCCTAATATAGATTTTCAGATATCGGATACGCAGAGAAATTTAATAAAAACCTCAAACACAAATATGCTTGAAGCACTGCGCGATGCCATTATTTATACACTTATTGTATTAATGATATTTCTTGGAAACTTTAGAGCCCTTATAGCTGCAGGCATATCGATACCTATGGTGTTCTTTTCGACCATTGCTATCATATGGCTTACAGGCGGTGAGTTGAATATTGTTGTATACACTGCAATAATCTTATCACTTGGTATGCTTACAGACGATGCCGTGGTTGTGCTTGAAAATATAGAGCGGCACTTGAATGAACTTAAAGAAGATTTGGAGACAGCCATAGAACATGGCACAAAAGAGGTTATAGGACCTGTATTTGCCGGCACCTTATCTACCATTGTCATTTTATTCCCATTGATGTTTGTCGGCGATTTTCCACAAAAAATATTTAGACCGTTAATTTCCACACTCATAATATCCTTGCTTGTTTCCTATTTTTTATCAATCACATTTATTCCCAAACTCTCCATATACCTATATAAAAACGGTACAGACAAAACAAAATTAGAAAAACTTTTTGAAACATTCTACCAAAAAACAATAGGAAGAATGACAGGCGGATACATAGGTATTTTGCAATTTTCAAATAGTGGCGGGTATATTTTAAAAAGAACACTGCTTATCGTCGGTGTTTTTTTGGTATTTATTCTTAGTATGAAAAATGTTATGCCGGTAATAGGAAGAGATTTAATGCCGCCTATGGATACGGGAATCATAAAAGCGCATGTAAAATTTAGCTCAAATGACACTGTCAATGTAGCAGAAGATAGGATAAAACCGTTTTTAACTTGGTTGCACAGCAAAAAATATGTAGCTATGAGCTCGGTTGCTTTTGGTTCAGAAGCCGGGGTTTTATCATTAGGCAGTGGCAACTTGCCAAGCGAAGCTACAATAACCGTAAACTGTGTTGATAGATTTCATAGAAAATTGACTATCTGGCAAATAGAAAACAAAATAAGAGATAAGCTACACACAATTCAAGGATTAAAAAGTGCCGATGTGTATGATTTTGGCGCTACAGCTATGTCAACCATAAAAGCTCCGTTAGACATACGAATAGAAAGTCCCAACGACGACATACTCCCGCAAAAAGCAAATGAAATTGCAAAAGCAATTGGTAAGATAAAAGGTTTGACATCCATAGATACAAGTTGGAATAGTGATTTTAGTGAAATTAAGGTATCTATTGATACCAATAAAGCGCTAAGCTATGGTTTAACACCTTACCAAATAGCCATGCAGATACCCATAAACGGCCGTATTGCATCCTTAAATGGTGATTTTGCTTCTATGAATACACAACTTGTAAGAATCTATTTAAAGGGCAAGTTTAACGAAAACTTAGATAGCATTAAACTTATACCGATAAAAACCAAATATGGATATATACCTCTTGGAGAATTTGCAACATTTAAAAAACAATTTACGGCAGCTAAGATAGAGAGAGACGATTTGTTGTATAGCGTAGACGTTAATGGATACAGAACAAAAAAACCCATAACCATCATAACCGGCGACAGTAACAATATTCTAAAACATATAGATACAGACGGTTATAAAATTTCACAAGCGGGCGACATAGCTCAATTAAATGATAGTTTTAAAAGGATGATAAAAGCAATACTAATAGGCGTTATAATTTTAACAATGACACTCATTGCAATATATCGTTCCGTTACTATGGCTTTGGTTATGATTGTTGTTCTGCCTATGTCTATGATAGGAGCAGCATGGGGTATGCTTATTCTAAACAAACCGAGCTGTATGCCTTCAATGATGGGAGTGCTGCTATTATTTGGAATAATCATAAAAAACTCTGTTTTGCTGATTGATTTTTATCAAAATTACAGAAAAAAGAATCCGCCGTTTGAATCCGCCGTTGAAAGTGTAAAAGTTAGATTTAGGCCTGTTATGATGACAGCATTTGGAACAATTGCGGGTATGATTCCAATTGCGCTTGAAAATGCCGTGGGATTGGAGAGGCTTTCGCCACTGGCTGATGTTGCCGTCGGTGGACTTATAGTTGGGACATTTTTGACACTCATCTATGTTCCTATGTTTGCGTATATGTTTGATAGGAAAAAGAAAGATGCAGTAGCGAAATAATGCGATATATAAAAAAATGATATATTATATTTATTTACTTGACTTATCTATTTAATTATTGTAGTATCTCTCTCAAGACCTTGTTACATACATTTATTTGTTTTTCAAGGAAGTGTCGGTATATACTTAATATCGGCAAATTGATTTTTTGAGGTGTTTTTTTATGGTTAAGACTTTGTATGTTGGGAATTTATCTTTCAATTCGTCTGAAGAGGATTTAAGAAATTTCTTTTCAGATTATGAGACAGTTAGTTCTGTGAAGGTAATTACCGACCGCGAAACTGGAAGATCCAGAGGATTTGGATTTGTTGAATTAGACCAAGATGAGGCAAATAGCGCCATTGATTCTCTTAACGGAGTTGAGATGGATGGAAGAAATTTGCGCATCAACGAAGCTAAAAAGCGTGAACCAAGAAGAGAGCGTTTTTAATATCGGAAATTAACAGTTTTCTATAAAACTTAGGGCGGATGGGCTTAATCACCTATCCGCCTTTTTTATTTTCAGTTCGTCTAAGTTCATTGCAGTTTGGGCATAATGTTTCCATTTACTTTTTCAATAATATCCTATTTCGATAGATTTTAAAAACATCATACACTGAATTTTACTAATTATTTTTTTAATTATAGGTTTCATTATGTAGTATATATTAGTATATATATAACTATCATTAATATTTTATACTTTCGCTTGACAAAAGAACTAATATATGTTAAAAAGCGTATGATAACATATATATAAATATTTTGTTTTTGGAGGATATTAGGTATGTCTTTAATGAATGAGTTTTGGGAAAGGGCTAAACAGTTGAAAAAAACAATTGTATTACCCGAAGGAAATGACAGCCGAACTATTGACGCTATTGAGTCAATTGAAAAAAATTCTCTTGCAAATGTGATTGTCCTGGGTAATAAGGATGAGATTTCATCTAAGTTTAAAGCTAAAGGCTACAGTGCAAAGTGCGAGATAATAGACCCGTCGGACAATAATTATCTAAGCGACTTTGCTTCATACTATTATGAAAAGCGTAAAAATAAAGGTATTAGCGAGCAGGAAGCATTAGAAACCATGAAAGATGAAAACTATTTCGGATGTATGCTTGTAGAAAAAGGCTTTGCCGATGGTTGTGTTACGGGAGCATGCCATGTTACGGCAGATGTCTTAAGGGCAGCCATTAGAATTATAGGAACAAAACCGGGAGTAAAAACGGTTTCAAGCTGTTTTATAATGGTAACTCCAAAAAAAGAATTCGGTAAAAACGGTGTTTTACTTTTTGCGGACTGCGCAGTAAATCCTAATCCTAATGCCGAAACACTTGCTGAGATAGCATCAGCAACTGCTGATAGCTGCAGGTCATTTTTAGATGAAGAACCAAAAATTGCCATGCTTTCATTCTCAACAAAGAACAGCGCATCGCACCCTGATGTTGACAAGGTTATAGAAGCAACAAAAATTTTACAAGATAGATATCCTGATTTAAGTGTGGATGGAGAACTTCAGGCAGATGCTGCCTTGGTTGAATCTGTAGGAAATAGAAAAGCCCCGGGAAGCAGTGTTGCGGGAAATGCAAATGTGTTGATATTTCCTGACCTTGACGCAGGAAATATTGCCTATAAACTTGTTGAAAGGCTGGCATCAGCAGAAGCTATCGGTCCGATTATTCAAGGACTAAACAAACCAGTTAATGATTTATCAAGAGGGTGCAAATATACAGATATAGTAGATGTTGCCGTAATAACATCTCTACAAGCTTAAAGGAGGGAGTAGTATGAAAATTTTAGCTTTAAACTGTGGAAGTTCATCTGTTAAATACCAATTATTTAATTGGAATACAGACCAACTTCTTGCAAAGGGTGTTGTTGAAAGAGTAGGTATAGGCGATTCTTTTATTGTTCACGAGGTTCCCGGAAGAGAAACATTCAGGGAAGAGTATGAGTGCAATGACCACAATACGGCTATAAATCTTGTTATAAAAACGCTAACACAGGGAGAACATAAAGTAATCAACGACATAAAGGAAATTGCCGCTGTAGGGCATAGGGTTGTTCATGGCGGAGAAAAGTTTAAAAGCAGCGTTGAAATAGATGATGAAGTTATAAAAGCCATAGAATCGGTTCAACATCTTGCTCCTCTTCACAATCCTCCAAATCTATCGGGAATTAAAGCTGCACAAGAGCTTTTGCCTACAGTTCCACATGTTGCCATCTTTGATACAGCCTTTCACCAGACAATGAAAAGACATGCCTATATGTATGCCGTTCCATACGAATGGTATGAAAACTACGGTGTAAGAAGGTATGGATTCCACGGAACAAGCCATCTGTATGTTTCAAAAAGAGCTGCCGTAATGCTTGGCAAAAAACCTGAAGAGTGCAATTTGATAACTATGCATATAGGCAACGGTGCCTCTCACTGCGCAATTAAAAACGGTATTTCTGTAGACACCTCTATGGGCTTGACTCCCTTGGAAGGCGCAGTTATGGGAACAAGATGTGGAGATATAGACCCTGCCATTCCATTGTTTATGCAAAAACAGTTAGGTGTGGATGCCCATACAATGTGCGATATACTCAACAAAAAATCAGGTATCTTAGGTTTAACGGGAAAATATACAGATAGAAGGGATGTTTTGGATGGTGAAGAGCATCATGATATAAGATGTAAAGTTGCATTGGAAGTTGAGGCATATAGAATAAAGAAATATATAGGTGCTTATTATGCTGTGCTTGGCAGGGTTGATGCTATCGTTTTTACAGCAGGTGTCGGCGAAAATGCTTGGCTTATAAGACAAATGGCGTTAGAGGGATTGGAAAATCTCGGTATAAAATTAGACCTTGAGAAAAACTTTGAAGTAAGAGGCAGGGACGGAGAGTCGACAATATCCACCGATGATTCCAAAGTAAAAGTATTTGTCATACCCACAAATGAAGAAAGAGTTTTTATCGAAGATGTTGTAGCAATTATGTCGGGAACATATACCGACCATACAAAATATCCATACACATTCCTAAAATAAACGTATTTAATTTAAGTATGAAAACTCTATGACGCTACCAAATAGCAACAACAGCTTAGGGTTTTCATACTATTTTTATTTTCAAACACAATACCAATTTTACAACAGCAATGAAGATAAGGTTTGAGATTAAAGAATAATCAATAATAAATCTACCTGAAAGGATTTGATAATTTCGTTTTGAAAGGACATAAAATATTGGTATACTTTGCATAAGGTCAAATTCTAAAACCAAAGCCTTTTCCTTGACTTTAATTTTTAAATATTTAAAAATAGTTATTAGATTAATTAAAAATTGGGGGATTTAGTTATTATGATTATGCCTTCAGAAGCACTTGATACAATCTTAAAAAGCGTTAAAACATTTGGAATAGAAAAGGTTTCGGTATTCGACGCACAAAACAGGGTTGTGGCAAAGCCTATATACTCCAAACTGGATTTACCGCCTTTGGATAATTCTGCAATGGACGGATACGCACTTAAACATTCCGACATACTTAAAACACCTGTAAAACTTAAAGTGAAAGGAACGATAAAAGCAGGCGATTCTGTAGATAATCTATCCATAAAAGATGGTGAATGTTACAGAATAATGACAGGGGCATTTATACCCGAAGGTGCGGATTGCGTAGTCGAATTTGAGCTGACAAAAGAAGAAAACGGCATCGTAGAAATATTAAAAGAAAAAAAACAGCATGCAAATATCAGATTTAAAGGTGAAGACATTAAAAAAGGTGAAACGATAGACTTTGTTGGAGAAAAGATTAACCCTTATAGACTCTCAAGGATAGTATCCACAGGCAATATTTTTGTCGACGTCTACAAAAAACCGACCGTTTGCGTAATAGCCACAGGTGATGAGTTAAATTATCCGGGCGACAACGACCAAAACGCCACAATAGACTCAAACAGTTTTTTTATAAGGTATATCTTAAAAGAATTGGGTATAGATGCGTCATATCTCGGCATAGCAAAGGATTCTAAAGACAGTCTTAAAAAATTATTAGATTATGCTTTAAATTATGACATCATAATAACTACCGCCGGTATATCGTTTGGGGATTTCGACATAGTAACCAACATAGAAAAAGAAATGAATATAGAATGGGCGTTTAAATACGTAAAACAAAAACCCGGAAAGCCATTTGCGTTTGGAAAAATCAATAACAGTTTTATATTTTCTTTTCCGGGCAACCCTGTGTCCACGGCGTTTTGCTCATTCTTTTATCTTATTCCTGCACTAAAAAAAATGCTTGGATACAAAAAATATAAACATATACCAATAGACGCTCAACTTACTAAATCAATGAAAAAGAGAAACGATAGGGTGCACTTTAACAGGGTTAAGGTTGAATTTAAAGATAGTAATTTTTATGCAACGCCGTTTGAAACGCAAGGCTCAAATATAATCGAATCTATAGCCACGTGTAACGGTTTTTGTATGGTGGAAGGTGAAAGAATAGGAGAAATAGCAAAAGGAGAAAATGTTAAGGTGTTTTTGTATGATTTTGAATCGGTTTTTGAAAATTAATATGTTACGGGAATCTTTTCGTTTTATGTAGATTATCTATGAAATAAAAATATAGCGACACATCCTTAAAGAATTTATTATTCAATCAGTTTTTACTCTTGCCTATTATTATAAAATGTGGTAATTTAGCTAAAATTTTGCTGAAGGAAAGGGAGGCTAAGCGCGCACGATGAAAAAAGATATACATCCTAAATACGAATTAACGACTATTAGATGTGCTTGTGGCAATGAAATCGTAACAAGGTCAACAGTAGAAAATTTAACCGTTCAGGTATGTTCTAAATGTCATCCATTCTTTACAGGAAAACAGAAAATGGTTGACGAAACGGGAAGAGTAGAGAAATTTACTAAAAAATATAAAGGATATTTCAGTAAAGAACAATAGTTTGTTGGAGGTAGCATAGATGGACGGAAGAAGCGATACCTTTAATATCGATAAGGACATGGATTTAAGAGGTTTGTCCGTAAATGATGTGGTAGATAAAACCTTAAAAGGCTTGGAAAATGTAAAAGATGGCAATTATCTGCTTGTGTACATAAACGATTATTCTCAAATAGCTGAGATTGCAAAGGCTGTAGTAACAAAAAAAGCTACGGTGGATAACGTTCTTAAGAAAAACGAAAACGATTGGCTTGTTATGGTTAAGAACGAGGTGCCCGTAGCTCAAGCTGGATAGAGCATAAGACTCCGGATCTTAAGGTTGGGGGTTCAAATCCCCCCGGGTACGCCATAGATGGATAATATTAAAAGTGTCTCTGATATAGTTGATAGTGCGTTATGTGATTTAGGTTTAGAAAAAGCAGTAGAATTATGGAAAATAAGGAACGCTATATTTACTATTTTTGATAAAGGTTTTTCAGAAAATATAAGGGTTATTTCTCTAAGAGATGGTGTATTAACATTGGCTGTTCCATCGTCTGTTTGGATTCAAGAGTTGTCTTTTATGGAGCAAGACATTATAATAAAGATAAACGGTTTTTTAAAAGGTAAATTCGTTAGCCGTATAAAGTTTAAAGAGGTATGATAATGCCTGATGACAAAAACAAACAATTAAACGAAGAAGAGCAAGAAAAAATCAAAAAGGATTTATCCGACAAAACTTGGGAAGATGACGACTGGATGGATGATCCAAGCGGAATAAATCCTGGCTGCTAATCTCTTCTTCAAAACAGGAGTTTTAAAAAGTGAAAAAGCTTGTTGTAATTTTTATATTGAGTGGTGTGTTTCTTGTAGGTTGTTCAAGTAACAAGAAAATAGTTCCTACAGAAGAAGAAAAGTCAGCCTACGAGTGGTATAATGAAGGAATCCAGCAATACATAGACCACGATTACAAAGAAGCTGAACACTCTCTTGAGATGGTTAACGAACAACACCCAGGCAGCATATATTCAAAAAGAGCCATTCTTGCATTGGGCGATGTGTATTTTGCAAAGGGCGAATATATTCTTGCAAGGGATTATTATAAAAAATTTATAAAATTATACCCGTCCGACAAGGATGTTATCTATGCCAAATATAAGATAGCATTAAGCTACTACAAATCGAGAAACGGATATAAATTAGACGTAACGCCGGCAAAATTAGCGATAAAGCATTTTATTTCACTACTAAACCAATATCCAAATAATCCCTATACGGGCAAGGTGTATACCTATATAACGAAAAGTGCAATGGAAATATACAAGCACGAGCTGTTTGTAGCTAAATTCTACAAAGACTTAAACCAATTAAAAGCGGCGAAAAATAGACTTGAGTATATGTATAAGCACTTCAAGGATGTAAACTTTAATGATGAAATGCTATATATGCTTGGATATGTATATTACAAACTAAATCATAAAAAGGAAGCGAAAGCGTTTTTTGAGGAATTGAAAAAGAAATATCCTAATAGTAAGTATGCAAAAGAGATTCCTTTAACTTATGACTAACATAAAAATAAGACATGAAATTATAGAGCTTATAAATTTTGCATTAAATAGTAATGATGTTTTTGAGCCTTTGTGCGATATATTTGAAAAAGACGATAAACTGTATATAGATTTAGAGATTGTCGGACTTGATGAAGAAAATTTTAAAATAGAAATAGATGGCAATATTTTGACTATAGCAGGTATAAAAAGAAAAGAATCGGTTAAAAACGCAAAATATTTAAGAGCTGAAAGAATATTTGGTTCTTTTAAAAAAATTGTTGAAATTCCTTACTTAACTACAAATATAGAAAGCGTAAAATATAAAGACGGTATTTTAAGAATAACTATAAACAAGAGGTGAAAACTTATGAACGACATAGAAACGATTAAAATAGACGAAGAAATTAATATGCCCGATACATTGCCGGTTCTACCTTTGAGAGATATGGTGGTTTTCCCTTATATGATTATGCCACTGTTTGTTGGCAGAGATTTTTCCATTAAGGCAATAGACGAAGCACTTTCAAAAGACAGAATGATTATTGCAACAACTCAAAAGTCTCCCGATGAAAACACTCCAAAAGAAAACGACCTATACAAAACCGGGACGGCTTGTCTCATTTTAAGAATGTTAAAAATGCCCGACGGAAGAGTAAAAATTCTCGTTCAAGGTTTAAAAAAGGTAAAGATAGAAAAATTTACGCAATTTGAGCCTTACATAGAAGCCGAAATTGAAGAAAAAGAAGATATTCTACCTGAAACAGAGTCAAAAGAATTAGAAATTGAAGCATTGATGCGTTCGGTAAAAGACCAACTTCAACAACTTACAACATACAATAAAAACATACCGAACGACATAGTAGTCATAGCCAATAATATAGACGAGCCAGATAAGTTTACCGATATAATAGCAAGCAACATACAGCTAAAAACGGAAGTAGCTCAAGAATTATTGGAAATGGAGTATGTTGAAGACAGGCTAAAGAAATTAAATGAAATCCTTGACAAAGAACTACAGCTTTTAGCCCTTCAAACAAAGATACAAAATGAAGCAAGGGAAGAAATATCAAAAACCCAAAAAGAATATTTCTTAAGAGAGCAGATGAGAGCCATTAAAAAAGAGCTTGGAGAAGGTGATGGCTCTGATGAAATAGAAGAATTAAAAGGAAAGATAAAAAAAGCAAAGATGCCTCAAGTCGCTTTGAAAGAAGCAGAAAAACAACTGTCGAGACTATCTAAAATGCATCCCGATTCGGCGGAAGCAAACGTTATCAGAACATACCTTGATTGGATGATAGCCATGCCTTGGAATAAGCGCTCAAGGGAAAAGATTAATATAAAAGAGGTTGCCAAAATATTAGACGAAGACCATTACGATATAAAAGAAGCTAAAACAAGAATTTTGGAGTATCTTTCTGTCAAAAAACTCAAACAGGATATGAAAGGGCCTATACTTTGTTTTGTGGGACCGCCTGGCGTAGGTAAAACTTCTTTAGCAAAATCAATAGCAAGAGCGATAAACAGAAAACTTGTAAGAATTTCTCTTGGCGGCGTAAGAGATGAAGCCGAAATCAGAGGGCATAGAAGAACATACGTAGGCGCTCTGCCGGGAAGAATTATACAGGGTTTAAAACAAGCAGGCGTAAAGAATCCGGTTTTTGTTTTGGATGAAATCGATAAATTGGGAAGAGACTTCAGCGGAGATCCGTCAAGCGCTCTTTTAGAAGTTTTAGACCCTGAGCAGAATAATGAATTTGAAGACCACTACCTTGGTGTTCCATTTGATTTATCCGAAGTATTCTTTGTAACTACTGCAAACACAACAGAAACCATACCTTCTCCGCTTCTTGACAGAATGGAAATCATAAGGCTATCAGGCTATACCGTAGATGAAAAAATCAAGATAGCCAAAAAATACATAATACCAAGACAAATAAAAGAGCATGGGCTTGAGCCATACAATATAAAATGGACAGATGGAGCAATAAGAAAAACGATAGAGAGTTACACAAAAGAAGCAGGCGTTAGAAATCTTGAAAAAACCATCTCAAAGGTCTTAAGAAAGATTGCAAGAGAAATAGCAGAAGGCAAAAAGATAACGTCAGCATCCATTACATCTAACAATCTGCAAAAATATCTGGGCATTCCGCACTTTAGCATAGATGAAAAATTGGACAAAAATTACGTAGGTATAGCAACAGGTCTTGCGTGGACATCTGTCGGTGGCGCAGTATTGTTTATAGAGGTTGCAAAGGTTAAAGGAACAGGAAAATTAATCCTTACAGGCTCTTTAGGCGACGTTATGAAGGAGTCTGCTCAAGCAGCCGTTACACTGGCAAGGAGCATGTCGGATGAGATAGGCTTGGAAGAAGACTTCTATCAAAAATACGACCTGCATATACACGTCCCAGAAGGTGCAACACCTAAAGACGGACCATCAGCAGGAATCACTATAGCCACAGCAATTATATCCTGCTTAACAGGCATCCCTGTAAAAAACAGCGTTGCTATGACAGGAGAGATCACCTTGACTGGTAGAGTTTTGCCTATCGGCGGATTAAAAGAAAAAACGCTTGCGGCTTTAAGGGCAGGTATTTACGATATTGTCGTGCCGTATGACAACAAAAAAGATGCTATAGAAATAGAATCTCAGATAAAAGCAAAAAAATTACACTATCACTTTGTAAAAACTATGGAAGAAGTACTCAACATAGCCCTTGAGCACTCAATAAAAAAGGCACAATAAAGTGAATTTTGAGTCTTTTTTGGCTATTAAATATATAAGGTCTAATAAATCAAATAAATTAATTTCATTTTCTTCTTTAATGTCAATAATAGGCATTATATTGGGTGTTGCGGCGCTCATAGTAGTAATGGGCGTAATGAATGGATTTGATAACGAACTGGAAAGAAAGATAATGGGAGTCAATCCTCATGTATTTGTTAAAAGCTTCTCGGGCGTCTTTGATTATAACAAGTCTATGATAAACAATATAGAATCAAACAAAGAAGTAAAATATGTTTACCCACTACTCACAACGCAATGTATTGTTAGTTCTGGCAAATTTTCAAGCGGAGCTGTATTGAATGGCATAGATTTAAATAAAAGCGGAGAATTAAAGCATTATATTATAGGCAACACAGACGGCGTTGTTGTCGGAAGCGAACTGATGAAAATCTTAGGTTTAAAAACCACAGACAAGATACGCATAATATTGCCGTTTGGGAAAACCACGCCTATGGGATTTGCTCCGTTATCATTCAAAGAAACCGTAACAGGCATATTTAAATCCGGTATGTATGATTATGATACAACATTTATTTACATACCCATAAAGGATATATGGAATAAAACCGAGATGAAAAACAAAATTAATACTATAGCCATAATTTTAAACGACCCATACAAAGCTAAAGATTTTTCCAATAAACTTTCTAAGCAGTTAGGGTTTAATTTTTATGTCTCAAATTGGATTGACCTAAATAGTAATTTTTTCAGTGCTCTCAAATTGGAAAAGTTTGCACTATTTATTATTTTGATGCTTGTGATTTTAGTAGCCGCATTCAATATAACGAGTTCTCTTACTATGTTAGTTATGGAAAAGGTTAAGGATGTTGCCGTATTGATGGCTTTTGGTGCAACAGAAAAAAATATAAAAAATATATTTATAAAACAGGCTGTCATTATAGGCTCAATCGGGGTTTTGATAGGAGATATACTGGGTGTAACCTTAAGTTTTCTGTTAAAAAAATATCAGTTCATACAACTTCCCAAAGATGTCTACTATATAAACACAATACCCGTCGATATCAATCCAACATACATTGCTGTAATATCTGTCTCTGCGTTTATACTTGTAATATTAGCAAGCATATATCCATCAAAAAAAGCTTCTAAGATAGATATAGTCGAGGTTTTAAGGTCATGATAATAGAAGCAAGAAATATTTCAAAAACCTTTAAGAACGGAAACAAAACATTACAGGTTTTAAAAGATATAAATTTTTCTGTTAGGCAAAATGAAATGGTAGCTTTAATGGGCGTATCGGGAAGCGGAAAAAGCACGCTTTTACATATTTTGGGCTTAATAAACAAACCCGACAGCGGAGATATATACTTTTTGAACAATAAAGTAGAGTTTAAAGATAAAAAACTATTGGCAAAAATACGCAACGAAAATATAGGTTTTGTGTTTCAATTCTACTCTTTAATAAGCGAACTCAACGTCATAGAAAATGTTATGCTTCCTTCGATAATAAAAAATTCATCTTACAAAAAAGATAGGGCTATGCAGCTTTTAAATAGTGTGGGCATAGAAAGAGATATGGCATATAAAATGGTTTATAAACTATCCGGTGGCGAAATGCAAAGAGTAGCGTTGGCAAGAGCTTTAATGAACAATCCTGACCTTGTCATAGCCGATGAGCCAACAGCCAATCTTGACAAAACAAGCTCAATAGATATAGTTACAACTATGAGAAATATAAACTTAGAAGAACGAAAGGCGTTTATCATAGCAACACACAGTGAAGAGATAGCGTTAATGTGCGATAGAGTGTTTATTATAAACGGAGGAACGATTAGTGAAAAGAATAATTAGTCTTGTAGCGATTATATTACTTACGGCTATTCTGTTTTTAACCCTTTTATCATATACCGGGCTTGCTAAAACAATAACGTCAGTAAACATAGAAGGAACTATGAGAACGGATAAAGCTACGGTATTAAGCGTTATAAATTCAAAACCAGGCAAGGATTTTAATCTAAAAACCGTAGATGACGACATAAAAAACATTTACAAATTGGGCTTTTATAAAACTGTCCAGGCATCAATAGACGAACAAAACGGCTTAATTCTCACATACACAGTAAAAGAAAAGCCGTCTGTAAGATTTATAACATTTGTAGGTAATGAGGAATTGTCAGATAAAAAACTACAAAAAGCACTCAAAATAAAAGGTTATAATATATTAAACAAAGATTTAATAAACCAAACAATAAACCAAATAATGGGGATGTATGCATCAAAAGGTATGTTTTTAACCCGAGTTACATATAAAATAAAACCTACAAACAAAAATAGAGTTGATATAGAATTCGACATAAAAGAAAGCAAAGAAACGACCGTAAGAGAGATAAATATCATAGGAAATAAACATGTAGATGAAGACAAATTAAAAGATAATCTAAAAAACCATGTAAAAAAGGGTCCCTATATACTAACGTGGCTTCCGTGGTTTTATAGCGGTAAACTAAGAATAAATGAATTGGACAATGATGCTCAAAAAATTAGGGATGTATACCTATCCAAAGGCTACATTGACATAACACTCAAAGAGCCCATAGTAACAGTGGAACCAGATACAGGAGCTATACACATAGATTTTTCTTTAAAAGAAGGAAAGCAGTATGTGTTAAAATCAATTAAATTAATCAACACATACCCGTTTAAAAAGGAAAAAATCTTAAAAGCAATGAATTTAAAGATAAACAAACCATTTAACATAGTAGTTTTAAGAAAAGATATAGATAAAATTACCGATATGTATGCAAACATTGGTTATGCTTTTGCCGATATCAATCCAAATATAGAAAAAAAGAACGGATACGCAAATCTTACAATAACCATAGATAAAGGTCCAAAGGTTTTTATTAACAGAATTGAGATAGTAGGAAACAACAAAACGCATGATGATGTAATAAGAAGAGAATTAAAATTTAAAGAAGGCGATCTATATTCGCTAAAAAAGATTAACCGCTCCAAAGCAAAACTTATGAAATTGGATTTCTTCGATAGCGTAAAAATAACAACAAGCAGAGTAGCAAACAATAAAGTTAATGCAAAGGTTATCATAAAAGAAAAGCCAACAGGTATGCTAACATTCGGAATAGGTTACGGCTCATATGACAAAGTCGGTGTTAAAGCTTCGGTATCCGAAAGGAATTTATTTGGAACAGGTATCCACGGAAAACTATCTGCCGAATTTAGCTCAAAGACATCTCTTTTTGACTTGCATCTTGTGGACGATTGGCTATATAACAAGCCGATATCCTTAGGGCTGGATATAGTTCATCAGAAATACGAAAGTTATGACTACGACCAAAAAACAACCGGTTTTACGGTAACCTTAGCAAGAAGATTCTGGGATGATGACTTGTCTGTAGGTTCAAAATATTCTTTAACCTTCAACGATATAACACTTGAAACAGACAATCCGGGATATTATCTAAAACAGCAAGAAGGAAAATATACAGAAAGCTCTCTTGAGCCGTTTGTAGCATACAATACATTGGATAGCAATGTCTTTCCGACAAAAGGAGTAAATGTAACACAAACACTTAGGGTTGCCGGTGTTGGCGGCGATAGAAAATATGTTAAAGCAGTATTATTTGGAGAATATTTCCATCAGTTGCCGCTCGATTTAATAGGACACATAAAAGCTGAAATAGGATACGCAAAAGGCATAAGCGGACGAGATGTTCCTATAGACAGAAGATTCTTTTTGGGCGGCATAGATTCAATGAGAGGATTTAAAACAGATAAGCTTGCACCTCAAGACAAAGAAGGTAACTACATAGGTGGAAATAGAGAATTTCAATCGGCAGCCGAGCTCATATTTCCTTTATTGAGCCAATTAAATTTATACGGAGTAGGATTTTACGATATAGGAAACTGCTGGCTTGATAAATATGAATTCTCGGACTTAAGAAGCGATGCAGGGTTGGGAATAAGATGGATTTCTCCCATAGGACCGATTAGGATAGAAGTAGGAAAAAATCTTGACCCAAAAAATGATGAAAATTCCACAGTCATACAATTTTCTGTAGGAGCTTTATTTTAAAAAATTAAATTGGAGGTATTTTAATGAAAAGATTGTTTATTGCTCTATTTAGTATTGTTCTTTTGGTTTCATTTAGTTCAGTAGTATCTGCAAAAACTATAGCGGTTGTAGATTTGGAAAAAGCTATGCATAACTGCATTGCAGGTAAAAAAGCAAAAAAAGAAATAGAAAAGCTTGTAGAAGCAAAAAAGGTTGTAATAGACAGAAAGGTTAATAGATTACAACAACTTGCACGTGAATTAAGAAATAGTAAACTAAGCAAAAAATTAAAAGACAAAAAAGCTTTATCATATCAAGAAAAAGCAAAAGAATTGGAAAGATATAAAGCAGACGCTGCAGATGAAGTAAGAACCAAAGAAAGGGAATTGTCTACTAAGGTTATCAATGATTTGATAGAAGTTATAAAAAAATACGCCACAGCCCATAAAATAGATGCTGTATTTGAAACACATCAAGGTCTTATTTATTGGAATGACGCGCTTGATATAACTCAAAGTATAATAAAAATGTATGATGCACAATACCTAAAATCTAAAAAATAAGAGAGCTGGAAAGTGAAAGCAAAAGACATAGCTCAACTGTTGAATGCGCAATACCACGGTAGTGAAGATATTGAAATAACCGGTATAAGTTCCATAGAAAAGGCGCAAAAACATCAACTAACCTTCCTTTCCAACAAAAAGTATGAGAAATTTTTATCATCAACTGATGCCGCTTGCATTATCGTGGATAAAAGCATAGATATAAAGCAATATCCAGATAAGGCATTCATCATTTGTGATGATGCCTATTTTTGTTTTGCTAAAGTTGTAAAAACTCTTTTTGACAACGCAAAAAGAGAACCAAAAATAAGCGATAAAGCAACCATAGATAAAAGCGCAACAGTAGACAAAACATGCACTATTGAAGACTTTGTGTTTATAGAAGAAAATGTAGAGATAGGCGAAAACAGTATCATAATGCCGTTTGTGTATATCGGAAAAGATACGAAAATAGGAAAGAACTGCATCATATACCCATCAGTAACAATACGAGAAAATTGTTTTATAGGCAATAATGTCATAATACATTCGGGAAGTGTAATAGGTAGCGACGGCTTCGGATATGCCCATACCAAAGATAATAAACATATAAAAATACCACAGATAGGCAATGTTGTTATTGAAGATGACGTTGAAATAGGTTCAAACGTATCTATAGATAGAGCCGCCTTGGATAGTACAATAATCAAAAAAGGTGCAAAGATAGACAACCTTGTCCAAATAGCTCACAATGTTGTAATAGGAGAAAACACAATTGTTGTTGCCCAAACAGGCATATCAGGTTCTTCAAAAATCGGCAACAATGTTATACTTGCTGGGCAAACAGGCATAGCCGGCCACCTTGAAATTGCAGACGGAGTCATCATAACGGCTAAATCTGGAGTTGGTTCAAGTATAAAAAAAGCAGGCGTATATAGCGGAATACCTATATACGAGCATAAAAAATGGTTAAGAAGCAGCGCCGTTACACCTAAGCTTAGCGATATGTATAAAAAACTTAAAGAGTTAGAAAAAAAGATAGAGGAGCTTGAAAATAATGATAGGGATTGAAGAGATAAAAAAGATTCTTCCTCATAGATATCCTTTCTTGCTCGTGGATAGGGTGTTAGAATACGAAAAGGACAAGTGGATTAAAACGATAAAAAATGTTACTATTAACGAGCCCTTTTTTGTAGGGCATTTTCCACATCAACATGTTATGCCGGGTGTGCTGGTTATAGAAGCTATGGCTCAAAGCGGCGGCATTCTTTCATTTCTATCTATAGATAACAACGCAACAAACGAAACAAGAAATGTATACTTTATGCAAATAGATAAGGCAAAATTTAGAAAACCCATTATACCCGGAGACAGACTTGAGATGCATATAGAGATTTTAAAACGCAAACTTCAAGTTTGGAAGATGGAAGGTAAGTGTTTCGTAGACGGACAACTTGCTGCCGAGGCTATAATGATGGCAAAACTTGATTAATAGGAGAAGATAATGGTTAATATACACCCAACAGCTATCATAGATGATAAAGTTGAGTTGGGAGAAAATGTAAAAATCGGGCCCTATGTTAACATAAAAAAACATGTAAAAATAGGTGACGGAACAGAGATTTTTCCCAATGTATATATAGACTCATATACGACTATTGGACGCAACTGTAAAATTTACCCCTCTGCCGTTTTGGGCACAATTCCTCAGGATTTAAAATTTAAGGGCGAAATTAGCGAACTTATTATTGGAGATAACACAACAATAAGAGAGTTTTGTATGATAAACAGAGGGACAAAAGGCGGTGGTAGTGTTACAAAAATAGGAAACAACGATTTTATTATGGCTTATGTGCATATTGCACACGATTGCATACTCGGGAATAATATCATAGTTGCAAACTCGGTTCAATTTGCAGGACATATTGTTGTCGAAGATAACGTAGTCATAGGCGGTATGAGCGCAATACATCAATTTGTAAATATAGGTAAATTTGCAATGGTTGGCGGTATGAGCGCAGTCTCACTTGATGTTGCTCCATTTTGTTTAGCTGTTGGCAATAGAGCCGTTTTAAACGGCTTAAATACAGTAGGACTAAAAAGGGCAAACTTCTCATACGAAGAGATAAACGAATTAAAAAAAGCATACAAACTCATATTTAGAAGCAATCTTACCTTTAAGGAAGCATACGAAAAATTAAAAGAAAGCTCATCAAAAAACGTTATACATATGATAGAATTCCTAAAAAACTCATCAAGGGGCTTTTGTAGAACTAAATGAATCTATTGATTGTAACAGGTGAACGTTCAGCCGAAAATTACGCATCGCTACTTGTAGACGAGCTAAGCAAAATAGATTCATCTATAAACTTTTTTAGCGTATGCTCCGATACATTAAAAGATAAAACAAAACAAGTTGCCAACTTTAAAGACATATCTGTAATAGGAGCAAAAGAAGCATTATCGATTGCAAACAAAGCCTATAAACTTTTAAACAACATAAAATCCAACATAATAGAATATAAAATAGATATGGTCATATTGATGGATTTTCCAGAATTCAATATGAAAATTATGAAGTTTGCAAAAAAACTTGGCAAAAAAGTCGTTTACTACATATCTCCACAACTTTGGGCATGGAGAAGATATAGAATTAATGCACTGTTTAAATATAGCGATTTAATCATTCCAATTCTTCCGTTTGAGAAAACATTCTTTAACGTCAAAAAACCAAATCAACATAAAATATTTTATGCTGGACATCCAATAGTAGATATTTTAACAAAACAAACAACGCAGGAAGAAGTTAGAGAAGATATAATCCTTATTATGCCAGGCTCAAGAAAAAGCGAGATAAACTATAACTCAAAAACAATGTTTGAAGCCGCAAAAATAATAAATAATAACGTTAATGACTTTAAATTTATATGGATTGTACCAAAACATATAGAGATGGATTTCGTAAAAGACAAATTGAAAGGTTATGAATTTATACAAATAGAGCAAGATTCATACGCATTTATGAAAAAATCCTATTTCGGTATATTAAAAAGCGGAACAACCACCCTTGAAGCCACACTATTTAATCTTCCTATGGTGGTATCGTATCGTATTTCAAAAGCAAGCTATTATATTGGTAAAATGTTAATCAAAAATATAAAATATATATCCTTACCAAATCTTATATACGGAGATGAAGTAGTAAAGGAGCTAATAGAAGAAAAAGCCACCGCACAAGCTATAGCGGATGAATTCTTTCGACTGCATAGAAATCAATCTTTATACAAAGAAATGCAAAATAAGCTGAAAAGCGTATCGTTTGTTTTGGGCGAATATCCCGTAACCCAAAAAATAGCAAAAAAAATCTATTCAATTGCATGAAAGCATTTATCGTTTATTTAATTATTAAACTTTACAGACTTTTCATACGGATAGAAATAAAAAAACTGTTTGATATTGAAAATATGGATAAACCTGTTATATTTGCTTTCTGGCATGAGACAATACTATTTCTCTCTTTTGCAAAACCAAAGAGAAAAAGCAAGATTAACATACTCATCAGCACACACAGAGATGGTAAATTGGCAAGCGATGTCATAAGATATTTTGGCCTAAATACAATAGGCGGCTCAAGTAACAGAGAGCCAGTAAAAGCTATTTTCGAGATGATAAAAACGATTAAAAATAAAGAAGATGTAGGTATTACACCCGATGGCCCAAAAGGTCCAAGAAGAAAATTAAAAAAGGGAGTTGTTGAGCTTGCCTATTTAACAAAAAGCCCTATAGTTCCTGTCGTCTGCGTACCAAGTAACGAGTGGAGAGTAAATAGCTGGGACAGAATGATTATACCAAAGCCATTCTCAAAACTTACATTTATATTTTTAAATCCTATATATGTTGAATCAAAAAAAGAGTTTGCAGAAAAAGAAGAACTCATAGAGGCTACTCTAAATGGATACTGAAAAAATAAAGAAAATTCAAAAAACGCTCAAACCGATTCTGATTATTCCATCTATAGCATACGGAGCCGTTGTTAATACAAAACATCTACTCTACGATAGCAAACTGCTAAAATCAGAACAATACGAAAATGTTAAAATTATTAGCGTAGGTAATATATCCGTCGGAGGAGTTGGCAAAACACCGATTGTAATAAAAATTGCACAAGCACTAACTCAATATGGCAAAACGTGTGTAATAACAGGCAATTATCCATCAAAAGACAAAAGGGTTCACGTTGTTTCCATAGAAGGCAATATATTCAAAAAACAAAAAAGCGTATCTGATGAAACATTAATGATAGCCCAAAAAACTACAGCCAGCGTAATAGCTTCAAAAGACAGAAAAGCAGCTATAGAATTAGCTATTGGATTAAATATGAAATACGTTATACTTGACGATGCGCTTCATAAAAGAAATATAAAAAAAGATTTTGAAATATGCGTCGTGGATAAAGAAAACCCCTTTGAAGACAATCTGTATTTACCAGCAGGATTCTTGAGAGATGCAAAAAGCTCGATAAAAAGATGCAACGTTGTAATCTGTATAGATAAAACTGGATATAAAGAAAAAAAGATAAATTGTTTAGAGGGAAAAATCAAAACAACCGGCATATTTGACAATAAACATAAACAGTTAAACCATAAGCCTTCGGCTTTTTTGTTTTGCGGCATAGGAAAACCATTATCGTTTTTAAAGAGCGCAAAAGAATACGGGATAGAAATTAAGGGTTACAAATTCTTTAAAGACCACTATTGGTATAAAAATAAAGATATAGAAGAATTAAGAAAACTAAGAAATTTAAATAAAGCGGATATTCTTTTAACTACACACAAAGACTTTGTAAAGATAAATGCTGAAGATATATACTATCTTGATATAGACTTAGAAATTGAAAATTTTAAACAGTTAGTTGGTGAATTAATATGAATAAAACAATACTAAAAAGGCTATTGCAATACCTAAGACCATATTTAGGAAGATTGATATTTGCATTCATATGTATGATTGCCGTCGGTGGATTATCGGCAGTTGCTGCATATTTAATTAAACCTGCTTTAGACGACATATTTATTTCAAAAAACAAGCAGATGCTAATTATTCTTCCTATAGCCATCATGGCTACCTATTTTTTCAAAGGTTTATTTACGTATCTGCAAGGATATCAAACACACTATATATCAGAAAAGATACTGTTTAATATAAGAAATCAATTGTTTGGACATTTGCTTTATCTACCTACAAAATTCTTTGACAAATTTCACAGTGGAGAATTGATGTCAAGGATACTGAACGATACGCAACAGGTGCAAAACAGTATTGCAAACGTAATACCTAACACCATAAGAGAATTTTTCACCATACTTGGTCTATTGAGTGTTCTTTATATAAACAACTGGAAACTTGCAATAGTGGCAACAATTGTATTCCCTATTGCTGTATACCCTGTTGTAATTTTTGGTAAAAAAATGAAAAAACTTGGAAAAAAAAGACAGATATCCATCGCCGAATTAACAACTATTATACAGGAAACATTGATAAATATTAGATTGGTTAAAGCCTTTGCTACCGAAAAACAAGAAGCAAAAGCCTTTGAAGAAAAAAGCGACGAGTTTTTGAATATTAAATTAGATACCATAAAAATAGATGAAGCAACAAGCCCGCTTATGGAATTTATCGGCTCTTTGGGTATTGCAGCGCTTATATGGATTGGTGGATTTTTGGTTTTTAAAGGTGAAATCACCGTAGGTGGCTTTTTCTCGTTTATTACTGCTTTATTTATGATGTATAAACCATTTAAGGTTTTGGCAAAAGCAAATAACGAAATCAATACATCCATAGCGTCTATAGAAAGAATCTTTGAGATAATAGATAAAGATACAGAAGAAAAGAAATCTGGCAAAAAAGAATTTAAAGGCATACAAAAAGAGCTTAAATTTCATAACATATATTTCAAATACCCAGAAACTCAGGATTACGCTTTAAAAGATATCAACCTTGATGTAAAAGCAAAAAGCATCGTTGCATTTGTAGGAGAAAGCGGTGGTGGAAAATCCACACTACTTGAACTTATACCAAGGTACTATGACCCTGACGCCGGAGAAATACTAATAGATGGTGTAAACATAAAAGAATTCGACCTAAAAAGCTTAAGAAAAAAGATAGCTATAGTTTCACAGCGCGTTATGCTATTCAATAGGACGGTAAAAGAAAATATTGCTTACGGAAAAGACAATCTTAATGAAGAAAATATAATAGAAGCTGCAAAAGCGGCATACGCACATGATTTTATTATAAAACTAAAAAACGGATACGATACAAATCTTCAAGAACAGGGTGTTATACTTTCAGGTGGCGAAAAACAGCGTATTGCAATAGCAAGGGCAATCGTAAAAAATCCCGATATTCTTATACTTGACGAAGCAACAAGTGCACTCGATTCTGAATCGGAACATATTGTTCAAAAAGCTCTGTCCAATCTAATGAAAGACAGAACTGTATTTATGGCTGCCCATAGAATTGCTACAGCAATGTCAGCAGATATTATAGTAGTAATAAAAAAAGGCTCTATAGTCGATTTTGGAAAACATGAAGAGTTAATAGAGCGATGCTCATACTATAAAAAATTATGCGACATACAGTTTTCAGGTGATATATAGTATCTTATATTCTTATGTTATTTATAAAAAACAAAAAAACTATTATTGTTATATTTTTCAAATAATATTTTACTTGCATTCAAAAATATTATAATATACAATTCATAACAAATAAAGGTTACACAATCGCCTCACTCCCCCAGTGAGGCCTCCCCCCACTTATTGTTGTCATGTCTTGCAGGCGAACCAATTAGCGTTCGCCTTTTTTGATTGGTTATTTATATTAAATAAATAATTATTTCTTGAGTAAAGATTGTTCTGTATAATAAAATTTGTTTAATATACTACTAAAATGACTTAATTAATTAATAATTTAATTAATTTTTTGACAATAAGTAAACTTTGTAGTAATATAGAAAGTGTGTAGGGATGTGTTTAGTTGTGATTAAATTAAAATCTTTTGGGAGGTGCTGCCTATGAGAAAAGGCAAGATTCTGTTATTGGCAATGCTATTTTTGGTTAGCGTTGTTTCTTTAAGTTACGGAAAAAGAATTTTCGTAACTATCGGCACAGGCGGTGTTACTGGTGTTTATTATCCTACCGGTGGTGCTATTTCTAAAATGGTCAATAAAAAGTACAAAGAGTATGGTATTAAAGCTACAGTAGAATCAACGGGTGGTTCTGTTTACAACATTAATGCCGTATTAAGCGGAGATTTGGATTTTGGTATTTGCCAGTCAGACAGACAGTATCAGGCATGGCATGGATTGGCTGAATGGAAAAACAAAGGACCACAGAAACAACTAAGGAGTGTATTTGCTATACATCCTGAATCTATCACATTGATAGCATCTGTAAAAAGTGGCATAAAAAGCATTGCAGACTTAAAAGGCAAAAGGGTAAACTTGGGCAACCCTGGCTCAGGACAGCTTCAAAACTCAAAAGATATCCTAAAAGCATTTGGGCTCTCTTTAAAGGATATACATCCTGAGTATGTTAAGGCAGTTGAGGCGCCAGGATTATTGCAAGACGGCAGAATCGATGCTTTCTTCTTCACAGTAGGACATCCAAACGGAAATATTAAAGAAGCAACAAGCGGAAGAATAAAGGTTATTATTGTTCCTATAACGGGAGCAGCTGTAGACAAGTTGTTAAAAGAACATCCATACTACGCAAAGTCTAAGATACTTGTTAAAAAATTCTATCCTATGGCTGCCAACAAACAGGATGCTATAGAAACTGTTGGCGTTAAAGCAACACTTGTTACAAGCGCAAAAGAGCCTGAAAATGTAGTATATGCAATAACAAAAGAGGTTTTTGATAATTTTGAGACATTCAAAAAACTACATCCGGCATATGCTGTCTTAACAAAACAGAATATGCTTGAAGGATTAACAGCTCCTATACATCCAGGCGCTTTGAAATATTACAAAGAATCAGGTTTGATAAAGTTTATACCTAAAAATCTAATTCTCAAATAAGATTTCAATATTTTAGCGTCAAAACGGGTGGCATATATTGTGTCATCCGTTTTTTTTTAAAATTTTATCCTAAAGGGGTTCTAAATGGATAAAGACAGACAGAAAGAGCTTGAAGAGCTGTTAAGAGAAGATACAGGCGACTTAAGAATACTAAATAAATACGAAAAAGCCCTTATTATGACAATAGGTGTATCTTGGGCACTTTTTCAGCTCTCCATAGCAAGCTTTCTAACCATAGATAGTACATTTTCAAGGTCAATACATCTTGCTTTTGCTATGGCTATGGTCTTTACGAGTATACCGTTTTTAAAAAGGCATCACATAAAATCCATGCCGTTTCTATCTCAAAGAAACGGAATACCCGTAATAGATTATATATTTGCTGCAATAGGCGTCTCAGTCTCTCTTTATATTATATTCGCATGGACAGGCATATCGATGAGAATGGGCTCACCAAACTTGGCGGATAAGGTATTTGGACTTCTTTTAATTATTATGGTGTTTGAAGCAACAAGAAGGGCTATAGGCCCTGCATTGCCAATTGTAGGTATATTGTTTACGCTTTATGGCTTTTTTGGTCCAAACCTACCAGACATTATGGCATACAGAGGCGTAAACTTAGATAAATACGTAAGCCAGCTATCCCTATCCACCGAAGGCATATTTGGAATACCGTTAAGAGTTTCAACAAATATCGTTTTCCTATTCGTGCTTATGGGTGCAATGCTTGAGAAAGCCGGTGCAGGAAAGTTCTTTATAGATTTGGCATTTGCGGGATTAGGAAGATATAAGGGTGGTCCTGCAAAATCTGCTGTTATTGCAAGCGGATTAACGGGATTGGTATCTGGTTCATCTGTTGCAAATGTTGTTACAACAGGAACATTTACTATACCACTAATGAAAAAAACAGGATATCCTGCAACTAAAGCAGGAGCAACAGAGGTTGCAGCAAGCATAAACGGACAGCTAATGCCTCCTATTATGGGTGCTGCTGCATTTATTATAGCAGAATATGTCAATGTTCCATACATACAGGTGGTAAAAGCAGCATTTATCCCGGCGCTTGTTGCCTATATTGCATTGTTCTATGTAACTCACTTAGAAGCCAGCAAACTTGGCTTAAAAGGGCTTCCCAAAGAAGAGTTACCCAACGCAAAAGAGGTCTTAAAAAATGGTTTTCATTATCTTGTCCCAATTACATGGCTTGTGGTAGAGTTAATGGTTTTAAGGCATTCACCGGCAATGTCGGCGTTTAGAACAATTATTATTCTGGTTTTCACTATTCTCTATCAAGAAATTAGAAAAATCAAAAAAGAAGGTTCAAATCTCACAAAAGCAATAAAAAATTCTTTACAATTAACAGCTGAAGCATTTGTCTCAGGCTCAAGAAATATGGTTGTTGTAGCCTTAGCTTGTGCATCCGCTGGTGTTGTAGTTGGACTTGTTGCAACAGGCATAGGAAGTATGATTACAGAGCTTGTAGACACTCTTGCCCACGGCAATATATATCTGCTTCTGATAATAACAGCCATGGCAAGTTTGCTACTTGGTATGGGACTTCCTACAACAGCAAACTACATAGTTATGGCATCCCTAACAGCTCCAGTTATTGTTACGATAGGTCATAACTATGGATTCTTTATACCGTTGATGGCTGCACACCTATTCTGTTTCTATTTTGGTATTATAGCGGACGATACGCCGCCAGTGGGGTTAGCCGCTTATGCCGCAGCGGCGTTAGCCGAAACAGACCCGATACCTACTGCTATACAGGGTTTTATTTATGATATGAGAACGGCTATCTTGCCCTTTATGTTTGTATTCAATCCTGATTTAATTTTATACCACATAACAAGCTGGCCAAAAATCATCATGATTTTTGTTATGGCAATATTGGGCTCATTTGCCTTTGCTTCAGCTTTGCAGGGATGGTTTATTACAAAAAACAAGTGGTACGAAATTCCGTTTTTCCTTACAGCTACCTGGATTTTGTTTAATCCATCAGGACCAATAGAAGCATTTAACCTACCACCCAATCTAAAATATTATATGTATTTAGTGGGCATTGCTATATTTGCATTACTGTACGTTGAGCAAAAAATGAGACTAAAAACAGCAAAATCTTAAAAAAGAGTAATCAAAGGGCTGTTACAACAAGTAGCCCTTTGATTTACATCAATCGTTTCTTGTAATTAAAGTGCTAATTGGCGAACGCCTTGAAAGTTTTGCTGTAGTGCTTCCATAAAAAAACTTCTTAATACTATTTTTACCATGAGAGCCTAAAACTAATAAATCGTATTTACCTGTCTCAATCTCCTTCAAACCCTCTTCGTATGGCACGCCTCTATGATATATGGTTTCATACTTAATCTCTTTTAAGCACGGCACTCTTTCTTCAAGTTTACTAAATTCTCTTTCAACATTCTCATCCATCCTATTTTTCACCTTTTCCATATCTTCATCATCCAACAAAACGGTAAAACCCGGGTCCATATATCCCACATGCATAATATAGAGTTTGCTTGAAAATTTTTTTGATACCTCACAGGCTATCTGGGTTGCAAAGTCAGAATCCTTTGAAAAATCTGTCATTACAAGAATATTTTTATACATCACTACCCCCTTTTTTCTTTAAAGTTTAGTATAATTTAGTTTAATAAGTCAAATTAAAAATATCAGCTTCTGTTATGCTCCGCAACCTTCCTTTTTTGGGCAGATAATACACTTTTTCTAAGTCTTATCGATTTTGGCGTAATCTCCACGAGTTCGTCATCCTTAATAAAGTTTATAGCTCTCTCCAAACTCATAGGGATAACAGGCGCAAGTATTATATTATCGTCCCTTCCTGCAGCTCTCATATTTGAGAGTTTCTTCTCTTTTGTAGGATTAACATTCAAATCTCTATCTTTGTTGTGCTCTCCAACTATCATACCTTCATAAACCCTATCAGAAGGTTTAACAAATAGTCTACCTCTCGGTTCCAAATTAAATAGAGCATAAGCAGTTGCAACACCTTCTCTATCCGATACCAAAGAACCGGTAAAGCGGGATTTAAAATCCCCTTGATATTCCCTATACTCTTCAAAATAGGAATTCATTATTCCCGTTCCTTTGGTGTCTGTCATAAATTCATCTCTGTAGCCTATAAGCGTTCTTGCGGGAATCAAAAACTCAAGCCTAACCCTTCCTGAACCCTTATTTATCATATTCACCATTTTGCCTTTTCTTTGAGAAAGTTTATTGGTAACAGCACCCACAAACTCTTCATTGCAATCTATAAATAGACGTTCAATTGGTTCCAATTTTTTAGAGCCATCGTATTTGAATATAACCTGCGGTCTTCCTACGGTTAGCTCAAACCCTTCTCTTCTCATCATTTCAATAAGTATGACAAGCTGTAACTCACCCCTACCCTTTACAACTATTTCATCAGGATTATCGGTTTCTTCTATTGCTATAGAAACATTTTTTATTGTCTCTTTATATAGCCTATCCTTTATTTTATTGGATTGAACTATATCACCTTCAAGACCTGAAAATGGCGATGTATTTATAGTAAATTTCATAGCAACAGTAGGCTCATCAACCCTTAATCTCTTTAAAACAAGCGGTGATTCTTTAGAGCATACAGTATCTCCTATATTTATATTTTCTATAGTTCCTGACAAAACTATAATCTCTCCGGCTTTTGCATTTTTTGTATCCTTCAAGTTTAATCCTTCATAAATCTGCATCTTCGAAATCTTAAATGGAACTTCTTTATTATTTTTGTCTATATAAATGAGATTGTCGGATGATGAAACTTCTCCGTTTACTATTTTACCTATGGCAAGCCTGCCTAAATAATCCGAATGACCCAAGTCGCTTACAAGCATTTGAAATGGTTTGTTCTCATCATAACTTGGCGGTGGTATTTCTTCGATAATAGTTTTAAATAAAGGCTCCAAATCATCACTTTTATCATCAAGATTCTTTTTTGCTATGCCTTCTTTTGCTATAGCGTAAAGATATGGAAAATCCAATTGCTCTTCCGTTGCGTCCAAATCTATAAACAAATCATATATTTCATCAAGCACTTCTTCAGCCCTTGCGTCTTTTCTGTCTATCTTGTTTATAACTACGACTATGGTTAATCTTCGTTCTAAAGCCTTCTTTAAAACAAAACGTGTTTGAGGAAGCGGACCTTCGGCAGCATCGACTAGCAGTATAGCACCATCAACCATAGAAAGCGCCCTTTCAACTTCTCCGCCAAAATCGGCATGACCGGGTGTATCTACCACATTTATCTTTATGTCTTTATATTTAATCGAGCAGTTTTTTGCGGCTATCGTTATACCGTGCTCCCTTTCCAAATCCATAGAATCCAATATTCTATCTTCAACATTTTGATTTTCCCTAAATAGTCCGCTTTGTTTCAACATAGCATCGACCAATGTAGTTTTACCGTGGTCAACATGCGCAATGATAGCGATATTCCTTATTTTATCGTTCTTTAGCATTATATAACAACTCCTTGAAATTTATATCTCTATTCTTCTGACCTAACGGCTTTTGCGTAATCCGCCTTCAGCTCATCCATAAGTTCCTTCACCGACACTATTTTATTTATCCTATATGCATTTGAGCCGGCAAAGGCAAAACCGCTTTTAAACACGCCTTTTTGAGCGCTAATCAAAGCCTGCGTTATGCAGTATGGAGCTTTTCTATATTCACACCCTTTCAAGCATTGCCATATACATTTAAAGGGCTGTTTTTTACCTTCTTCGACATCTTCTAAAAATTTGTTTTTTATAGCTCTACCTGGCAAACCTACAGGACTTCTGATTATGGTGATATCTTCTTTTTTACAATTTACATAAGCTTCTTTGAATCTTATATCCGCATCGCATTCATGTGTAGCAACAAACCTTGTCGCCATTTGAACACCGTCAACCCCTATTTTATTAATAAACTTGTATATGTCTTCACCGGTATATATACCACCAGCCGCAATGGTCGGAATCTTTTTGTTGTATTTCTCTTCATAAACCTTAACAGCATCCAATACAGGCGGTACAATTTTTTCCAATTCAAAGTCAGGATTATCAATCTGCTCATACCTAAAACCCAAATGACCGCCGGCTTTTGGACCTTCCACAACAACAGCGTCAGGAATTACACCGTAATGTCTATCCCAATATTTAAATATTAGCGTTGTTGCTTTTGCCGACGACACTATCACGCCAAATTTTATGCCGCTTTCCTTTATCTCTTCTATAGGAACAGTCAAAGGCAGTCCAGCTCCGCAAAACAGAATATCTGCTCCAGCTTTAATAGAAGCCTTTATTAAATCGATAAACTCGGTTAAGGCGACCATTATATTTACGCCAATAATGCCTTTTTTGCTTAAAGATTTAGCTTTTTTAATCTCTTCTTCAAGGGCTAAAGTATTGGCTTCTTTCGGATTTCTCGCAAACTCTTCTCTAATAAACCCAATCTCGGCGGCGGATATAACACCTACACCGCCTTCATTAGCAACTGCACTTGCCAATGATGACATAGATATACCAACACCCATGCCACCCTGCACTATAGGAACTTCAGCCTTCAAATCACCAAAATATAATTCAGGCATTTTTTCACTCATCTCACAAACTCCGCTATTGTTTTAAGATTAAAGTTCTTGCTCTTCGGTTTCTTTATTTACGTAAACAAACAGATTCAATAAAAAACTAACGAAACTCATTATAAGGGATGCTACAAACGCAGCCCAAAATCCAGAAACATCGAACCCTCTCACTATCTCTGAGGTTATTAAAATCATTATGGTATTTATAATAAATGTAAAGGTTCCCATGGTTAGTATATTGAATGGCAATGTAAGCAAAAGCATAATAGGCCTCAAGCTTGCATTTAAAAAACCTATAAACAGACTTGCAACAACAAGGGCAACAATGCCGCTTACATATAAGCCTTTAACTATAAGTACGGTAACCCCAAGGGCTATTGTGTTTATAGCCCATCTCACCAAAAACTTCACAAACAACAAAATATCAAATTTCAATATGAATGTAAACTGTTTGATAAGGAATTTAATAAAATGTTATGCCTATTTTTGTTTTTTTTGAAAAATAACTATGGTATATTTACTGTTTAAAGAGACAAAGTGGAGGTGCTATGTGTTTAATAAACTTCAAGAAGCCAAAGAAAAATTTATTAATACCGTAGGCGCTATCGATTATGCGATAATAACAGGAACAGGCATAGATATAAAGTTAGACTCACACACAACAACTGTTCCATACTCACAAATACCAAATATACCAAAGCCTACAACACCGTCTCATAAAGGATATTTTGAATATTGCACAAAAAATTCAAAAAAAATAGTTGTTGCTTGTGGCAGATTTCACTACTATGAAGAATATTCTATGCAGGATGTTGTTTTTTTGGCAAGACTCTTGGGTATGTGTGGAGCAAAATTGGTTATATTGACAAATGCAGCCGGCGGTTTGAATCCCAATTTTAAAAAAGGCGACCTAATGATTGCAAAAGACCACATAAATATGATGGGTGCAAATCCGCTTAAAGGTAAAAACATAGACGAACTTGGAGAAAAATTTCCCGATATGAGCGAACCTTACGATAAAAAATATATAGAAATCATAAAAGATGTAGCGCTAAAAAACGCAATAGATTTAAAAGAAGGCGTGTATATAGCGGTAAGCGGACCGTCTATGGAAACACCTGCCGAAACAAGATTTTTTAGAATGATAGGAGCCGATGCCATAGGTATGTCAACTGTGCCTGAAGTCATAGCCTTGAAACATATGGGCGTAAGTTGTATGTCGATTTCCATTATTACAAATATGAATAGACCTGACTGCATGGAAAAAGCTCCGCTTGAATCGGTTATAGAAACGGCAAAATCATCTTCGGAAAAACTTTCTAAACTAATAAACAACTTTTTAGAGGTTGTACAATGAGCATCTTAATCAAAAACGGATACTGCCTAAAAGAAAAAGACGAAATATGCGATATCTTTATAGAAAACGGAAAAATTAAAAAGATAGAAAAAGACATAAATAAACAAGCAGATGAAATTATAGATGCTTCAAACTGTATAGTTTTACCGTCTTTTTGCAACGCCCATACGCATCTTGCGATGAGTCTGTTTAGAGGAATGGCAGACGACTTGGCTTTGATGGACTGGTTAAATAACCATATCTTCCCTAACGAGGCAAAATATGTAAACAAAGAGATGGTCTATATATGCTCAAAACTCTCTATGCTTGAGATGATTCGCGGTGGCGTTGGCTGTTTTATGGATATGTATTTCTTTGAAGAAGAAGTGGCAAAAGCTGCGCTTGAGATAGGTATAAAGGGTATAATTGGCGAAGGAATTGTGGATTTTGAAACGCCAAGCTGTAAAAGTGTAGACGATGCTTTATCGAAAACTGAATCGTTAAAAAGAGAATTTGAAAGCGAAAAGATAAAAGTCAGTTTTGCCCCGCATTCAACCTACACATTGTCCAAAGATAGCCTAAAAAAAATATCCGACAAAGCTCAAGGCTCCATTATTCAAATACACGCCAATGAAACTACAGGTGAAGTCGACATGGCATTGAAGGATAAAGGAAAACGCCCTATAGCATTACTTGATGAATTAGGTCTTTTAACCGACAAAACCTACCTTGCTCACTGCGTAGCCCACAACGACAACGATATAGAATTAACAAAAAAAAGAAATGCTAAGGTCATAAATGTCCCTCAAAGCAACCTTAAGTTAGCAAGTGGCATAGCACCGATATACAAAATACTTAAAAACGACATAGAAGTATTAATAGGAACCGACGGCTCGGCAAGCAACAACAACTTAGATATTATTGAAGAGTTAAGAACTATGAGCCTAATACAAAAGATAATATCCATGGATGAAACGGCATTAAACGCAAAAGATACATTTAACATGGGCACAAAATCTCTATTTGAAGATTCCGGTAAGTTGAAGGAAGGGTTTTCTGCCGATATAACAATAATAAAATTGGATTCTTTCGAAGCTACACCGATGTATGACCCTTATTCCTATTTAGCCTATGCCGCAAATTCAAGGGATGTATCTACCGTTATAGTAGACGGAAAAATAATTTTAAAAGACAGAAAGTTTGTAAATATAGACGAAGAAGAGATAAAATTTAAGGTAAAAGATATGGCAAAAAAATTGGGGGCTTGGCATTGATTTGCAAATCATACGCAAAGGTTAATCTTTTTTTATACGTCCTTGGAAAAAGAGATGATGGATATCACGAACTCTATACATTGATGCACAAGATTGATTTCTTTGATTATATAGAGATAAACAAAACATCTAAATATTCCATAGACATAAAAACAAATATTAAAGAATTAAACAATCAAGACAATTTAGCCTATAAGGCAGCTTCACTGTTCTTTGATAAGGCAAAGATAAAACCTCAAGTAAAAATCGAGATAGAAAAGAATATACCCATGGGTGGTGGCCTTGGCGGTGGTAGCTCCAATGCTGCATATACGCTTCTAACGTTAAATAAATTGTTTGAATTTCCACTATCTGAAAAAGAAATTTACGACATATCATGTTTAATAGGAAGTGATGTTCCTTTTTTTCTATGCAAAAAACCGTCTGCCATAGCAAAAGGCAAAGGAGAGATTCTTCAAGAGATTGACTGCAATACGACAAATCATCAAATTTTCTTGGCAATTCCAAGAATAAATATCAGTACAGCCTACATATATTCTCAATATTCAAAATTATTGTTGACAACAGGCAAGCCTATCAATAAAATGCCATTTGTTATCAGTGGCGGAAGGTGTGAACTTGAAAAAATCAAACAACACCTTTGCAACGATTTGGAAGAGGTGGCATTGAGCAGATTTAAAGAGCTTAAAAGTTTAAAGTCTGTTTTGGTTAAATATTTTGGCAACGCGCTACTATCCGGTAGTGGTGCAAGCATGTTTTCAATTACTAATCCGGAGGTGAAAGCAGAGGAAGGTATTGAGGAGTTGTTGGTTTCTGAAGGCATTTTTTGTAAAACAGTAAATTTCGCAGATGAAGGAAGGTAAGCTTTATGGAAATTACAGAGGTAAGAGTTAGTCCTATCGAAGGTGATGAGAAGTTAAAAGGTTTCGCCACGGTAATCTTTGATAACGAATTTGTTGTAAGGGATTTGAAAATCATTAGTGGTCAAAAAGGCTTATTTGTTGCTATGCCGTCAAGAAAAATGAAAGACGGAAGTTTTAAGGATGTTGCGCATCCTTTAAATAACGAAATGAGACAAAAACTTGAGACTGCTGTTTTAGGTGAATACGACAAGGTAATGTCAGAAGAAAAACAGGAAGAAGAAAATTAATTAATAATTCGGCTGCGAGCAACTGCAGCCGTTTTTCATGTTGGGGTATAGCCAAGCGGTAAGGCAGAGGACTTTGGATCCTCGATCGGTGGTTCGAATCCACCTACCCCAGCCATTTTATTTATGGTGCAAAAAGAGAGTGTAATGATTGACCTTAAATTAATTAGTGGAACAGCAAATATAGAATTGGCTAATGAAGTTAGCGAATATTTAGGAATACCTTTGGCTAAATCGCAAATATCAAGATTTAGCGACGGAGAAGTTTACGTTCAAATTGACGAAAGCGTAAGAGGGGTAGATGTTTTCTTAATACAATCCCTTTCATCTCCAGTAAACGACAATCTAATGGAACTGCTTGTAACACTCGATGCCCTAAAAAGATCAAGCGCAAATTCAATAAATATTGTCGTACCATATTACGCCTACGCAAGACAAGACAGAAAGGTTGCTCCCAGGGTTCCAATTTCTGCAAAATTGGTTGCCGATTTAATTACTGCTGCCGGAGCAAGTAGAATTATATCTATGGATTTGCACGCCGGCCAAATTCAAGGCTTTTTCGATATACCCGTTGACCATTTATATGCAGCACCAATACTATTGGATTATATAAGAAATATCAAAGCAAAAGAATTGGTTATCGTATCCCCGGACGCCGGAGGTGTAGAAAGAGCAAGATACTATGCAAAAAAACTTGGTTGTTCAATAGCCATTATAGATAAAAGAAGGCCTAAACCCAATGTAAGTGAGATAATGAATATCATAGGCGAAATAAAAGGCAAAACGGCAATAATAATAGACGATATAGTAGACACAGCAGGAACTTTAACTAATGCTGCAAAAGCTTTGGATAGTGAAGGTGCAGACGGTGTTTATGCATGCTGCACACATCCCATACTCAGCGGAAACGCAATAGATAAAATCAATAATTCGCCTATAATAGAACTTGCCGTTACTAATACTATAAAGTTTTCTACCAAAACACCCACAACTAAAATAAAGGTTTTATCCGTCGGTAAACTTATAGGTGAAGCCATAAGAAGGGTTTACCACAAAGAGTCATTAAGCGCTATTTTTGAATAAATAAAGTAAGGGAGTTGATGCAAGATGATTATTACCGCAAAAGAAAGAGAGCTTGGAACAAAAGCCTCAAGAAAACTTAGAAGGCAAGGAAGAGTGCCTGGCGTAATATATGGAGCAAACACTGAAAACAAACATATCGAACTTGATAAGTCTGAACTTTTGGCTGCTTTGAGAAAAAGCAGAAGAAACGATAAATTTGAGATAGAGATAGAAGGCAAAGACAAGCATGAAGTTATAGTAAAAGAGATACAATGGCATCCAGTAACAGAAGAAATAAGACATATCGATTTTTATAAACTTACTGAAGGACGACCTGTAACACTGTTTGTTCCTGTAGTAATAAAGGGCGAAGCAAAGGGTGTTAAGCTTGGTGGAGATTTATATCAGCCAAGAAAAAAAATCATGATAGAAGCTTTGCCTGAAGCTATCCCAAACGAAATAGTTGTAGACGTTACCGATTTGAATATTGGAGACGTTGTTCATGTATTTGACCTGGATATACCAGAAGGTGTAAAGGTTAAGTCAACCAAAAACTTCACCGTAGTAGCTATCTTGGGTAGAACAAAAGAAGAAGAGGAAACCGAAGAAGAAGAAACAGAAGAGATGGAAGAAACTCAAGAATAACAATAAATGTATTTAATTGTCGGATTAGGCAATCCGGGCAGTAGGTATGCATTAACTCCACATAATGTGGGGTTTATGGTTTGCGACCTACTGTCCTTTTCTTTTAATTTTAATTTTAACCAATCAACAAAATTCAAAGGTCTTATAGGCAAATTTTCACTTCAAGATAAAAAAGTTATAGTATTAAAACCCACCACATATATGAACCTAAGCGGAGAGAGCGTAGCTTTAGTTTCCAGCTTTTATCAAATAGAGTTAGACAAAATTATCGTAATACACGACGATATAGATATGGATTTTGGTAAAATAAAGATAAAAAAGGACTCATCAAGTGGCGGGCACAAGGGTATAGAATCGATAATAAACTCTTTGGGCAGCAAAAACTTTGTAAGAATAAAGATAGGCGTAGGAAGAGAAGGAAACCCAAAAGAGTATGTACTATCACAATTCAATACTGAAGAATTAAAAATAATAAGGATTGCCATAGAAAATGCAAAAGAGGCAGCCTTAACAATATTGGAATATGGTCTTGCAAAAGCCATGAATAGTTTCAACAACAAAAAACCTTAAAAACTCGAAAAAAATTCATTTAAGCACTATTATTTTATTAGGAGGGTATCTTGAAAGAATACAATATAGCCATAGTAGGTGCAACTGGAGTTGTCGGAAGGGAGATAGTGTCAGTTTTGGAAGAAAGAGAACTGCCTGTCAAAAATCTAAAATTTATAGCGGGCGACAATTCCATAGGTTACAGTTTGTCATATAAAAACAAAGAAACATTTACAGACCTTATCGATAAAAATTCATTCAAAAATATTGATATAGCCTTTTTTTGTGCAACAAAAGAGATTAGTAAAGAGTTTGTAAACTTAGCCACAGAAAGCGGCAGTGTGGTTATAGATATTACAGGAGCCTTTAAAGATGAAAAAGAAATACCTATGGTTGTGCCAGAAATCAATAAAGACGATATAGACTTTTATAAAAATAAAGGAATCATAGCTACACCAAGCTGCTCAGCAACCGTTGCTTCTTTAGTCCTGAATGCTATACATAATAAATACAAAATTAAAAGAATTATAGCTTCTATACACCAATCCGTTAGCGAGTTTGGTATTGAAGCAAGTGAAGAGTTGATGATGCAGACAAAGGCTTGGTTTGAGTTTGATTATGATAATATTAAACCTAAGGTATTTAATAAAAAGATAGCATTTAATTGCATACCCAACACATTCAATATAAATAAAAACGGATATTCTGAAGAAGAAGAAAGATTTATAAGCGAAATAAATAAAATTCTTCATTCAAACATAGCAATAACGGCAACTTGCTTTATAGCTCCAATATTTAGAGGTCATACAGAATATATAAATATTGAAACGGATAAGCCGTTTGAAATAAAAGATATAAAAACATTGCTAAAAAACTCCAACGGATGTAAAATTATTGATAATCGAAAAGAAATAGGGTATCCTACCGCAACTGATGTTGTAGACAAAAATGAGGTGTTTGTGGGTGGCATAAGAAAAGATTTTTCTACACAAAACGGTTTAAGTATCCACTTGGCGGCAGACAATCTAAGAAAGGGTTCAGCGTTAAATGCCGTTCAGATAGCCGAAATTTTGATTAAAGAATATTTGTAGGAGGTAGAAGGTGGCTAAATTGTACAATGTTGCAGTAGTTGGTGCAACAGGCGCCGTAGGCGAAGAAATGTTAAAAATTTTGGACGAAAGAAATTTTCCAATCAAAGAGTTAAAACTTTTAGCATCCAAACGCTCAAAAGGCAAAAAAATAAAGTTTAAAGATAAAGAATATACTGTTGAAGAAACAACAAAAGACGCATTTAAAAACGTTGATATAGCGCTATTCTCAGCTGGAGCATCAAGAAGCAGAGAGTTTGCTCCATATGCCGTTGAAGCAGGTGCGGTTGTAATAGATAACAGTTCTGCTTTTAGAATGGATGATGATGTTCCGTTGGTGGTTCCTGAAGTAAATCCTGATGATATATTCACGCATAAAGGAATAATAGCAAATCCAAACTGCACAACAATTATTATGCTTATGGCAATAAAGCCTTTATACGACTATTCAAGGGTAAAAAGAATAATAGTTTCAACATACCAAGCAGCATCGGGAGCAGGTGCTCAAGCCATGGAAGAGCTTAAAATGCAGGCTATAGCGTGGGCAAAAAATGAAAAATTACCAATAGAAAAATTCCCGTATCAATTAATTTTTAATGTTATTCCGCAGGTTGATATTTTTTTAGATAACGATTACACAAAAGAAGAAATGAAAATGGTTAACGAAACAAGAAAAATGCTGCATGATAAAGACATTTTGGTTTCGGCAACATGTGTAAGACTACCGGTATTTAGAGCTCATTCCGAAGCCGTAACGGTAGAACTTGAAAACGAAATAACAAAAGAAAAGGCTAAAGAATTAATAGACAATTTCCCTGGCGTAAAGGTTGTTGACGATATAGAAAATAGTGTTTACCCAATGCCTTTGTTTGTTAGCGGAAAAGACGATTGTGAAGTTGGAAGGATAAGGGAAGATTTGAACGGCAAAAATTGGCTATCGTTCTGGATTGTTGGAGACCAAATCAGAAAAGGAGCAGCCCTAAACGCCGTTCAAATAGCTGAAAAACTTATAGAAAAAGATAATTAAGGAGGGTGTAATGGAAGGAATAGCTATCAAAAAAATTTTGGCTCCCACGGATTTATCCGCAAATTCCGAATATGCTATGAAATACGCAAAATTAGTGTCTGAAACATTCAAAGCAAAGTTGTACATATACCACTGTATAACAGACATTAATGCAGCAGTAGGGTATGTACCATCTCTACCAGCAGAACAAATCATAAATTCTATGAAGGAAGAAGCCATAAAAGAGATAGACCATCTAAGAAACCGTTACAACATCAACGGTAATGCTGAAGTTGTAATAGAAGTTGGAGATGCAGCAAGAAAGATAGTGGAATTTGCAGATAAAAACGACATAGATTTAATCGTAATGGGTGCACACGGTAAAAGCGGACTTGAGAGATTTATGTTTGGAAGCGTAACTGAGAAGGTTATGAGACTATCGTCAAAACCTGTTTTAGAAGTAAAAATGTAAGCAAAAAAGGCGAAGCGCTTTCGCTTCGCCTTAAGTTTAACCTTCTTTTTCTTGTTTAGATTCTTCAATAATTTTTTCAGCTATCTGTTGAGGCACTTCTTCATATGTAGAGAAATGATATTTAAAGAATGCCCTTCCGCCTGTTATAGACCTAAGCGATGGCGCATATTCAAGTATTTCGGCTTGCGGAACAAGCGCTCTTATTCTTTGATAACCTTTCTTATCTTCGTAAGGCTCCATTCCAAGAACCCTGCCTCTTCTTGAATTCAAATCACCTATAACATCGCCCATATTCTCGTCAGGCACATACACTTCCATTTCAACTACAGGCTCAAGCAAAACGGGTTTGCATTTCACAACACCATCTTTAAAAGCAATAGAGCCCGCCATTTGAAACGCCAAATCGCTTGAATCAACAGGATGGTATGAACCGTCTACAAGCTTAATCTTTATGTCAATCATAGGATATCCAGCAACAACGCCCTGTTCCATCGCCGCTTTTATACCTTTTTCTACGGAAGGTATAAACTGTTTCGGTATAGCGCCACCAACAATCAAATCTTCAAACTCAAAGCCACCGCCTCTTGAAAGTGGCTCTATTTCTATGACACAGTCTCCAAACTGACCATGTCCTCCTGTTTGTTTTTTGTATCTACCGTGAGAACGTGTTTTTCCTTTAATTGTCTCCTTGTAGGCAACCTTAGGCAATTTTAATGTAGCCTCAACGCCAAACTTGCTCTTCAATTTCGACGCTGTAACTTCAAGGTGCATAGCTCCCATACCTGTCAAGATAAACTCTTTCGTTTCATCGTTTCTCTCAAACTTTAAGGATGGGTCAGACTCTATCATCTTGCTGATAGCCGCACCCAGTTTTTCTTCATCTCCCTTCGATGTTCCATAAACCGCATAAGAGATAAAGGGCAAAGGCATCTCAACAAAATCACAAACAATATCAGAACCTTTAGTAGATATTGTATCGCCAGTTTGAGTTACCTTAAGTTTTGCAACGGCTACTATGTCTCCCGCTGTAGCTTCTTCAGTTTTTGACAAATTTTTACCCTGCATCAGTTGCAAAGCACCGAGTCTTTCTTCTTGGTCTTTATTGACGTTAAAATAATTGGAGTCGGATGAGAATGTTCCAGAACAAACCCTTAAAAGACTCATCTTACCCAATTGAGGGTCATTGTAGGTTTTAAATACCAAAGCTACATCCTTATCATACTCTTCCTTGGGAGCAGGAAGCAAATCAATGATAGAATTCAATAGTTGCTCACTACCCAAACCCTTCAAAGCAGAACCTATTGTTATTGGATAAAACGATGCTTCTTCAATGGCTATTTTTAGCGTTTTAACAAGAACATCCTTATCAAGCTCTTCACCTTCCAAATATTTTTCCATCAGTTCATCGTCGTATGTGGAAATTTCTTCAACCAATTCCATATACTTTTCTTCAAGCATATCACTCAAATTGGAAGGAACGTCTATTTCTCCCTTTTCATAGTCATAAGCTTTCTGTTCAAGTATATCAACATATCCTTTAAACTCATTATTCTCAACTATAGGAAAATGCAACAAAAAAGCCTTTTCACTTAAATCGTTTTTTATGGAGTCAACAGCTGCATTTACATCAACATCTTCCTTATCCAATCCGTTAAGATAAAATAAGACAGGTTTCTTTTCCCTTTGCGCTTCGGCAAAAAGCCTTTCTGTCTGAGCTTTTGAACCGTCTTTTGCATCAACAACCATCAAAACTGAATCACCCGCCCTGATACCACACAAAGCATCTGCTATAAAATTATGATATCCCGGTGTATCTATAAAATAGATTAAATGCTTCTTCCACTGTGTATTTCCTACTGCCAATTGAAGCGATATTTTTCTTTCTATCTCTTCAGAATCAAAATCCATTGTTGTATTACCTTTATCGGTTGAACCCTTTCTCGTGATTTTTTTTGTTAAAAACAGAATATCTTCTACAAGAGTGGTTTTCCCGCAACCTCCGTCGCCACAGACGGTTACAACCCTTTTTTTGTCAATATCTACTCCCATATAAAGAATACCTCCGATTTAATTTTTACAAACAATCCTTTAATGCTTTTTTGAATTCTTCTTCTGTTCTTTTTGCTCTTAATTGTTTGCTTCTTTCTATATAGTCTTCAATTTTATTTTCTTTTGTACTTATATGATTAAACCAATCATTAATCATATCCTTATATTCCGGATGGTTCTCGCTGTTGCTCTTCATAATTGAGTCCTGAAGGTTATATCCGACTATAGTGTCGGTTATATCAAACGCATCGTTATAATCTACAAAATGCGCACTGGTTCCCGTTATAGAGTAAACTCCCGGTATTATTTCAACGCCCTTTGTATTTTCAACTGTATAGTAACCTATTATAAGATGTTGAGTGTCCTTTTCGTAAGGTTTGTAAATAGCCCTAAAGAGAACATAAATTTTATCGTACTCTTTCTTCTCTACAATCTTTTCTACTTCTTCAAAGTAAAAAACATAGTCTAACTTTCCGTCAACATTAAATCCTTCTAAATAGGGTCCGTTTTCATATTCACCTTTCTTGAGCGGATTTAAACCCAAAATATCCCTTAGGATTAAATTTTGATTGCCTACAAGAGAATCACACTCCTTCGGCAAACCCGGTAAGGCGAAAAACGGTACGCAAATGGTAAGAGTTTCCATGGGCAACTACTCCTTTCTTCGTTTAGATATAGCCTTATTAAACATATAACTCTCTATCTGAAAGAACTTTTTAAATCTATTCTTAACTAAAAATATATTAGATTAAATACCGTTCAATATCAAGAAAAATTTCATTATAATTACTCAAAATAAAACTATACTAAATCTAAACCCTTGATTTATTGGTTATTATAACGCCTACTATAACCAAAACGCCTCCTGCAATTGTAGTTAGCCCCACCTTCTCATGCAACATAAATGATGAAGATATAACACCGAATACAGGTACAAGGTTTACAAATATACTTGTTTTTGCAGCACCAAATCTTTCAACTCCCTTATACCAAACACTAAATGCAAAAAGCGTAGCCACAAAAGCCATATACAAAACGCTTGCCCAAGCAACAAAAGGATATGAGAACGTATTTTTTACACCATCTTCAAAAAACAATGATAAAGGAATTAAATACAATGTTCCTAAAATTGTAGATAACGCTACCGACTTCGAATAGCCTATGACACTTATTATTTTCTTTCCTAAAACTGAATAGACCGCCCATAAAAATGTTGCAATCAACATAAAAATATCGCCTAAATTAAATGAAAAATTTAATATAACATCTAAAGAACCGTGGCTTATGATTATCAAAACGCCAAATAAGGATATTAATATGCCCAAACCCATGAAAAAATTTATTTTCTCTTTCAAAAAGACTGCTGCTATTATCGTAGTAATTATCGGGTTAAACGAAGCTATTAAAACGGAATTTGAAGCAAGCGTAAACTTTAATGAATAAAGATAAAAAAAGTTGTATATGGTTATTCCGCTCAAGCCCATCATTGAAAGCGGTATAAAATATTTTTTCATATCAGAAAGAATATTTTTATCCTTTTTGTTCAAGATAATAATGAACATAACAGAGGTAATAAAAAACCTAAACAGAGCAAATGTAAACGGCGGGATATAATGAATACCGATTTTAGATATAGGAAAACCGACACCCCACGCAAACGTCGCTAAAAAAAGTAAAGCTAAAACTGATATATCTTTCATAAACTACCCTTCCTTAATTCTCCACAATAAACAATTTAGAATATGAAAAATAAAGGTTTATGCAAACAAAATTTTACTCAATGTAAAATTTTGTTTGATTTTTCTTGAATGTATCAAAAAATCTTATTATAACTTATATGTAAACTACAATCAAAAAAGGGAGGTTTTATGATTCATTACAGTAAGTTGGGTTTTGTTAATACTAAAGATATGTTCAAAGATGCAATAGAGAAGGGTTATGCTGTTCCTGCCTACAACTTTAATAATATGGAGCAGTTACAAGCCATTATTACAGCATGCACCATGACGCAATCTCCTGTCATCCTTCAGGTATCAAAAGGCGCAAGAAATTATGCCAATCAAACGCTTTTAAGATGGATGGGGCAAGGAGCAGTAGAATTTATGAAGGAGTTAGCAAAGGAGAATAATTTAAAAGAAATTCCTATAGCCATGCATTTAGACCATGGCGATAGCTTTGAGCTATGCAAAAGTTGCGTTGATATGGGTTTTTCTTCTGTGATGATTGACGGAAGCCATCTGCCGTATGAAGAAAATATCGAACTTACAAAAAAGGTCGTTGAATATGCTCATCAATATGATGTAACCGTAGAAGGAGAATTGGGTGTTTTGGCAGGCATAGAAGATGATGTCAAAGCCGAAGAGCACACATACACAAATCCAGACGACGTTGAGGATTTCGTAAACAGGACAAAAGTAGATTCATTGGCTATAGCCATAGGAACATCTCATGGCGCTTATAAATTTAAATTAAAGGAAGGAGAAGAAGTTCCACCATTAAGGTTTGATATCCTTGAAGAGATAGAAAAAAGAATCCCTGGATTTCCAATAGTGCTGCATGGAGCATCAAGCGTTCTTCAGGAATATGTAAAAATAATAAATCAGTATGGCGGTAACTTAGAAGGTGCTGTGGGTGTGCCTGAAGACCAATTGAGAAAAGCTGCAAAAAGTGCGGTTTGTAAAATCAATATTGACTCAGACGGAAGACTCGTTATGACGGCTAAGGTAAGGGAAGTTTTATGGAATAAACCACAAGAATTTGACCCAAGAAAATATTTAGGTCCAGCAAGAGATGAGCTTATCAAGATGTATGAAAGAAAAAATAAAGAGGTTTTAGGTTCGGCATTTAGGGTATAATTATTCAAGGAAGGGCTTAAGCCTTTCCTTATCTTAAATAAAAAGGATGGAGTGATAAACCTTCACAAGAGATAAACATATTCAAATTATGAGGTAGAAATGAAAAAAATGCCAGAAGTTTCAAGAATGGAGAGTTTATTTGACTACACGTTTAATATCGACTATCAACCTAAATTAGACTACAAAACTAATTACGGTTTCATTAGGAGTCTGTGTACAAAAAATTTGGTAGATGATGTTAAAAATTACATATCTTCTGTAAACAATTTTAAAAATTTTGTCCAAATAGGAATTGGCGGTAGTGCACTCGGAGCTACATCTTCCATAGAATTTTTAAATGGCATATATTTTAACTACACAAAAGATAAAAAGTATTTTGTTTTGGATAATATAGACCCGCAACGATTGAAGTTTGTGCTCTCTTTAAATCCACATGAAACACTATTTCATATAGTATCAAAAAGCGGCTCAACAACTGAAACGATAGTGCAATTTGCCATTATATACGAATCTTTAAAAAAGACACTAAAAGACAATATACATAATCACTTTGTATTTACTACATCGCAACATGGATTTTTGTATGAATTTGCCAAAGAACATAACATCAAAACCTTTTTTATACCTGATGATACAGGTGGCAGATTTAGCGTATTTACATCTGTAGGACTTATTCCCATAGCTTTCTTTGGGAATGATATAGAAACATTCATAGAAGGCGCAAAAACAGCCGTTAGGTCATATAGAAACGGTTGGAATTTTCCAAATGACTTTACGAAATTTACCTTAGGAGAATACAAAAAAGGCAAAAATATATTGGTTATGTTCGCATACAAGGATTCATTATACGGTATCGTAGATTGGTTTAGGCAACTTTGGGCAGAGAGTTTGGGAAAACAAGAAAAAGGTCAAACCGTAATAAAGGCTTTGGGCACAACAGACCAACATTCGCAACTTCAACTCTATTCAGATGGAAAAAAAGATAAGGTTATTATTTTTTTGGACACGGTAGCAGACAGTGATTTTATTGTGGACGAGATTAAAGGTTTTTCATACCTTAAAAACAAGAAGGTTACAGAAATTATGAGTACCCAAAAAAAAGCAACCTTCAAAGCCCTAACAGAAAAAAATGTCCCGTGTGGTGATGTATTCTTAAAAGAAAAAAATGAATTTTCCTTAGGGGCATTGTATATGTCTCTAATGATTGCAACAGCAAAAGCTGGAGAAATTTTAGAGATAGACCCTTTTAATCAACCGGGTGTGGAAAAAGCAAAACAATACACAAAACAGTTGTTAACGGAGAAAAAAGATGTGTGAATTAAGCTACTCTACCAAAATATACTACGACGATACAGACGCAGGTGGTGTTGTATATTATGCAAACTATCTGAAATTTTGCGAAAGAGCCAAACAGGAATTCTTTCTAAAACATTCGTGCGATTTGTTTAAATTGCACTACGAAGATATATACCTTGTAGTCAAAGAAGTAAAAGCCGAATACATCAAAAGTATTGAACTGGGTGAGAATGTTGACGTCTATGTTTGCGTTAAAGAGCTTAAAAAAGCTAGTCTTATACTACATTTTGATATAAAGGTGGATAATGAATTAAGGGCTTCAATAGACATACTGTCTGTGGCAATAAAAAAGGGTTCAAAAATAACACGACTGCCGGAATGTGCAAAAAACCTTCCGGTAAAATAGGAGGAAATATATGTCAGTGTTGGTTGAATTTGCCATGTTTCCAACTGATAAAGGCGAAAGCGTTAGCAGTTATGTAAGCAGAATCATAAAAATGTTTAAAGAAGGAAATGTAAATTATAAATTAACGCCTATGGGAACGGTGTTTGAAACAGAAACAATGGAAGATGCACTCAACGTAATTAATGCAGCTTATAAATGTTTAGAGCCTGACTGTAACAGAATTTATTCAACTATAAAATTCGATATAAGGAAAAACGTTAATAATAGAATGGAGCAAAAGATAGCATCTATACAGAAAAAAATTGGAGAAGTGAATAATTAGAAATCTACAATATCCAATATATCTTTAGGTTTCTTTATGATAAAATCAACATCGTAGTGTTGCAATATGTTTTTGTTTCTAAAACCGTAAGACGCCCATGCTATTTTTAGATTTGCAGACTTTGCAGCCATAATATCGCTCTCTGAATCGCCTACAAGCATGCTATTGTCTATATTGAGCTTATACCTTTTGGCAAGCTGCAGTATCTGCTCAGGATGAGGTTTTTTGTTTTTATAAGTATCTCCTCCTACTATATCCTTAAAATAATCACCAATATTCAAACCTTCAACAACCTTATAGGCAAAAACCTCACTCTTATTGGTAACTATAAATAGTTCATATTTTTTATATAGATTGTTGAGCACATCTTCAACGCCGTCGTATAAAACGGTATTGTCCAAAAGGTGATTGTAGTAGTAATTTAAGAAATAGTCAAAAAAATCATCAAACACATCCATTTTATTTTGAAGTGTCAAACAATCTATGAGCAGTTGTTTTACACCTGTTCCAACAAACTCATAAATCTTTTCGTTTTTTATGGGCAAAAGATTAAAATGTTTTAAGGCTGAATTGACGCTATTTGCTATATCAAGTTTTGAATCTATAAGCGTACCGTCTAAGTCAAAAAATATAGGTTTCATAAAAAAGAAAAGCTAGGCACAAACTGCCTAGCTAAATTTCTTAAATACTACAACTGCGTTTGTGCCGCCAAACCCAAATGAGTTTGACATTGCATAGTTTATATTTCTACTTATGGCTTCATTCGGAGTATAAAACAAATCACATTCATCATCTGGGTTTTCAAGATTCATAGTAGGCGGAATTGTAGAATTTTTAATTGCAAGTATGCTGAACACAGCTTCGACTCCACCCGCAGCTCCCAATAGATGACCTGTAACTGATTTTGTTGAACTTATAGCAAGCTTATAGGCATGCTCACCAAATATCTCTTTTATGGCTTTTGTTTCTATTATGTCGTTAAAATGGGTGGATGTTCCGTGAGCATTTATATAATCAACCTCAGTTGGCTCTATCTTTGCATCATCCAAAGCCATTTTTATAGCATATTTTGCGCCTTCGCCGTTTGGGTCGGGTGCTGTAAAGTGATAAGCATCATCACTCATACCAAAACCCGCAAACTCAGCTAAGATTTCCGCACCTCTTTTTTTAGCATGCTCATACTCTTCAAGTATCAACACACCAGCACCTTCAGCTATAATAAACCCATCTCTATCCCTATCAAAAGGCCTGGATGCCTTTGTCGGTTCATCGTTTCTTGTAGATAAAGCCTTCATGTTGGCAAAACCAGAAACAGCAAGAGGCGTAATCGTAGATTCACTACCGCCACAAACCATAACATCAGCATCACCGTAAGCTATTGCTCTTGCTGCTAATCCTATAGAATGGGTTCCCGTTGCACATGCTGTAACATCGCTAAAGTTTGGACCTTTTAACCCAAACTGCATAGCTATATTTCCGCTTGCCATATTAATCACAGCAATTGGAATAAAGAACGGAGATACGCCTTTTTGACCTCTTTTTAAATACGCTTCATTGTACTTTTCTATAGTACCTAAACCACCTATACCCGAGCCAACACTAACACCTACCCTAAAAGGGTTTTCTTTGTTTATATCTATACCAGATGATTCCAAAGCCTCTTTTGATGCGGCAATAGCATAAAGAGAAAAAAGGTCTATTTTTTTTATATCTTTTTTGTCTACATATTTCGCAGGTTCAAATCCTTTAACCTCTCCGGCTATCTGAACGGTAAGATTGCTTGCGTCAAATCGAGTTATTTTATCTATACCGCTTACGCCTTTGCAAGCATTCTCAAAACTCTCCTTGGCGCTTAAGCCTACAGGCGTTAAAGCTCCAACACCTGTAACAACAACTCTTCTCATATCTACAACCTTATTTGTGTTGTTCTACGTAGTCTATAGCATCCTGAACCGTTTTAATCTGCTCAGCATCAGAATCAGGAATATCTATACCAAACTTCTCTTCCATTGCCATTACAAGCTCAACCGTATCCAAAGAGTCAGCACCCAAATCCTCTACAAATTTAGCTTCTGGTTTTACCTCTTCTTCATCAACTCCCAACTGTTCAATGATAATCTGTTTTACCTCATCTGCAACTGACATAATCCAAACCTCCTCTATTTTTTATATATACAATCCACCACTAATATTGATGGTCTCTCCGGTTATATATGAAGCTTCTTCGCTTATTAAAAACTCAACTAAATTTGCTACATCTTCAGTACTGCCAAGTCTTTTTAACGCTATAGAGCTCACAAGCGTTTTCTTCTGTATTATATTTAACTTCTCTGTCATCTCTGTTTCTATAAAACCGGGTGCTATAGCGTTCACCCTTATATTTCTTGAGCCCAATTCCTTTGCTAAGGATTTTGTAAAACCTATTAACCCAGATTTTGATGCTGCATAGTTTGATTGTCCAGCATTACCCATAAGTCCGATAATACTCGAAATATTAATTATCACGCCAAACTTATTCTTAATCATCCATCGAGAGACATGCTTTGTGCAATTAAAGGCACCCTTCAAATTAACATCTATTACTTTTGAAAATTCCTCTTCGCTCATCTTTAACAAAAGATTGTCCGATGTAATCCCGGCATTATTTATTAAGTAATCAATCTTTTTGTATTTTTTTATTATTCCATCAATAGCTGTTTTAACTTGTGAAAAATCAGCAACATTAAATTTATACAATTCGCACTCGCCGCCATCTCTTCTTATCTCTTGTTGAAGAGCAATAGCCGCATCGTCGCTACTCGAATAATTTACAAGCACAACTATACCCTTTTGCGCAAGCTGTCTTGCTATTTGAGCACCTATACCCTTTGATGCGCCTGTGATTAGCGCTACGCTACCTGCAAACTTCATATTTTATCCTTATAACCATTATAGCTTTCTAAGTCAACAACATAATTTATATTTGCTTTCCTATAATCCCTTTTGAGCATTGCCGAAAGAACGTTTTTAGGACCAAATTCTACAAATTCACTACACCCTAAATCAATAGCCTTTTCTATGTTTTGAATCCATTTTACAGGTTTTGTTATCTGCTCTATCAAGTATCTTTTTATCTGTTCCTTGCTTTCTATTACGTCTGCATAAACATTCTCTATAACAGGCTTTTTTGGGTTTTTAAGAGCTATCTCGTCCAAGACTTTAGCCATTTTATCTTCAACCGGTTTCATTAAATTGCAATGGAAAGGAGCGCTAACGTTTAGCGGAATGGCTTTGCCTAAACCTTCCTTTTTTGCTTCTTCCATAATTCTTTCTACGCCTTTTTTATATCCTGATACTATAACCTGATTTTTGGCATTATAATTTGCTATATTGCAATAGCTATCGTCAGACTCTTTAGAAACCATCTCGCAAATCTCTTCAACTCTATTGTGATTTTTTGTTAAAATTGCAGCCATAGCACCTACGCCTTCTTTCACAGCTTCCTGCATAAATTGGCCTCTTTTATGGACAGCGAAAACGGCATCGGCAATATCCAACGAACCAGAAGCAACCAAAGCAGAATATTCACCAAGAGAGTGGCCTGCACTAACATCAAAATCAAAATCTGTCTCACTTTTTATTAATTCATATATAGCTATCGATACGGTTAAAA